>Ga0136596_1001197_pt1 | contig 11958 bp, 7 predicted proteins | sample AntRauTorcE11897_FD_101387 | JGI IMG/M metagenome (GOLD analysis project Ga0136596, IMG submission 101387) | Saline lake microbial communities from Rauer Islands, Antarctica - Metagenome Torckler E11 #897 | ecosystem: Environmental > Aquatic > Non-marine Saline and Alkaline > Saline | place... | reverse complement strand
ATATGCAGATTGACTTTATGAAGGAGACTGATCCTGATAAACGTGCTGCGTTGAAACTTAAGATTGAGGAGAAGGCCAGGAATATCGCTTATACATTCCGGGTAGATGGTAAGAATCTTATGTTCCTTGATGGTTATGGTGATAAGAAATATCCTAAGTCTAAGGTATCCAATGAGTTAGTTACACTAGGAGTTGACCAGTTAAATCTGGGGATTATCGGACCTGTCCATATCAGCAGTTTCACTTATGCACCGCTTATAGCGTTGGTGAATCTACGCACTGCTACCAGTCAGTACGGAAATAGTACCAGTCTGGATCCTAAGGTGATTAGTGCCTTGGTGAGTTTGTGGGGTATGAAAGAGGGAGCTGAACGATTACGTGGACATCGTGACTCATTCGGATTTATGCCAACTAATGAGAATTTCTCCCCAGAGCAGGTTGCACTCTTCGGTGTAATGAATAGTCTTAAAAGGACATTAGGGTATGTAGATGAGGACAGTAAAGAGATGGGGTTTGCAGATATTGCAGAGCTTGTGGAGAACGACGGATTGAAGATGCCTAATACAAATCTGAATTACAATCAGTTGCTGGACCATATCCGGAATATGCGAAACATACAACGAGACTTCAATAATTTCTCCGGGGAGGTTGAGATTAATTTGAAAGAAGCTCGGAGTGATATGGATGCAGGAGGTGCATTAGATGAAGACGTATCAGCATTAATCAATAAATTCCTGATTGATGGTCTCACATTAGAGAATGTACAGGAGTATGAAGCCTTCCGGGGTATAAAGTATAAGGGCAGAAATATTGGTGTTGATAAGATACTCAATATGGTAGAGTCACCTGGATTTTATCGTAGCTACCTACAGGAAATGGTACTAATACATATGATGCACAATTTGTATGATATTGGTATACCACTAATGGAAGTACAGGGTGCAATTAATGTAGATGGTAATGCAGGTATAGGCTCTGATATCCTCTCCATGAAAAAGAAGTATGAAGATTTCATGAAAGTAGCTACTGAGACTACCTCTGAGAAAGCTGTACGCCCTATGGGTATTAGTACACTATTAGGTTATGTAGGGAATGATGGAGGTAAACGTGTATTCGTCCCAACTACGCAACAGGGAAATATAGGTGCTTCCGGGCTTGTGTTTGGTGTAGAACTATACGCTCCTATGTTCCCACATGCGCATGAGGTATTTGATACGATGGTAAAGGATCTTGAGTCGATACGGGGACGTAGTTTCAATCTTAAGGAACGGGAAGAAGTACTGAATTTTGTACTGTCTTACATATTTTCTAATCCATCATTGATGGACTTAATAGATCATCCGGTACGTGATAGGATAAAACTTGGTCTTCGACGTAATGGTAATATATCACTCGCACGACTGGTTGAGAGTCTTAAGAGAATACGTCCGGGGAACTACTTCCTACAACGTATGACAGCAAGGTTAGGGTACCGCCACAAAGATCCGGATATCTTACAGTATGTTGCATCAGTAGCTGCACGTAAGGATGATTCTAAGAATGTAGTTGCATTCTACGAACTGTATAATGATCCTGAAACACAACCACTTGCACAGGCGCTTATAGCGTACGCATATTTGATGGGGGGTGTACAGACAACTGGTTCATTCACCAAGTACATACCTAAACCTATACTGTTGAAGCATGGGTTTGGAGAGATGCTCCGTCAATTAAGTATGGAAGATTTGAAGGTGCATATGCCTAGAATTATTGAACAGTATATGCAACACCACCCTTATCGTACCAATCGATTTACTAAAGGGGATATGAAGGACATGTTAGGTTCCGTGAATAATAATGAAGAATTCTCCTACATCACATTACCGGCTGAGTTCGACTTAGATGTGTATACCTTACCTACCAGTCTACAGAATAAATTCATGGTGAAGAGTAATGGAGATCTGGAGATACCATTGGTCAATTACATAACCTTTACCAATTTCCGGACAATAAATGATAGGAAACGTAAAACTCGTGAGCTGTTCAAGGTAACTCGTAAGAATGATGATGGAGTACTCAGAGTAGAGGCTATACCTACTGCCGGTGTATTATTTGCAAAAGAAGCTGCCTGGGGAGAGGATATCTGGCCTATGTCCGAGAGGAAGATCTATCCATACGGGTATCTATCTTCTAAGAATCCTCGAATACCAGACAGACCTTACAGCTTAGGTCGGACTAAACCTAAGAATGTAACCTATGGCAGGGGTAAGTCACTGATGACCCGGTTTGGATTTGATCAGTCTGATACACATAGGTTTGATGCAATACTTGGTGAGGTAGCATTGAACAGTGATAACAAAGCTTATCGTCAGTTGGCTGCTATGATATCCAATATGCCATCTTTTCATACAGATGTAGGTGTAGAACGTACTGATAAGTTGAGATACTTCAGATATTCCTATAAGCCAGGAAAGAAACGAGGAGGTAAGATATACATACCTGATATAGCTATACTAAATAACAACACGGTTATGTTCGAGCGGAATTTACTTCATGAGAGTATGCATGCTGTGACCTATGGAGTTATTATGGATTATGCAGACGGTAAACTGAGGGGGAAGGAGGCTAATGAGTTCATGGAGAAGTTGCAGGATCAGTTCCTGGTAGCTAAACAGAAATTGCTAATTGATAAAGGATTAGAGTCTGACTTTACTTTATGGTTGGCCATCCGGGATATGATTAGTGACCAGCAATTAGCAAATCAGCGTGGTGAAGAATACACAGGCCCTATGCCTACTGAGAAACAGATGTCCTTCTTCCGGAATGCACGTACTAGTTTCGAACCATTTTATGATATTGGAGAGTATATTACTGCTGCCATGACTGATATTGGATTCCAACGTGAGTTGGCCGGCATTGAATATATGCTCGATAATAAACCTGAATCTCTATTGGATAGAATGATACAGGCTATCACCAAACTACTTAAATTCATCAGTGAGGAATTGGGTATGGATATAGAGAATACCCTGCTTGAGGCGACTGTACAAACTATAGTCCGTGGGACTATGGTGAATTGGAAGGCACTTGATAAGAGAATATCTCTAGCTCCAGAGTCATCACCTACTAATGATGACTGGGGAGAGTCTCCTACACTCGATGGTATACCGGATAAAGACTTCAATCCGGACGAGGGTATATTTTCCATGGAAGATGTTGAGCAGGGGAGAGAATTTCGAAAACGTTGTAAAAGCTAATTATGGTAATCTGTCCTAATGAGAATAGTCCTGAATACAGGGAGATGTTCGATGTACTGAAAGCTACAAATATACCTGATAAGGTAGCACATGAATTGGTATATGCATTCTGGGAAAAGAACAACTACAATCCAGTAACTCTGGCACCTAATGGAGAGCCTGGTAATGTGTACAACACAGCACTGAAACTTACCGGAGATAAAAGTCGAGCTGTAATGGCAAAGCTGCGTACACTACGCTCCGGGTTTCAAGAAGAACTAGGCACTACAGAGATGGATGTAAACGGAGAGCCAGTTATAGAGGGTACTAAGATTATAGGTAAGGATAGAGTTTATTCATTGGTATATGATCAGGTTGTAGAGAAAGGTCTATCAGAATACAATCGGGAAACCGGTGGTAAGATAGAACTCCCTGCACAGGCTATGACTCGTATACTTAATAAGTATCGTAAGGTTGGTAATATTTTACGTGATCAGTCTGTAACCAAGGCAATAGAAGATGTCCATCGGTATAATGCAGCTCGTAGATCTTTAGGATTCCCTCAACAGCTACGTGTTATTAAGACTGCGGTAGGGTGGAAAATTGAGAAATATGATGGGGAGGGATACTTCTCCTTTGACGATCCACACTGGATGAATAATGCATTTGCTAACATGAATGAATACATCCGTGGATATATGCATAGCCTGGAGATTAACAAGGCGAAAAATCCGCAAATGGCGCCGGTCATTGAGCAGCAACTCAAAGACATGGATGATCTCGTTGAGGGAATTGAGAAGGGATTTAATTATGAAGCGTTGTCCCAACTTGCTCACAAGGAAATGGACAAGGTGGAATCTTCCATAAATCGAGGTATGACGTTCACGGATATGAAAAACGCATACATAAGTTTAAGTGTATGGGACGAGGCATTCTCTATATTAATACCTACCGAAGAGGCTACTGGAGATTCTCAGGCAGCTTACATGTTAAGTCAGGTGAAAGAACGAGCTAGCCGATTACAACATGCTGTTGAAGGGGAGATCGTAAGTGGCCTTTCCCAATACAGTAAAGAGAAAATGAGTCGGTTTGTACCAGAGCAAGACTTTAAACATATACAAGAGATGGGAGCTGGTAAATCTTTGTTCCTGGATGGTTCTCATTCCATATCCCGGGCTGTACAGATGCTTCACAAAATACTTGCAGATGCTGTACGTACCTCCCAGGTAGAGCACTTTGATTATATGAAGGAACTGGATGGTCATATCAAAAATCTGAAAAAGAGTAAGTTATGGAAGAAGCAGCGATGGGATCCTATCTTACAACAGAATAAGGAGGATGAGTGGACAGGGGGATACTTACTACCACTATCTAAAGAGTGGTATTCTACTCTGGCAGAATTACGGGAGAAGGCAGAGAACACTAAGAAACGTGGCCCTAAGAAAAGGGCATGGGAAGCATACTGGGAATTCAAGGAAGATAATGAGATTGTACTACACCCAGGTATTCTATATGAATCAGATGCCGATGGTAATCTAGTAGACAAGGATACACCTCAGGCTAAGAGCTTAAAGGCACGGTTGATTGATGATGTAGGTCAGGATCATGCGGAATTACTATTGAAAGAATCTCGTAGGAGATACTCTAAATTCTTACAGGAAAGACGTGACTTCGATGTAGTTATGGAAACAGAGGTTGCAAAGAAATATGAAAATCAAGACGACGTTCTGGACATGAAGGAACGTTGGTTGAATAATCATGATCCTGTACGACACTTAAAACGAAGAGCTGCTGGTCGATACAAGGTAGATGCTTCACAGAACCGTGCATGGAGATACTATGTAGCCACCCCTAAGAAAAAGGGTACTGAATGGTTTGACACTCGCTATGAGCAGTTAATGAATGACCCAGCGTATGCAGAGTACAAGGAATTCTACATATTCATGATGGAGAGTATGAAAAAATTCACGGACTATATTCCAGATGCATTTATCGAGGGTATTAACTCTAACTTCCTGCCCGAGGTTAGTTCAAACTTCTGGGAGAAGTTGAGTGAAAAAGGTGTGATGAAATCTATTCAAGAGGGATTATTCGAACAGTATGATGGCCTGTTTGAAGATGTGCATGCAGTAATGTCTAAAGCTATTAATCCATCGACAGGTAAACCATACGATAGGATACCACTTAAATACTTGAAAACAACCCTCTCCCCGGAAGAACGAACTAAAGATGTAGCCGTCATGCTTCAAATCTTCTCTGGAATGGCTATCAATTATAAGTATGCATCCGAAGCTGAAGACCCTGCTACATTACTACAGTCTCTTATTAATAACGCATCTGAGATAAAAGAAACTTCCCAAGGCCCTGTGGTAAACGCTAAGAATTTACCTGTGACCTTTGGTAAATCACTTGCAAATACCAAGGAATCAGTCAATTATATGGTAGATGCTATGTTATATGGAAAGCGTCGTACCGATACTGGACGACTGTATGTAGAGGCGAAACTGGATGACGATAAACGTGCAGAGTTAGAGAGTATACTGGAGAAATCAGAGGAGGTGACAGAGGAGCTGGAAGCTGGTGATATAACCTATGAAGAGTGGCAGAGACGTATAGGACCTCTCGCCAAGAAAGCACAGAAGATTGCTGGTAAGGATTTAGTACCATCACGTATTGCAGACAGATTCTTAATACTTACCCAGATTAAGGGTATGGCATTTAATCCATTTGCAGCTTCAGCCAACCTGGGATTTGGTATTCTGAGTAACACTGTACACGCTGCCGGAGGAGAGGATTTCAGTACTAAAGACCTTATGAAAGCTATGGGTATGATGGGAACCAGCATATTTAAGGCATGGACTGGTAACCGGATTAATATAAATAAGGAAATGGCTAATAAGATATCCAATCTTATGGGTCGGTTTAATGTCCTGTTCGAGGTAAACGAGGCCAAGTACGGTAAGCAGAAGTATACTGCACATACCAGACTTAACCTACCATCTGAATATTTTATGCAAACCGGTACAGAATTTATAGCTCAGGGTATGACCATGGTAGCTATGATGTTACGTGAAAAGGTAAGTGCATCTGATACCATATCGGGTAAGGAGATTTCTTTGTGGGAAGTTTACAACCCTGATGGTACTGTAGACAGGTCTCTTGTAAAAGAGGAGATAGCACAAGAGATGGAAGACCCATCCAGCAACTTCTTTCGTAAGTTCCAAAACAAGGTTATTCAAGTTAATAAGAAAATACATGGTAACTATGATATCACTGGTAGTCCCATCCGTGCAAAGAAGACGGTTACTGGACGATTGGCGATGCAATTCCGTACATGGATACCAGAGGGTGTAGCTAATCGATTCGAAGCACAGCGATATGATGAGTATCTAGGTCGTGATACTAAGGGTAGATACTTAAGCTATGTGGAATTATTCAAGGAACAGAAAGCCGGTGGAATGCTTACAATGTTGAAGGGATTCATACGTATGGCTACACTGGGCTATCTGTTTCCACAGGCATTTAATGGGTTGACCGATGTAGATAAGGCCAATATGCAGAAGAATATGGCAGAATTAGGTCTTGCAGTAATATTCCTGGGTGTTGCAAAGATGCTCTCACTAGGAACTGATGATGATGACGATGATCTAAGACTGCATGAGCGGTTTCTGAATATTATTCTAAATGCTACGAATCGGGTTGAATCTGACATCTGGTTTTATGTGAACCCTACAACATTTGAGGAGATTACACAGAATCCGATACCAGTGATGCGTACAGGTAAAGACATATTGAAAGCTCTGCAGGTTACAATCTCTGCCCCATTTGATCCGGATATAGAGACAGAGTATATCTTCAATAAATGGATACGGGCTTCTCCATACGTAAACTTATACCCGAAATACCAATCGTATAGCAGTCAAGTATATTAGAACATTATAAGAAAAAGGGGGGTGGTAATGATGGGTGTTAATCATCATATACCATCCCCCCTTCATTTCCTACTAGCCGATAGCCTTATAACTCGACTTCCTTGATTTTATTCACGAGTGCTTCCTTATCTTCTTCAAGAAGTTTCATGATATCAAAGACCTTCTCACTAAATCCAGCAAGACAATACACCTTCCGTTGAGGAAATTGCATAGACCCGTAGCCCTGCAGATCGAATGAATATACATATGGATCAGCTCCAGTCTTCTGCTTATAGTCATTGAACTCCCCTACAGGGGATTTGTACCCTACCCACCCTTGCATATCAGAGAGAATAATTATCCGATCATACTTACGTGCGGCACGTTGGAAAATTGAATGGAAGTTAGTACCTCCACCGCTGAATCGTAGCGCCTGTGAAATAGTAAGTGTAGAATCATCTGGATTGACCTGTCTGTAATGAGCCTGACTATCAAAGGTGATCAAGTCTGCATTATTAGACTTAACCAATACTGCAGTAAGCAAAGACCCAATCTTAGCAGGTAGTCCATCCATGGAGTCAGAAGTATCCAACACTACTAGTGTGTCACCTGGAAATACTGGTACATTCTTAACTGATAGATCTACTGCTTTATTTAAGGCTTGCATGATTTGACGGACAGCTACCCCATTGGATAACTTGACAATTTCATCATAAGCAGAGATATATCGGAATGGTAGTACCAAAGATTTAGAGATGATTTCTTCATCAACCAATCTTTCCAATGCCAGAGGAAGTACATCTGGTGCCTGTTCCACAATATTTCTCAGGTTACGTAACAAGGCAAAATATCCTAATTTATTTTCACGTAATAGATTACCCCAAACAGCTGATTTCATCTCAGCTTTATCAGTCTCATTCTTAGCAGTCTGTCCAGCTGTAGTCATTTGAGACTCCCAGGTATCGGTAGACTTAAGTGTACCGTTGACAAGTTGGTTCAGTGCCTCAGCATTCTTTTCAATAGGTCGTGGATGAACCAGGTTCACTACATCTACCAGACTGATATCCTTACCCTCACCACGATACTTGGCAATACGATAAGCATCAAACTTGTTGAATGCCAGCGCAAACCCCCTTTTCATGGCAGCAGGTATTTTCTGTCCCTGAGATTTATGGTAAGAGAGTATCTCCATCATATCATCCGGACGATAGACTATAGCTCGATAGAAGTCCTTTCCCCATGGTTTGCCTGAGATATACTTGGCTAATTCAGAGGCTACTACATGGGTAATGGACCGCATACCATATTGCACTCTTGCATAGATGGCGGCTTTAGCTACAAATTCAGGATCACACTGATAGACGAGACTCTTCAGCTTAGCAAAGGTGTCATTAGCAGAGCGATGAAACTGATTGTAAGCAAATGATGTGAGTAATATCGATGTTAACTCTAATTCTGGATTCTGTGTGTAGGCTTCACCACCGGCCAGATTTACTGTCATGGTGCCTGTTGTAGGAGTGTTAAATCTTGACATCATATACGGTTTAGAAAATGAAAAAAGTTGAGGGGAAAAGTTCAATGAGTATGTAGTGCTCTACCCGCTGAGCTACAGTCATCGACTGACAGGACTCGAACCTGCGACCGCTTCTTCAATTGGAAGTAACTCATTGATCACCACCTCAATTCTTAAGTAAGGTCGGGGGAAATGTAAAGTAAGTGTGATTCAATCCTAAGAAGTAACTCACTTTTTACCACCCGATTTATTTTCAAAGAACATTATAATAATATGTCGTATGAAGGATGCAACGTTAGAATGCCCGTATGACCGCATGTCACGCTTAAGTCGGTCAAGCCATTTCTGCTCTATGAAGAAGTTGAATCGCCTCATGTTCGTATCAAAGGTACATAACATACACACGTTATGCAAGTATTATTCGATTTTGTAAAGAATGGATCTATCAATCTGATTAATCGATCGTTGTAGATTATCGTTGTTATTACGTACAATCTGCTGAAGATTAATGATTAACTTCTTAATCTCCAGTTCAATCTCATCTGCCTTATGGGATTGATAATCCTGCTCTCTTACTACTTCCCGGACGACTTCCTCTAATTGATCTAATCTCTCAGAGGTCTGTTTCTTAACCTCAGTTGTCTTAAGAGCGTTAATGAATAGCCACAAGATGACTACTGCAAAGAGGATAAACTGTGTGATATCTATTGATTTCATATTCATGGCTATGAATTTAGAGCTTTATTAGCAACACGTACACCTTCATCAAATAATACCTTTCGTTGTTTCCTTGTAGTATCTGACTCCAGCATATGAACCAGATATGATTCTGGGTGTATACCTATCAGCGGATTTAATAAATGACGAATACTGCCGTCTTTATAAATATGTACATCTTTGCCAAGCTCATTGAGGAATTCATTCTCTCTCTGAATTTCAACTATGTCCCGCAACATAAGTTGGTGTAATACCAATCCAATACCCCGGCTTGCCATTTTAGTTACTGAATTTAATTCATCAATTTCAACCACTTGTGTGTGTAATGGAGCAGAGGTAATATAATATGCACTTGTTACTATTTTATCAATTTTTCTTTCCATTCCGATCATCTTACGAGATGGGAAATTATTGGTAAGACCACCATCTGCCCAGAAGTTCATAGTTTTCATTGCAGCAGGTATTGCACAACTGGCTATCATATTATTAGCTATTTGTTCTTCATCTCCTAAAGTAGAGAGATCAACTACGAAGTTTTCTCCGGTCTGTATATCAGTGATACCAGCATAACAACGTTTCTTAAACATTGCACCTTGATTCAATACACTGATAATCAGTTTCTTCAAAGGCTCCAGATCACTCACGGCTTCCCGATGAGATATTAAAGCTCTCAATATATTGATGGTGTTGTGCTTCCTGGATAGTACCTTAGGTTGGGTAAGAGCAAAATCAACTAATGCTGCAATATCATCAATGGCAAGCATGAAAGCTGTAAGTATTCCAGAGGAGTTACCACCTACTACATCTACAAGAGGCATAACCTGAGATCCGGCACCAGCAAGCCATGGGAACTTGAATCCACCACCGCCTATAAATGCTGCTGATACCCTGTCTAGTTTTTTATATTCTGTTACGTTCATAGCGTGTGGGATTTGAAGAGTTTATTAAGTGAATGAGCGAGACCATTATTTGTTGCAGCCTCTACTGTGAATATTTCCTCGGGAGCTACGATAGACTTATTCAGATTAGAGTCCTTTATCAGAGCGCCTTGTCTATCTACAAGACATCTATGATTAGCGCTGAACTCTACTTTCATAGGAGATTCTAAGTCTGTGTCCCACCATATAATTACATGTAGTTTCATTGATTCTCTTCATTTAGATCAATATCAATAATGAACTCAGGCATATCATCCCGGGTATACTTACCACATGGGCAGACTAAACTTTCCTTTCTACCCTTTAGTATACCATACCCCTTTCCAGGTTCTCGCATACATCCCTTGAATCCTCCACATGTAATTTCGTGATAAATTCCACTCTGTTGATAAGATTTAAACTTCTTCAGCTGCTCCATCGTAAAAGGTGGTTTAATGTTCATTTTTCATTGCTTTTTTTCATTGCTTTAAGATGTTCTTGTCTATCAACCCATAATTTTATGATCTCTACGAGCTTATCATCAATCTCATCTAAGATCTCTATCTCCTCTGGGTGAAAAGACTCACTATAGGAATGTAATATTTGGTTCAAGTTACCTCTAATTCCTAAAACTCTACGTTTCACTGCATTCCTGAGTTGAAGTGGTGTCATACTACTAATAATTTAAAAGTAAGTAGTAGGTGTTTTTAGGATGGTATCTACAGCATCCTTGAGCTTACGCTCACACCGGCTTTACCTTAACCCCCTACTACTAACGGGTACTACTTACTAGTTTACTAAATCAATGTTTCCGGCCTATCATAGAATCGGGCAGTAAGGAAGTAGAAGCCGGTAGCCTCCTCTATAGCTTGTGGTATATCTACCGTCGTCAGCTTCTCTATACCTCCGTCTGTATGTACATGTATGGTCTTACCTACCTGATCTGTACATGTCACATGAAGATGCCTAGCTCCGCCAAATTTATTATTTCTCCGTATATCATTGACAGTCATTGCGTACTTTATCAGGTCGATTGACAAGGGCCCTATTCTTAGCTCCCCTTGGTAGAAGTTCAATGTATTCACCTCCTCGTGGATATTCATCAAATCTTCATACATCTCGATATTTCTCGTAGGCATCGGTCCAGCACCATGACGAGTCAGGTAAGCCCGGGTTACATAATGTACCTGTGTAGGCAGTGGTAAAGCAGTCTCTCCACAGATATCCTGTATATTACGTTCAGTAGTGTAAGCCCGGGTTACATGTGGAAAGAATCCAAATTCCTGATCTAACATGATACCTTGGGAACCTTCCCAGATAACCTCTGATGTACGTGGTGGTCTTCCTATAGTTACCCCATCCAACATAGACATCTTATAAGCTGTGTACTGGTAGTTTAAATTATCGAAATTATTTATGTTTGTTGTCCTGTAATAGTACTCTTTAAGGAGATCGAGCTTCTTTGTAAACACTGTAGGATTCAGAATATCCATTGCATATATGTGATGATGATCTTCCTCACGATGTAATGTACGCCCATAGCCAACTCCTACAGAACCATGACTCTTTGCGTACTCATCATTCTTATTGTATAGAATATCGTATGGAGTTACCAATGGACAGAACGGGTCGATGTATATCACAGGTTCACAATCCAGTTCTTTCAGTTCAAGATACTCCTTCTT
>Ga0136596_1001193_pt1 | contig 11972 bp, 10 predicted proteins | sample AntRauTorcE11897_FD_101387 | JGI IMG/M metagenome (GOLD analysis project Ga0136596, IMG submission 101387) | Saline lake microbial communities from Rauer Islands, Antarctica - Metagenome Torckler E11 #897 | ecosystem: Environmental > Aquatic > Non-marine Saline and Alkaline > Saline | place... | reverse complement strand
TAGTAGGCAAAAAATGCTTCGTCGAACAAGCCGGTCTCTTTCAGCATGTCTGCACGGTATAGGCTGGCACCACCTGAGGCGCCAAAAATATGCTCTGGATTGTTTCGCTGGCCAGTGTCTGGCTTATTACGATCACGGGGGAAGGGCATACCATACACAGAGTAATAATCACCGGTGCTATCGATGTGTTTTTTGTCTGTGCGCATAAATTTCCCAGTGACTATGCCGATATCGCCGTTATCTTCCAGTGAAGCTACAAGATTTTTGAGCCAATCTGGTTCTGCCACGGCATCGTTGTTAAATAGCGCCACGGCATCAGCCCCATGTTCTAGCGCGTAGCGTATGCCGACATTTACGCCACCGGCGAAGCCGAGGTTTTCGGGCTGTTTTAGCAATATTACATCCGGGAACTGTGATTCGATAATTTCTATAGACCCATCAATTGAGCCGTTTTCTACTACGATGATCTTTGCAGGATAACTTTGCAGGCGTAAACTAGCTAGGCACTCTGCGATGAGGTCCTCTCCATTCCAATTTGGTATAACGATGTAAACTTTAATTTTCATGATACTTCCGTCTATCATATAATACTTACCTGGATAACTTATGTTTAATAAAATCTTTTCTAAGCAAAATAAAGCCTTACTTTCTGAATTAGTCCGAACTGACTTCAAGCTACGCTACCAAGGCTCAATGCTTGGCTACGCGTGGTCTTTGTTACGCCCGCTTCTCCTATTTCTTATTTTGTATATAGTGTTTGCGCAATTTCTTCGCCTAGGCAGGGATATAGAACATTTCCCCGTATACCTACTTCTTGGAATAGTGCTATGGACTTTTTTTACTGACATGACAAACCAAAGTCTAGGTTCAATAGTGGGTCGCGGCGATCTTATTCGTAAGATTCGTATACCTAGGTGGATAATCGTTGTTTCTAGTAGTGTTTCCGCGTTAATAAACCTGATCCTTAATATGTTGGTGGTGTTATTATTCATGATAATAAACGACGTGGACATTACTAGCAGAGTATTGCTACTTCCTTTTATTCTTGCACAAGTGTATGTACTTTCTTTGGGGTTGTCTTTGTTCTTGGCGGCGGCATTCGTCAGATTCAGAGATATAAATTATATATGGGAAGTTCTCCTTCAGGCGGCCTTTTACGCTACACCTATTATATATCCGCTTTCTTTGATAACGAACACGTCTTTTCAGCAGATAATTATGCTAAATCCAATGGCACAGGCAATCCAAGATGCGCGTAATGTCCTTGTTACTACTCAAACCCAAACCATTGCAGAAGTTTATGGGAGTAGCGCAATGCGATTAGTTCCACTGACTATAAGCTTCCTTATACTAATAGTGGGCGTATGGTATTTCAGGCGCGAAGCTAGAATGTTTGCGGAGAACCTCTAATGGGAAAGGTACAAGACGTTGCTATAAAAGTTTCTGGTGTTAGCAAGGCCTTTAAGCTTCCTCACGAAAAACAGTCTTCAATAAAGGGCTTATTCATAAATATTTTCCGAGGGAGAAGAACGTACGAAAAGCAACAAGTCTTAAAAGACATTTCTTTTGATATAAAAAAGGGTGAGTTCTTCGGCATAGTTGGAAGAAACGGCAGCGGGAAGAGCACGCTCTTGAAGTTAATGGCCGGCATTTATTCTCCTGACGAAGGTCGCGTGCAGGTCAACGGAAAGCTAACTCCTTTTATAGAGTTAGGCGTAGGCTTTAATCCGGAATTAACCGGACGTGAGAATGTGTTTTTGAACGGAGCATTACTTGGCTTTAATCGCAAAGAAATGACCGAAATGTATGACGAGATTGTCGAATTCGCTGAAATCGAAAAATTCATGGACCAAAAACTAAAAAACTATTCTTCTGGCATGCAAGTTAGATTGGCATTCTCTATTGCCATAATGTCTAAGAGTGATGTATTCGTGTTTGACGAGGTATTAGCAGTCGGTGACGAGGCCTTTCAAAAGAAGTCACTGAAAATATTTGATGAGTACAAGGCTCGAAAACAAACAATAGTCTTAGTTACACACGACATGGAAACCGTAAAAAGGTTTTGTACGAGGGCTATACTTGTTGATGACGGCAATATTATTGCTAGCGGTGATCCCCATCAAGTTTCAAGTGAATATTCTGGGCTCAATTCGGCAGCTGTAGGAAAGCAAATGGAAGAGGCAAATACAAAGAAAGACAAAAAAAGCGACGTACATGTAAAAATTCTCGATGCAAAAAACAAAAATTTTTTCGAGTATGGCGAAACCATGACAGTTCGCGTAACTTGGAATAAGAAGCTTGACGTAAGAAATGTTGGCGTGGCTATATATAAAGCAAATGGTGAATATGTGTTTGGCACAAATACCATACTCGACAAGGTTTCGTTACAGGGTAACAGTATAGACTATAAGATTGATTCCCTAGATATTGGGAACGGTGTTTATAATTTTAAGGCTGGTCTTTTTGGCAAAACAGACAAGGAGGTCCTAGGCTATTTGAGTAAAGGCCCAGATTTCGTAGTCGAAACCAAGACGCATAAATGGGAAGGCGTTACCTACATACCACATAGCTGGGGAACTTAGGAATAAATAAATATGACTCAATACACAAAGAATACTTTAACTGAAGCTGAAAATTCTGCCTGGAAAATCGTGTATGACCTTGTAGAGCCTAATCAGAAAATTTTAGATATAGGGTGCAGCAGTGGAAACCTCGGGCAAGAGCTAATTAGCAAAAAGACATGCAGGGTACACGGTGTCGACATTAGCAAAGAGGATGTAGATATCGCCAAGAAAAAACTTCATAAAGCATGGGTATTTGATGTAGAGACTGATGTCATTGAGAAGATAAAGGACAGGTATGACGCAGTTCTTTTAATTGATGTAATCGAGCATTTAAACGACCCCATAAAAGCTTTACAAAAAATTCGAAATTTCATGAAAAAAGATGGGAAAATAGTATTTTCAATCCCTAATATGGCTCATACTTCCATCCGGCTTGAACTCCTAAAGGGAAAATTTAATTATACAGAAACGGGTCTATTGGACTATACTCACCTGCATTTTTATACAGGTGATTTTATCAAAAAGGTTTTTCAGATGGCCGGATTTAGTATTGATTCCATAAATTGCACAAGTGTCACGTACCCAGAAAGTCTTTTAACTCTGGAATTAAAAAAAGTGGGTTTGAGGTCTACCAAGGCGTTTAAGGATTTTTTGCACGAAAGTAAAGGAGATGCGTATCAATACATAGGCGTCGCCTCCTTAAGCGGTGATCGTGGAGGGCCTAGTAAAGTAGGTTTACCAAAAAGAAATCCTCATGAATATTCCTTCGACGAAATAGATAAAACAATAAAAAAACTAAAAAAAGACATGAGCTTAAAAGAAAATCATATACAAAATCTCGAAGCACATATAAGTCACCTCGAAGGCGAGTTAGATAAACCGAAGGGCTTTAAAAAAGTAACGAATAAGCTATCAAGAAAAGATAACGAGAAATAGCCTATGCGACCCATACGAAACACAAGTATAAATGTGGTCAATAAGTTATTTCCACGAAACAGCATGCAGAGAAGTCTGTCTAAAAAAATATTAATAACTCTCGGATGGAAGTCGAGTGACCCGTATGCAGAGTGGGTGAATGAACAAAAAGACAAAATACAGTTTCACCGTCACTTAGCAATAAAAAATCACCCGTTAGTAAGCATCGTGGTTCCCGCTTTCAATACACCACAAAAATATCTTGATCCATTTGTGAGATCTGTTGTTGCGCAGACATATGATAATTGGGAGCTTGTAATCGTGGACGCATCATCAGAAGAATCTGCAAAAGAGAGAATAGAAGAGAGCATAAAAGTAGACAGTCGCATTAGGATAGTCACCACAGAAAATAAAGGAATATCCTCCAACACTAATATCGGAATAACAGAGAGTAAGGGTGAATACATTGCCTTCATGGACCACGACGATACGATTGAGCACAATGCCTTAGAGGAGGTTATTCGTGTTTTTACCGAACAACCGGTTGTAAGCCTAGTTTATAGCGATGAAGATAAGTTAACGGAAGATGGGTCAAGGTACGCAGATCCTCATTTTAAGCCTAGCTGGTCGCCACACCTATTAACGCACGTAAACTACATAACTCACTTCGTAGTAGTAAAAAAAAGTTTCATAAAAAAAGCAGGCTACCTAGACCCGGATAAAGACGGTGCTCAAGACTATGATTTTCTATTGCGACTCACCGATGCAGGAGCTATTGTCAAACATATCCCAAAAATTCTTTATCACTGGAGGATTGCGGATAACTCTACTGCCGCAGATATATCAAACAAATCTTACGTGCTTCAGGCCGGAGAGCGCGCACTGACAGATCATTATGCAAGACGTAAGATAGAGGCCAGCGCCAGCGCCATAAAAGGTATGCCTGGATTCTATAAGGTAACCTATGTGCCACCATCTCAACCTACTATTATCATTATGCCATTTGCCAACAAAAATCTTTTAAAAAAGTACGTAAATATACTAAATATGCGCGGACTACTAAAAAATTATAAAGTTATTGTTCCAAGCTTGATTAGGTCAAAGAGTAAATTTATTACGATTGACGAGCACAAACCAGTCGACTACCTAAAGGAAGCGATAAAGCATAGTGGAGAAAGAATCGTTTTACTTAATGACTTCGTTTTTCCTGATAATGGGCATACATGGGCAAATGATATCGCCGGGGTACTGAACGACGACAGGGTTCATACTGTCGCGCCAGCCATTTTAAAAAAAGATAATACAATAATAGATTTAGGTATAGCATATCAAGGTAAAGAAAAGATATTGCTGTTTTATGGTTTAAATTTCGGCAGTTCAACACCTTTCGGTAATACTTCGTGGCCTAGAAATGTAGACGAGCTTATGGGGTGTATTATCGCCACACGAAAGAGTGACTTAGCTAGTTTTCTCAAGGCGAAAGCACCAACCAAAGATACTTTAGGAATATATAGCTCATCGCATGTAAAGGATAAGTTCAATGTAGTGTGGACGAGCGTAGCCATGATCCATGCCAAGGTTCCGGCGACATTAAGTCGACCAGAGCCATCTTATTACAATCCGAACATACACGATCACGTTAATATGTTGCACCTTTATGCCGACGATCAGCAAATAATGGACGCACTAATTGCTCTAGAGAATGAGGTTTTGTAATGAAAAGTCAAAATCAAAAAGTAGCTTATATAATCGTGGGGTGGAACAACCAGAGTCTACTTAAGGAGTGTATAGAGTCTATCCAAGGTCAAACGCACAAAAATAAAGAAATCATTTATGTAGATAATGCGTCGTCAGATGGTTCAGCTGAGTTCGTAAAGAAAAACTTCAGCGTTGTCCAGGTTATGGAGATGACCGATAATTATGGTTTCGCGAAGGGTAATAACATAGGCATAAGAAAAGCGTTTGAGGATGAAGACGTCGCCTACATAGCGCTTCTTAATACTGACGCTACTCTCGACCCTGACTGGGCAACAACGATACTCAACACGGCTGCATACAAGCCAAAAGGTGCATCATTTCAAACGATCACCTTAGATTATTACGATCATGAAACTATTGATTCTACGCATATTTATGTCTCTCACAACGGACAGGCAACTCAGGGCTCACATAGAAGAGCAATGCTTGCGGATTCAGACGTTGCGCCTCAACGAGTATTTGGATGTAATGCTGCAGCTGTAATATACAGCAGAGCATTCATAGAAGCACAACCTTTTCAAGATTTTTTCGATCAGACGATGTTCATGTATTTAGAGGATGTTGATGTGGCAGCTCGGGCTACTGTAATGGGTTGGGACAATTATGTTGTTCCAGGATCACGGGCATACCATATGGGTTCAGCAAGTTCTGGAAAAAATCCAGGATTTTCACTTTATCTAACTTTTCGTAATAATAGCGGAATGCTTATAAAAAACTTCCCTCTAGTTATATTAATAAAAATTTTCCCGAAGCTTGTACGTGGAGACATTGCAACGATTAAGACACTCTGGAGAACAAGCAGAAAAAATCAAATAAAACATATTTTCAAAGGAAGATTTGTTGGTTTGTTATATGCGCCAATTTATTTGAAGAAGAGGGCGAAAATAGAAAAACGCAATTCCGTACACCTTTTATGGCGTTTGATGCACAGAGGTTTTTAGCCAAAAGAGGATAATCCTCCGCAAATATACGTACTCTTTATTCTATGGTATTACCCTCGGGGATAGAATTAATGAAGTAGTCGCTGAGAGTTATTACTTTACTCCAGTCACCTCCATTTTGCTCAAAGGCTTTTTTGCCTGCAAACCATCTCTTATATCCACTCTCAACTCTATATACTTTGCCACTTGAATCGCTACGTATAAGTTCAGTCAACGATCCGCTTCTCTCGGTAAATCTATTAATATTGGCAGACGATAATTCGCTGGAATTACTAAAATCAAAGTTGAAATGATTGTTATCTAAGGTTGTACCCATAACTCTAATTTTTTTACCCGAATCTATTACCCAGTAATTACTACCATTACTCACAAGATTAGTTAGGTCTGATCCGCGCGTATATTGATTGAAGGACGCTGTATTTATCTGAATCACCTCATTCATGCCTCTGCCATAACTACTAAGCTGTGCAAGTGATGATACACGTTTGATAACGCTACTAGACTCATCGAGAAGATACACTTCCGGTTGGCCTGTTAACTGGAGTAGTCTTGTGTCTGTGAATGCTACAGCAGCTTCATTTTCAAACGTTAACATTAGCGAGTCACTCAGCTTAAGAACTTTACTCCATTCATAGCCAAGATTAACGAAATCAAACGCCGAATTAATTCGAATTAGCTCGCCGTTACTTAATTTGTATATTGCGCTACCATTATTTGCCTGTACTGTTCCGTTATTGAAAGACACAGAAGAGAATGATTGTAAGAATCTTTCCGGAACAATAGTATAATCTTTCCCTCCCATCCCTAGGTCTGAGTTGTAGGATAACTTAACACCATTATCAATAAGAAATCTTGAACCGGATGAATTTTCGACATACCGACCAATTGTTGGTCCTAACGGAAGTTGGCTTAGTAAATTATCCGGGGCTACGTAAGATATTTTTAAACCCCAGCTTTGACCGATAGAATTGCTGGATGCATACCTTAACTCTCCATCGTTAAAGACTGATACATTACCCGTAGAAGAGTTGTGGGCAGTCTCACCTTCGGCAAGCAAGGGCGCTCCTTCCTGTAGCGAGTCAACGAAGAAGTGGCTGTAAGTAGCTGTAGGTCTTGTGTTATATACTGGATTACCTTGTGTTTTATACGCAAGACTAGTTAAGTGTCTTTTCTTGCCCTTGTCGATTGCGAACAACTTAGTTTCGTCTGGTTTCTTAAATACGGTCGATGCTTTTTCATCGGGCTCTATTAACAAATATTTGAATCCTAGTGGAAGTTGAGAGACTTTGGGTGGTCCGTAAGCGTTAAGGGTAGATAGGTTAGGTATATGATGCCTTTTACCTGAGTTTACTATATATATTTCATCACCTTCGTACTGAGCTACATTACTTAGCTTACCGGAAAAAACCTTACCATTTAGATAACTACTATCTACAACTTGAATTTTATTTACAGTTCTCCAATATCCGTAAGCCTCTAGTGCGCTATTAGTTGGAACATGATAATAAGTGTTGTCTGCACCTACCATATATATTGCACTACCATTTTCTAGCCGAAAGAACGGCGATCCGCTTGTTGACCCGAACCAGTCATTAAACATTCTCCAGAAATTTCGGTTTCCGTATGAGCTACAGCTGTTGCCGGTACCGTACAGATTGTTCAATGCTGCAGAATTGGGGCGATAGGGGGTGTAGATATAAAGGCTGGCTGTAGCCTGGTTCTCTATAAATACGTTTGAGGTCCCGCAAGAAGTGTTGGGATGCCAGAGAATGGTGTTGTTACGTCCAGCGCGGTAGTTGTACCAGGCTGGGTTTGCCTCGTAGCGACGGTAGGCTTTTGCTGCGTTATAGACTTGGTTGAAAAAACCAAAGTAGGCGCTATCACAGTTAGCTGAGTTGTTTGGTCCACTGTCTGGGCATGCGTAGCCCATAGCTTTGTCATATTGCGATGTCCAGGGCCAGTCGTCGGTGACGAGGCTCATTTCTTTTTGTAGCATGACTATCAGCACTTGCGGGTTGATACCACAAGCTTTGCCAACGTCATGCAATATACGAGCTGCGCTTTTGTTGCCACCAGATATGCTGTTTTTGCAGAGATCGCTACCGCCATTCGTGATGGTAGGAATGTTTTGGCTATAGTTTTTTAGGCAGACATAGGGTGGTGGATAACCACGAGATGTACCGTAAACTGCTCGCGTGGTACCGGCGTATGGTTTGGAGCCGTCCGTGTCACAGTCTGGCATCCTAGCGTTTAGAAAAGATTGAATCTGAGATACGGTCATGGCGTTATCGTTATAGAAGACAGCATCGTCTATAATGTTACCGGCGTTGAAGTCAGATCCGCTGAGAGCGCTTGCTTTATGTACCGGCGCAAAAAACCCAACACCCAGCACTGTCAGGGCAAGCGATATGATTGCGAGGGTCAGCCTATCGTTCGTTGGTAATAGATTTCTTAATATATTCATAGCTTTGGTTAATTTATTGTGAAGGCTCGGGTGTTTGATGAGCCTTCAGTAGTGGTAGATTCGTAGCGAACGATGACTCGCCATTCGCCGGAGCTTGGAAATTCTGATTGATCAACAGCAAGGTTGCCACATATGGTGGAAGAGGCATCTGCGCGAGCGGGTGTTTCGCGCTCTAGGGTAGAATTGTCTTTGCGGAATTGGAAATAGCACGTACCACCTTGTTCTATGACACCTTGTGCGAACGCCCGAACTTCAATTTCTGAGCCGTACTGGTTCGCATCGGTAATTATAACACTAGCATTCTTCTTGTCTATGGTGTCTGATGGCTGGCCATCATCGTTATTTTCTTCTTCGTCACCATTTGTATTACTCCGATCAGGCAGCTGTTCTTTTATGTCGTCTCCAGCCCGCTGCTCGTCTTCTGTCGGTGGGCCGTAGTTTATACCTGAATCATCCGTCTGATTGTCTGCGGTGTTCCTCTGGGTGTACCAATAGGCAAAAGCACCAGACAGAAGTAATACAACCAAGATGATTGGAATCAGTAGGCTTCGTTTTTTGGTGGTGTTAGTATTTGAGTATTTCATTTTTGTTTTTATTTACCTATCTAAGTATGGCATAAAACCATAAGTTTTACAATAGGTAATTACTCCATTCTATCCACCCACCATACATCCTGCACACTTCCCTAAACTAGGAAGGAGTGAAGATGAGGTATCGAAAGATGAGCGAAAAGCAGCTATTGGTTTACGGAGCCAGGATCCGTTTAGGGTGGTTTAGAAAAGCTGAAGAACTGCGTAATGTAGCTGCAGCTTGCCGGTTCTACGGTGTACCTAGGCGGACATACTACTACTGGCATAAGCGGTGGTTGGCCAGTGGTAAAGACTTAACCAGTCTGTATGACCTGCCCCGGACACCGAAGTCACACAAGAATGACACAGGCGAAGAAACTGTCAGCCTCATTGTCCAGCTCAGGCTTGGCATAGGCTACGGTGAGGACGCTCTCACTTATATCATGCAGCGGGATTACGGTGTTACCGTGTCGCACCACGGCGTTGGTAACGTCCTGAAGCGAGCTGGTTTACTGGAGAAACGTAAGCGAAAAGTTCGTACCAGTCGACGACGGAGTGACCGTCAATACTATCCTGGTGAAGTGGGACAGATGGATGTGAAGCACTGGAAACGGAAAGGCTACCAGTACGACCTCATTGACTGTGCTACCAGAATTAAATACAAACGCATCTACCCAGGCTGGGATCCACAAACCACCACTGACTTCCTAGAACACGCCACGCGATTCTTTGAGCCGGCATTTAGTTTTGCTGGCATCCAAACGGATAACGGTAGCGAGTTTACCTATGACCACTTTCCTCAGGTTAAGCCTGAAACTAAATGCCCAACTGAGGTGTGGTTAGAGGACCACGGCATTGAGCACTTACGTATTCCGTCTTCTTCGCCACACTTAAATGGGCGCATTGAGCGTAGTCATGGCGTCGATAAGTACCGTTACAAACGGCTGACTACCAACAGCCACGAGCGAGCTGAATTACAGACCTTTTGTGTCGAAGACTGCCTAGACTACAACTTCTACCGACCGCACAGCATGCTGGGTATGATGACGCCAATTGAATATTTACAAAGCCTGACCGGCTTTGAGCATGCTACAGTAAACACAAGTGTGCAGGATGTATGGTGGGTGGATACTTCCTGTGCATAGTGATCTGGTTCAAACCCAGCCAGCCACATGAAAAAAGCCACCCTTGGTAGGACGGCACTTTTCATGGTGGGGGTGGCTGGATTTGAACCAGCGACCAATCGGTTATGAGCCGACTGCTCTAACCCCTGAGCTACACCCCCAAACGGTGTTTTGTATGGCTTTACGGCTAGACTGAATCATTTTACCAGATATACGGACAACTCGTCACATCTTTGAGTAGTTTATGTGACATACTGGACATATGCGCATTTTACTACTGTTCTTGATTGGCCTGCTGGCACTGGTACTCGCTGTCATAGTCGTGTTTATCGTATTGTTAGCTCCGGCAGACCGCAGGCTACTCTTCAACAGAGTCAAAACTGTAACCATCGGAGATACAAAGCGAGAGTACTACGTCGTGAACGGATCGACAGAGACCGAAAAACCATTAATAATTGGGTTGCACGGCTACCGGGACATGTCACGCTGGCTGGCAGTGTACTCAGGGCTCAATGTGCTGGCCGAACAAGAAGATGTCGTACTTGCTCTACCGAATGGGCAACGTCAATCGTGGAACGGCGTATTTTGTTGTGGCTGGTCATCCGAAAATGACGTAAACGATGTTGCCTTTATCGCTGAAATGATCGAGTCAATCAAAGCCGACCACCAGATTGATGCCTCTAGAATTTACGTCGTCGGGTTTTCCAACGGTGGAATCCTTGCCCAAAAACTGCTAGCAGAACGTCCGGACCTTTTTGCCGGTGGGGTGAGCGTCATGAGTGGCGTTGGTGACCGACGCACGACCTTAGATATTGATGACGCAAAAGCACCAATCCTGTTCATCAACGGCACTCGAGACAACTATATCCCAATAGATGAACCGTCCACGCAACGAGATTTTAATTTCGTGCCAGCCAATGAAACAGCGCAGATATGGGCAGACCACTATGGGTTGACTGGCAAACAAAGCCAAGAAACCTCGGCCTATGAAGAGTTCACGTGGGCAAATGATGTCGACAGTCAACTTGCCCAACGAATCTATGATTCATCCCATCGCTGGCCGAACTGGCGGCTCTGGAGTTTTCCGAATGAAGCCCCTCAATCGACACAAGACATCTGGACATTCCTAAACCAGCATTCATTACCTCAGGAAGATTAATCCTCTGAATCGGTGGTGGCATTCATCCTTGCCAGCGCGACGCTCAGTCCAAGTACCTGAGTCTTGGTGGGCTGCTCCCACTGTAGTTCTTGATCCTCGATTTCAGGTCCGTCGCTACTCTTGGCAATCTGAATACCCTCTCGACTTATTCTGACGTGGGCGTCTTTGTAAGGAGGGTCGCTTGGCTTTTTACCGATCAGTGTTTTCATCGTGAACTGCACATAATTATCTGGTCCCATAGTTTCCCAGTCTTGTAAAAATGAGAAGTTTTCAAAGCCACCGTGTACATGCATACTCAGGCCATTTTTGGCACTCACTTGAATTGCTAAGTGCTCCCGCTCCAAAGAAACTGAACGCTTGGACGCAATGTCACCGAGCGTTCGAACAATGCGATTGAGACGCTCAACCGTATTTTTGCGAAAACCCGACTCATGCTCGGCTGGTTGAGGTTCGTTATTCATCCTTTGTCGCCTCCAAT
>Ga0136596_1001192_pt1 | contig 11976 bp, 11 predicted proteins | sample AntRauTorcE11897_FD_101387 | JGI IMG/M metagenome (GOLD analysis project Ga0136596, IMG submission 101387) | Saline lake microbial communities from Rauer Islands, Antarctica - Metagenome Torckler E11 #897 | ecosystem: Environmental > Aquatic > Non-marine Saline and Alkaline > Saline | place... | reverse complement strand
GGTAACACCTTTCCGCTGGGGACGAAGTTTTCTGATGCCCTTGGGCTCAAATACAAGGATGAAAATGGAGAGGAGAGGCCGGTGATTATGGGCTCGTACGGTATTGGAGTTGGCCGTGTAATGGGGACGGTGGTGGAGACACTGGCGACAGATAAAGGAATGGTCTGGCCGGTGAATCTAGCTCCGTTTCGAGTTCATCTTTTAGCGTTGGGTTCAGAGGAGGTTATAACTGAAGCATCTAAGGTTTATAAGGGGTTGCAGGCGGCCGGTGTTGAGGTGCTTTTTGATGACCGAGACACAAATCCAGGTGAGAAGTTTGGTGATGCAGATTTGATCGGTATTCCTCATCATTTGATAGTCAGCCAGAAGACACTGGCGGCAGAGAAGGTTGAGTATGAAAGTCTTCTTACCGATGCTGATCCAGAGCTGTTGACTTTGACCGAGGTACGTAATCGGCTGACATCATGAAGGACGTAATAGAGAGGCTGCAAAACTGGTTTAAGTTTACGGCTGGTATCGGACTTGATCTCGGTACAGTTCAGACACGGATCACTGTACCGGGGAAAAAAGAGGTAATCGCTCAGCCGACGATTGTGGCGAAGAATAAACGTTCTGATCGTATTATCGCTATTGGTGATGATGCGGAGCACATGGTTGGCCGCACTCCGGCGCACATAGATACAATTTGGCCAATAGTCTCTGGTGTGATTTCTGATTCGGCGGCAATGGAGGCGTATCTGTCGATGCTCCTGTACCAAAAGACTACCGGAGTGATGCAGTTCTTTGGCCGCAATATGCTAGTAGCCATTCCGGCCATGGTTACGGATGTTGAGGTGCGTATTATTGCCAATACGCTCCAGCAGGCCGGAGCACGCAGTGTGTCGGTTGTACCGGCGGCTGTTGCGGCCCTTCTAGGTGTGGGAGCACCGGTAGGGGATCCAACGACGCAGTTGGTTGTAAATATCGGAGCAGGCATTACTCAAGTTGCTGCCGTGGCAGGTGGAAGTGTCGTCAGCGAGGCCTCCTCAACAACTGCTGGCCAACAGTTCGATGTGGTTATTGCTGATTATATAAAGAATGATTTTGGGATTCGGATCAGTCTCACTCAGGCCAGAAAGGTAAAGCATGAGTTAGCTGCAGTTCGTGGCTGGAGTGATGAGCCAGGAGAAAAGATGACATTAAGTGGGCAGGATGATACTAGCAGTTTGCCGCGTGAAGTCTCACTCAACCGTCTTGATGTTACCGAAGCAATCGAGCCGCTGGTAACGGATATCACTGATTTTGTCCGTGAATTTGTTGGTTCCTTGTCTGCAGACATGATCGCTGATGTAACCTCTCACGGGATTCACTTAATTGGCGGCGGCTCCAATCTTCCTGGATTGGGTGATCACATTTCTGATGAGCTAGGCATCACAGTCCATGGTCGGGTGACACCAGAAAAAACTGTAATTGAGGGCGTGGAGTATATTCTTGAGCGCGAAGATGGAGAGCGATTTATGCAGCCAATTGATTCATATGAATCAACAAACTAATAACCTACAGTACATTGTTATTGCGGCTAGCCTGGCATTGGTTGGCTTTTTTGTGTACTGGTACGGTACCTCTGCCTACCAGTTTTCGTTTGAAATTGTGCCGAGTAACCAGACGACATCCACGGTGACAATCTCAGCAGCAAAATTGGCCGAACTGGAAACAGAGGCACGGCAGTACCGCACGATTGCTCAGATGGTAGAAAGATCTGCCACCAGCTCCTTTCTCAGTCAATCACCTGAACAACCAACTCTTTCGGCCCAGGTTATTGGACGCCCGCCACACTCTCCTTATGACACCTTGATTATAAATACTGGATCAAGGGATGGGGTGAAGCAGGGTTCTGCAGTATGGTGGCCACCGGGAGTTTATCTGGGGGAGGTGGTAGAGGTTGAAAGGCACACATCTTTAGTAAAGCTCGTGAGCGCACCCGGAGTTGAGCATCAGGTTTTCATCGGAGATTTACCAGCAACGGTGGTGGGGCAGGGTGGTGATAGCCTGTATACCGAGCTTCCAGATAGTGAAATCATTCCAATAGGAACTGCTGTAATTTCCGATGTTTATGAACTGCCAATTGGAGTAGTGGCGGCCACAGAGCAACTACCAACCACTAATTTGTCTGCAGTTCACATTACTCGCTTTGTCTCCAGTGCGATAATTGAGCATGTGTATGTGGAAAGCCAGTAATCTTTTGGTCAGAATTACGGCATTGCTGATTCTTTTCTTAGCTGCCACTCTCGTGCCGTGGTGGATAAGTCTTGCTCTTGTGGCTGTCTATACCTTAGTATTCCGATTCTTTTTTGAGGGAGTGTTAGTTGGTTGGCTTATTGACAGTAGTTTTGCTGTCGGGTTTTTTCCTTGGGTATCTGTAGCCATACTGCTGTATATAATAATCATTGAAGTAGTGATGTACTTTATTTCACGCTAGAATGAATCTTTTTACTTTTCTACGTCATAAATTAACTGATTTTTTCTCGCCAGGCCGATCTCGGGTGGTGACCGACTTCACTACAGTTTTTGGTGAAGAAGACACACCAGTAACGGACCCGAATCGGGGTACTACATTCTGGACGGCCAGTCGCGGTAGTCGATTAAAGAATCGCTTCACCTTTCTATTTGTAATCGCAGCTGCAGTGCTGGTTATTTTCATTTGGCAGTTATGGCAGCTTCAGATTGAGAAGGGCCAGGCGCTGGCAATAGAGAGTCAGCAGAATACTTTGTCACAGACACCGCTTTTTGCGCAGCGAGGAGTTATTTTTGACAGAGAAGACAGACGCTTGGCCTGGAATAACAGCAGCACCACAACCCCATTTTCACTGCGTTCATATACAGACAGTGGCGGTTTTGGTCACCTACTTGGCTACATTTCCTATCCGCAGTACGACAGCAAGGGAATTTTTTATGAGTACAAAACACTGGGCAAGGATGGGGTTGAGAAGTATTTTCAAGATATCTTGGTTGGCCAAGAGGGAACTAAAATAGTCGAGACAAATGCATTAGGAAATCCGATTTCTGAGAGTGTGGTACGACAGCCGCGTTCTGGTAGTGACTTAAAACTATCGATAGATGCAGTGATGCAGGAGAAGTTGTTTGAGTTGATTAAGTCGACAGCAGAGGAGCGCGGTTTTTCTGCCGGCGCCGGAGTAATCATTGATGTACATACAGGTGAGATAATCGCTGCGACAGATTATCCAGAGTATAGTTCATCTGAGCTTACATCGGGGAATCCAGAGTATATAAACAGCCTCACACAAGGAGAGGATGAACCTTTTTTAAATCGGGTCAGTGCTGGCCGCTTTACTCCTGGATCGGCCATAAAGCCATTCCTGGCTTTAGCAGCCTTGGCTGAAGGTGTGATCTCTCCATGGACAACAATTGTCAGCACTGGAATACTTCGGGTTGAGAATCCCTATCAACCAGGAACATACAGTCTCTTTCCAGACTGGAAGGAGCATGGGTCTGTAAATGTTAGATCGGCGCTGGCGGTATCTTCTAATGAGTTTTTCTACCAAATTGGCGGTGGCTACAAAAGCCAGCCCGGCCTAGGAATTACCAGAATTGCCGAGTATAGCAATGCTTTCGGGTTGGCAGAAGAGACAGGAATAGATGGCATGAGCGAAGTGACCGGAGTTATTCCAACTCCGGCTTGGAAGGAGGCTAATTTTGCTGATGATATCTGGCGTCTAGGCGATACTTACCACACATCTATTGGGCAGTATGGATACCAGGTAACACCCCTGGCGATGGTGCGAGCAGTAGCCGGCTTAGCTACTGGAGGCAGCCTGCCAATGCCGACTTTACGCAGCGGTGATCGCAGTAGTAGTAAAAAGGTGTCTAAGGACATATCTGCCGAAGATTACCGGGTTGTTTGGGAAGGAATGCGACGGGCTGTAACTAAAGGTACGGCCAAAGGTCTGGATGTTGATTATTTAGAGGTGGCCGCTAAGACTGGAACAGCTGAGCTGGGGGGAGATGAGGTGGGTCTTAATTCCTGGATTATTGGCTTCTGGCCCTACGAAGAGCCGCAGTATGCCTTTACTGTAGTAATGGCAGATGGGCCGCGCTCCAATACGGTCGGAGGCGTTTATGTTATGCGCCGTCTTTTAGATTGGATGCATCTGTCTTATCCAAATTATCTTCCTTAGAGCTTAAGGGAGAAAAACTCCTATATTTTTTGCTGTCAATAACAATTTAGGGTATCCTGTGATTTAATACCTAAATAACTACTTGCCTAAAAACGATTACTCTATGTCAAAAAATACCATCAACAAAAAGTACATCACTGAAAAGAAGCGCGAGGAGCTTAAGGATGAGCTAGAACATCTCATGAACACTCGGCGTGGTGAGATTGCGAAGGAGATTGAACGAGCAAAAGGAATGGGTGATTTGTCTGAAAATGCTGAGTATCAGCAGGCGCGCGAGGAGCAGGCCAGTATCGAAGGCCGTATTTCAGAAGTTAAGAACATCCTTAAGTCGGCTGAAATCATTAACCACAGAAAGTCCGACGTGGTCGAGGTTGGCTCAAAGGTGTCGCTGCGTAAAAAGTACAGCTCCAAGGATCAGGATTATTACATTGTTGGCTCAGAAGAGGCTAACATGGTTGAAAAACGTATTTCTCACACCTCTCCACTCGGGAATGCGTTAATGGGACACAAAAAAGGTGATACAGTAGAGCTAAAGACTCCGAGTGGTGAAATTGCTGTGTACCACATTGAGTCAGTTGAGTAGATTAACTTTTCAATACAATGGCTTCAATAGAGGAATTACGAACAGAACGAAAAAAGAAGCGCGATATTCTCAAGGACTTTGGTATGGATCCGTACCCCGTTACCTCGAAGCGCACGCATGCTCTTAGTCTGCTTAAGGAGGACTTTGATACTTATGCAAATGAGGGGACAGAGCTACATGTCGCTGGCCGTATTATGTCAATTCGTGAGCACGGCAACGTCACCTTCTTCGATCTCTTTGATGGAACTGAAGAGATCCAGGTAGTCATAAAGCAGGATGAAATTGATAATACTGAGCTTTATGAGCTCTTTGCTGACGCAGTAGACACCGGTGATTTTGTTGATGTGGAAGGAACGGCATTTTATACAAAGACCGAGCAGGCCTCTATCTTACTTAAGAGTTGGCAGATACTTTCGAAGTCAATTCGCCCAATCCCAGATCAGTTTCATGGCCTCGAAGACAAGGAAACTCGTCTACGCAAGCGTTATCTAGACATTCTTATGAATAATGAGGTCCGCGACATGGTGGAGAAGCGTGCTCTTTTCTGGAAGTCCATTCGCTCGTTTCTGGAGGAGAATGATTTTCTTGAGGTCCAGACACCGGTACTGGAAACAACACCCGGCGGCGCCGATGCTCGTCCATTTGCTTCTTACCATAACGCGCTTGATATGGAGGTTTTTCTACGTATTTCCGCCGGAGAGCTGAGGCAGAAGAAGCTTCTTGTTGCTGGTTTTGACAAGGTTTTCGAGATTGGCAGGATATTTCGCAATGAAGGCATTTCGCCTGAACACGCGCAGGATTATGTGCAGATGGAGTTTTATTGGGGCTACGCTGATCACACCGATGGGATGAAGTTTGTTGAGAGACTTTACAAACATGTGGCTCAGGAGACATTCGGTACTCTAGAGTTCCAGATTGGTGATCATGCAGTAGATTTAGGCTCTGAGTGGAAGCAGTATGATTATGCAGAAACTATTCAGGAGATTACTGGTATTAATATTGAAAGCACCACCATTGAAGAAATCCAGAGTTTTCTTGCCAGCAAAGGAGTTACACTGGCTGAGTCAGAGAAAAATCACGTGCGAGCAACCGATAGACTCTGGAAGTTCTGCCGTAAGCAGATCAGCGGTCCTGGTTTTCTCGTAAATGTTCCAAAGGAGCTGTCTCCACTGGCAAAAACACAAAGCGGTAGTGAGGCAGTAGTGGCTCAGTTTCAGCCATTAATTGCCGGTAGCGAGGTGGGTAAGGGTTACAGTGAGCTTAATAACCCAGACGAGCAGGCAAAGCGCTTCACAGCTCAGGAGGAGTTGCGCGTAGCCGGAGATGATGAAGCCCAGCGATTTGCTCATGACTTCGTAGAAGCACTGGAGTACGGAATGCCGCCGGCCTGCGGTTTTGGAGTCAGTGAACGTCTCTTCTCCTTTTTGATGGATCTACCAATTCGAGAGGCACAGATTTTCCCTCTACTGAGGCCAGAGCAGCTGTAGTTTTCGTAACATATTTTTGAATGTCTTTTAGTAAAAGACATTCCTCTAAGACATCATTCTTGTCTTTTAAAAGTCGTTTACCATGTCGCAATTGATAGTAAGCGCTTTATTAAGAGACACGTATAGATGTCTTTTAAAATAGCCCTGTAAATAGGGTTATTTTATTTGACACTCAATTTCAAAAGAGTATTATTCTGCACACATAAAGAAAAAGATTTTTTATGCACATACCATTAATTAACAACGACATGAAAGATATAAAACAGTCATTCAAGATCAGTGGTGCGACAGTAAAGGTCCTAGCATTTCCTCTTGTTGCTTTACTAGCAATTCTGGGCAGTGTCTTTATTAGTGATGTTTCAGTTATGGCTAATCAGTCGGCGGAGATGACTCGAATTGCCGCAGATATTGATGAGTCTTACTTTATCAGTCAAGAAAGTGATTTCTTGGCAGAGGCAGGTAAGCTGGAATCTCGCTCTTCTGGGGAAGTCTCAGCAGATGAATCGATTGAGACTACAGAAACTGCACAGCAGTGTGAAAGTCTCTATATAGAGGATCATCTTCGCATCGACTTTGATAATGATAGCGAGGAGGTTTTGCGATTGCAGTCCTTCCTGAAGACCTACGAAGGCTACGACTACGTAAGCCTTAGCGGTACTTTTGATGAAAACACACTACGAGCAGTTGAGGCCTTTCAGACTCGTTATGCCGGCGACATCCTTACTCCATGGGGATATCAGGCAGATGAAGCTACTGGGTATGTGTACATAACTACAAAGCAGAAGATTAATGAGATCTACTGTGATGAGCAGTTCATGCTTAATCGCGAGCAGCAGTCCGAGATTCGTGCCTACCGAGAAAAGTTAAATCAGTGGCGTACGCAAGGAGCTAGCTTCGAAACTCCACAGTATCTAGCTACTTATTACGGATATGGTCGAGGGGGAAGTGAGGGGACGCTAACTTATTCTGGTACTAACGAGCTTGAACCACGGGACTCTAATTCTCAGACAACGGACGACGCAGTGTCTGAAACTGCTACTTCCGCTACATCCACTGAAGAGGATGGGCGCGGCTTCTTTGCCCGTCTATTTGGTATTGGAAATAATGATGACACAGCCACTACCAGCACCACCACAGAAACCGAGTCTGAAAATTTCGATGAAAACAATGAAACCGAGACAGCGACATCTGCCACCGATACAGCAACGACCAGTAGTCTGGATAATATAGCCGCCGGGGTTTATAGCGGAGTGAACGGAATCGTGAATTTCCTACTATCACCAACATTTCTCCTGGTTGTTCTGGTTGTTCTGATTCTGCTGCTGATTGCTACCTTGATCGAGAGTGATGAGGAGGAAGAGGAGGGCGACGATGACGGTAAAGAAGACAGTGATGATGAGGAAGAAGATGTTGTCGAGGCCGAGACGGTTGAGGAGGAGACTGACAGTAAGGAGGCCTGGGAGGAATACGCTGAAGTTGAGGATGATGAGACAATCGAGGAGGATAAGGAGTAATCTCTTTTTGCCACAACTGTGGATACTTAATTTAAATTCGGTACCTGCTTTGCAAGCGCCGAGAATAAAAACCGCCTTTATGGGCGGTTTTTTAATGTTGTCACCACCTGTCGGTCAGTGGGATCACCTGTGGATAACGTGGAGTGGCAGTAGGGGTTGGTGGTGTATAATAGTAATCAAGTGGGATAGAGTGGGAAAAGAAAATAATATGTTTATCGGCGAGTATACACACACTATGGATGAAAAACGACGTGTGTCTTTACCGTCGCTGTTCAGAGAAGAGTTGGATGACACCGTTGTACTTACCCGTGGCCTGGATAGATGTATCTTCCTGTTTCCAGAAGCAGCCTGGGAGAACATTGTCGCTGAGTTAGCCGGACTTTCTTTTGGAGACGCCGACGCTCGGTCACTAAATCGCTTTCTGCTGTCCAGGGCTAGGAAGGTGACGATTGATAAGTCAGGTCGAATTCTGGTTCCAGATCTTCTGGCCGAGTTCGCCAACCTAGACAAAGAAGTCGTCTTCACCGGTGTTAATTCTCGCATAGAGCTATGGGAAGTTGATCAGTGGAAGCATTACTCAGACGAGGTCGAGTCGCAGGCAGATCTTTTGGCACAGACGCTCGGTGATATTGGCATGATATGACCAAACACATCCCAGTCTTACTACCGCAAGTGATGCAGCATCTGGATGTGCAGGCTGATGACACTGTGCTTGATTGTACCGTTGGCAGTGGTGGGTACGCCCGAGCCATCACGACCTGCCTAGATGAGACCGGAACCTTCGTTGGTATTGATGCTGACAAGGTCGCTATCGAGACCACCCAGGCTGCCATCGCTGACTTTGTCGGGAAGAGCTGCCTGAAAGTAGCCAACTTCCGCACCGTATCGACCGTGCTTGAGAGCTGCGCGATAACGAGTCTTGATGCAGGCGTGTTTGATCTCGGGTTTCGCAGTGAGCAGCTTGAGATGGAGCGGGGCTTCTCCTTCCAGGAAGAGGAGACACCGCTAGAGATGACCTTCAAGCACTCCGACGAGCTCAGCGAAGATGATGTCACTGCTTATGATGTCGTTAATCACTGGGATCAAGATACGCTCGAAAGCATTATCGATGGCTACGGCAACGAAGTGCACAGCCAGGCCATCGCTACCGCCATAAGTACTGTGCGGAGGGAGCAACCGATTAAGACGACCGGCCAATTGGTGGGGATTATCCGGCAGGCTGTACCGCCCGGATACCGGAAGGGTCGTCTGCACCCAGCAACTCGCACCTTTCAGGCCCTGCGCATGGCTGTCAACGACGAGGTTAATGCGCTCAAGGAAGGGTTAGAGAGTGTGTTCGCTGCCCTGACGGAAGGAGGTCGCCTGGGGGTGGTTTCCTTTCACAGCATCGAAGACCGCAGTGTAAAGGAGTACTTTCGTTATCTTATTGATAACGACATGGCCGAGACTCTGACCGACCGACCGGTTGCACCAAAGCATGAGGAAGTGGTCTTCAATCCCCGCGCGCGGAGTGCAAAACTGAGAGCCGTCAAGAAACTACCAAGCTAATAAATGTCCAACAGGTAACTATCTAAAGCCTCGACTGATTAAATTGTAAGCTAATCATTAGATTTGTGAGAAGATTTTTCCTCGGCCAAAACTTGCGGATTTCGGCCACAAAACTTCGCTTCAACACTCAACGTACATAGTTCGCTTTGGTCTCCAGCTCGCTTTTCGCTCGAAATCCACAAGTTTGTGACACGAGGCGAGACTTTAGACAGTTACCAAATCTGATTTTACCCACTTAATATTTATTTACACTATGAGCCAGTACATTGATTCCAAAAGTTTACGTAAAAAAGCGCTTGTCGGTTTGATAAGCCTGTTTGTTATATTCTCTGGCTTGTATGCATATTTTCTACAGCAGACTGTGCAGTCTGTGGTTGAGCGTAAGGCACTCAACACAGAGATTGCCTCTCTGCAGTCAGGTATTGGTGATGCCGAGTACAGCTACGGAACATCAGTGAGTGAAGTCACCATTGATAAAGCCATTGCTCTGGGCTTTTCTCCGGTCGATGAAGCCACCTATGTAACCCGAGCTGATCGCGCTACGTTGGTAAGTATCAATGTCACCGAATAGTAAACGCATTCGCATCCGGGTCATATCCGTCCTGGCAATTCTACTGTCGCTATTTTTAGTGACCCGGCTCTACTTTGTGCAGATTGTTAATGGAGATGACTATCGTGATGAGGCAATGCAGCAGTATACTCAGTCTTCCAACCACATTTTTAATCGCGGCTCTATTTATCTCACCTCCAAGGATGGTACGAGGCGTGTAGTAGCCTTGCAGGAGTCGGGATTTACTCTCGCAGTGAATGCACAGTTTATTGATAATCCAGAAGGGGTATACGAATCCCTGGCAGAAATTGTGGAGTTGGAGCAGCAGGTTTTTTTGCAATCTGTAGCCGACAAGGATGATCCTTACGTAGTGATTGAGCGGCGCCTTGATCCTGAGACGGCTGAGCAGATTTCTGCGCTTAACATCAAGGGAGTAGGAGTGTATCCGGAGAAGTGGCGGCGATACCCACATGGCTTACTGGCGGCGCATGCGTTGGGCTATGTTGGATACAGCGCTGAAGGAGACGAACGGACGGGAATTTACGGCATCGAACGCATATTTAATGATGTGCTGACTCGCAGCGGTGGTGGTTTGTATGTTAATTTTTTTGCCCAGGTTTTTGCCGGTATTGGTGAGGCTCTCTCCAGTGAACCAACCAGCCGAGAAGGTGATGTAGTTCTGACTCTGGAACCGGATGTGCAGTCTTATCTAGAAAAACTTATTGCGGATGTAGAGGAGACCTGGAATGCAGAGCAAGTAATGGGGATTGTGATTGATCCCAACACTGGGGCTATCAAGGCTATGGCCACCACACCGGGCTTTGATCCTAATACATATGGTGAGGTCGAGGAATCAGCGGTGTTTACGAACCCTTTGGTGCAAAGCCGGTTTGAAATGGGGTCGATTATTAAGGCGCTAACGATCGCGGCTGGTCTTGATGCTGGTGTAATTACTCCTGGTACAACCTACGACGATACCGGTAGTGTCAGAATGAATGGCGCCACAATTTATAACTATGACGGCAAGGCGCGGGGAGTTGTGGATATGCAGGAGATACTGAATCAGTCTCTCAACACCGGAGTGTCCTTCATCTCCAAACAGCTAGGGCATGATGTGATGCGAGAGTACTTCTATGGTTATGGTCTAAACGAAAAAACCGGAATTCAGTTGCCTGGCGAGGTTGAGAACTCCGTAGCGAACCTAGAGGTGGAGCGTGATCTTGAGTTTGCCACCGCCGCCTTCGGGCAGGGTATAGCTCTGACACCAATTGCAACAGTACGTGCTTTGTCGGTTTTGGCCAATGGTGGAAAGTTGATTCGACCCTACATTGTACAGTCGATTGATTATCGGGTGGGTGGCAGTACCGACATGACGCCGGATGTCGGCAAGCAGGTGCTGAAGCCGGAAACCTCTGAGGAGATATCACGCATGCTGGCAAAGGTGACGGATGACGCGCTTGAGAGTGGCCGCCGCGCGCGTGATCGCCACAGCATTGCTCTAAAGACCGGCACAGCCCAGATTGCTGCACCGGGTGGTGGCTACCACGATGACATCTTTAACCATACATACTTTGGCTACTTTCCGGCCTACGAACCGGAGTTTCTGATCTTTCTGATGGCGCGACATCCACGGGGTGCGCGCTATGCATCCGAAACATTAACAGATCCCTTCTTTAAAATGACTGATTTTCTGATAAACTATTACAACATAGCGCCTGATCGTTAAAATACTATGCTTTTCTACGCCTTGATTACAATTTCAGTACTATCGCTCGGGTGGCTATACCACTGGATGTGACAGGTTGCATGATGCACATAGAAGCATGTATAGTAGGCTTGTTTTACAAATGGCCCCTTCGTCTAGTGGTTAGGACATCGCCCTCTCACGGCGGAAACACGGGTTCGACTCCCGTAGGGGTCACCAACGAATATAATGAGTGAAGAGTAAGGGTAGCTTTCTATCACCCAGCCGCTATTCGTGAGTCTCTTCTTCTCGTCATCCTCTTCCTTCCAGTAGACCTCGACTGGCATAAGAATTCTTTTTGAATTCTTGGAGAAAAAGATATTTTTCTCGCCGTCTGCAGTTGTCAGCTTTCCGTCGCGGCCATCTGGTTGATTC
>Ga0136596_1001187_pt1 | contig 12020 bp, 20 predicted proteins | sample AntRauTorcE11897_FD_101387 | JGI IMG/M metagenome (GOLD analysis project Ga0136596, IMG submission 101387) | Saline lake microbial communities from Rauer Islands, Antarctica - Metagenome Torckler E11 #897 | ecosystem: Environmental > Aquatic > Non-marine Saline and Alkaline > Saline | place... | reverse complement strand
TTTTCAAGTAGTTCTCAATTATTTATTGACAATCAGGGTAATACACCTGTTAGTGGAGGTTACTATTCAAATGGATTTGAAGTTTTATTTGTAGATTCAAATGGTAATGTAACTTCAAATAGTATTTGTAGAAGATAAATAAAATAATAAGTATGAAAAAAAGTATAATAATTTTAGTATTAATATTGGTCAGTTGTGGTAGCAAAAAAACAACAACCTCTGTAACTACATCAAAAGCAACTAGTGCAGAAACTAAATATGTATCTCTTCCAATTGAAACCAATTATTCAGTTGGATTGGAATGTGATTCTTTAGGTCGTGTAAAGCCCATAAATTATTTAAAGTCTAGTGGGTTAAATAGAGGTTCTGTTGACATTAAAGGCAATAGACTTAATGTAAGACTACTTACAGGTCAAAGTGTCTACAATAGCCTAAAAACTACCTCAGATACCTCAATAGAAGATAAAGAAGAGATAGTGAGATATAAAGTAAGTCATTGGCATTGGTTTTTTCATCTATTAACAGGAGTATTTATTTTCCTTCTAATAAAATTAGGTGGGTTAAACCCTTTAAATTGGATTAAAAAAATAAAATTTTGGTAATGAAAAAAAGTATATTAATAGATAGATACAGTTCTGAAAAAGAACAGACAATAGGCAAGATTTATCTTTTGGATGAAGAAACACAGTCAGTTATAAAAATGTGGTATTCAATGGAGTTACCTTGGCTTGACAATACAAAAAGAGTTAGTTGTATTCCTACTGGTAATTATAAGGCAGTTATTCACTACAGTCCAAAATTTGGTAAATGTTTGTGGTTACAGGATGTACCAAATAGGTCAGAAATACTTATTCACCCAGCTAATTTCTACTATGATTTACTTGGTTGTATAGGTATTGGAAAGTATTTAAGTCACATAGATGGTGATAAATATATTGATATAACTTCATCAAAAGATTCTATGCAAGAACTACTTAACTTAGTTGGTAGTCAAAGTGTTATAAATATACAGATACGATAATGTTTTTATACAAAGTATTAATAAACAAAATAAATAAAGTAATGAAAGGATGGTATGAAACATACTCCTACTATATAGGGGAATATTGGGAACAAATTAAAATTCCGTTATATGGGTTATTTGCTTTTTTAAATGTTGACATAAATGTTGTATACATAATAATGTGGCTGATGATTATAGACACTATAAGTGGAGTAATAAAAGCAATTGCAGTAGATAAAATAAAGTTTACATTTAAGAAGTTTTATATAGGGATAATGTCTAAATTTGTGTTACTAATGATTCCAATGGCACTAGCACTTATGGCTTTAGGAATAGGATATGATTTTACTTGGGCAGTTGAGGCAACATTAAGATTAATTGTTTTATCAGAAGGAATTAGTTTTTTCACAAATATAGTATCAATCAGAGAGAAAAAAGTGTATGAAAACAGAGATTATTTATCAATTATTTTAAATTGGGTTAGGTCACAATTAATTTCCATTTTTGACTCAACAATAAATGATAAAAATAAAGAAAATGACAAATGAGGTAGAAAATAAACCTTTTAAATGCTAAATAAGCCACTTTACATCCATGTAGGTGGCTTTTCTGTTTAATTTAATATACTTATACCAAAAATATATTTAAGTGTCTTAGAAAGCAAGTTAAGCACTACTTCTAAAATTAAGAAATTGGGTTAAAATCTAAAGGAAAAAATCAGCTACAAAGAAAGAAACAAAGAAATATATATATATACTACTATAAAATTAATTTCTTTTTATATCACTTTTTCTTTGTTGCTAAATATATTTTTACATTTTGACAATAAAATTAGCATACAAAACCTCTCAGAATAGGTTTTATTTTAATTCTAAGAGACTTTAATGTTTTTTTGATATACTTATATTAAAGAGTACGAGATAATGTATTTAAATAGTCTTTAACAACTTTTTAAAACTAATCACAAGTATTATCAATAATTAAGGGGGGGACTTTTTGTCTGTTTTTGATGTAAATTACTTATAATGAGTTAATTACGTGAATATTTTCCTGACACATATACGAGTAGTACTATTATCTACTACTAATAATAATATACTATAGATTAATAGAAATAATAGAATTAATAGAAGAATAGTTAAGCCTTTAATTACCCTCCTTTTATTTTAGAAGGAAGACACAACTTCAAGATTTTCTAAAACAGCTATAGTAAATAAAATAATTTAAAAATAAATTGATAAATACTTGCATATGTCAGTTTAATTTCGTATATTTGTATCAGATTTAAAGGTTAAAAAAGAAGAGTTATATAAAATTTTACAAATTTGGAGTGTATGTTCTTTTTAATTACCTTTGTCAAAGCACAACAGAGTAAACTGTAAAAATCTGGGTTCCCTCTGGTCTGGCCACTAGAGGGTCTGTTCCCCACTAAGAACAGATAGTATAAAAAAGAACAGATAATATGAAAAAACAAGAAATTTTAAGTTTACAATCAAGACTAGAAGCTTCAGGTCTTGAACTAACTAATGAAATCACTCTTTTGATAACTAACCTCAGTAATAAAATTCCTGTAGGTAACAAAATTAAAGCAAAACTGGACTACTTCACTGCAAAAGACTTAAAGAAAGTCCATTCTAATTTAGAAGTAGCTAAAGAACTTATTTTAATTATAACTTCCAATTTTTCTTACACCAAATACAGGTCTTTGGAAATTGATGATGAAAGAGTTAAGAAAGGATATATAAGACTTTCTTCTTCTATATTAAAAAGTCAAGTTAGTACTTCAAACGATAATACCTACAAAAAAATACTTGATTTACTTCTAAAATATCAAGTGATTGAAAAAGGTATAAACTATTCAACTACTTCTAAGAAATGTAATGAGTTTAGACTTACCAGTACTTATTTTGGTAAAGGTATTAATTCAATAACATTAAAAACTCAATTTGCTAAGAAACTTTGTAATAAAGGTAGAATGGCTAACTTAGAAAAAGCTGCTTCTACTGCAATTGGTAGAAATGAACTCTATAATCTTAGTAGAATTGAATTACCTTCTATTGATAAAGTAGAAACACATCTCAGGAATAGAATAAAAGAGGGTTATACAAATAAAAAAGGTAAAAGGTTATATATACTTGGAAAGAAAAAAAGAGACTCTCAGAAGCTTTATATGGAGGATTATCTATACCAGTATAGAATATTAAAAGAACACCTCAATATTCCAATTGTAACAGAAGAAAAAGCTGGTTATAGGGTTATCACTAAATTTAATATGATGCCTTCTGTAATAAGAGAAATAATTAAAATTGATAATGAATATTTAGTAGAGTGTGATTATTCAACCTTGCACCCAAACATAGCCAATAGAATATACAGAGGTACAAATAATATTTCAATTACACACGATATTGTGGCAGAATACTTAGATATTTCTAGGAAAGAAGCTAAGATAGAACATCTTTCTTTCTTAAATAAAAAGATAGTAGATATGAAAAGAAGTCCTCTATATAAGTATTATAATGATAATCACAACTATATGCTATTATTATTAGAAGCAGATAAGATAAGATATAAAACGCACAAGATTACTTCTCAAAAGCTTTTTTCTGTAGAGGTACAAATGATGGAAGAAGTTATAAGAATATTATTTGATGAAGGTATTGAGACAACTTATATATTTGATGCTTTATGCACTAAAGAAGAAGATGTAGAGAGAGTAAAAGAAGTAATGAACCAAGTAGCTAAGAATAATAAAATAAAAACAAAAGTATAATGAAAGAAGTATTTAAAAACATTAAAGGATATGAAGGGATTTATTCAATTTCAAATCTTGGTAAAGTAAAAAGTCAATCAAGAGTAATTATTGATATTAAAGGAGTAAAGAAACATATTAAAAGTAGAATAATGAAAACTCAATATAATAATGGAGATGAGTTTGTAACATTACATATTAATAATAATAGAGATACTAGATTAGTTAAAGATTTAGTTTTAGAAGCAGGATTTAAAAATGTGGCACAAAGATACCATAAAGATAATAAAGTTGCTTACAATGGACTAGAGGTATCTCAGGAGGAATTTGATTCATTAAAAGAAAGAATATTTCAATTAAATTATGATTATGAATTAAACAAGGTTAAAAATCCCTCAGAAGTAGATAAAAAGCTTTGTGAAAAGATAGCTATACAAAATACAAATGGAGAGATGAAAAGAAAGTATATAATAACCGATTAAAACAGAGATACTATGAATGAGATAAAAAAAATGGATAATACAAAAGTAGACCGAAATAAGTGTAAAGTTATCATTGAACATATTCCAAGGTTAATAGAAAAAGCAAAAGTACATTGGTGGACTGATGAAAATCTATCTACTTATAATAATAAATATATATGGTTTAAAGATGAAGGTGAGGGTAGTCATTTTAGGACTATAAACTTAGTACCTTATGAAGTCACCAAATCTTTTTTTAACCTTAAAGTTACTGAATGGAAAAAAGAAGGCTGTGGTTATTACTCAATTATTTAAATATTATTCTTTAATAATTTATATAAAAACAAAATCGTAGTATATTTGTGTAGGAATAGAGATAATAAATGAAAAATCAGTTATCAAGTAATCCTTGACAACTGCCTCAGAAGGGAAATAATAAACAAATAAAAACAGAGATTATGAAAACAGAAGAAATGACAAAAACAGAACAAGTAAACGAATGGTTAAACAGTGATTCAATTAAGTATTTAATTGGTGCAGTTGATATACCTTTTGATGGAAGAGAGGAATATAATGCATTCACTAATGAAGAATATGACCACATTATTGAAAGTCATTCTCAAACCAAAGAGATAATGAAAGGTTATGAGATTGATGGTGATGTAGATGAGATAGATAAAGATTATGCTGAAGTTTGTGACAATTATTCATTCAATATGTTTTTCAATGATTTTGTTGAGGTGTTTGAAAAGAAATTAGCATTTAAAAAACTTACAATAAATAATAACGCTGAAGTATTTAGCTAATATGTGGATATACAAAGGAAAAGAAATAACAAATATAAGTGAATTACCTCAACCCTCTACACCAGAGGGTTTTGTTTATTATATGGAAAACAGTAAAGGTGAAAAGTATATTGGTAAGAAATCATTTTGGTCTAGGATAACTTTACCGCCACTCAAAGGTAAAAAAAGAAAGAGAAAAGTAATTAAAGAATCTAATTGGCTTCAATACAGCAGTTCTAATGATGTTTTAAAAGAAAGTGATATAATATGTAAGGAAATACTAGAAGTGTGCTACAGCAAGCTACAATTAACTTATACAGAGGTAAAGTATCAATTTCTTTATAATGTATTAGAAGAAGATGATTACCTCAACAATAATATTCTAGGTAAGTTTTATGCAGATAAAATAAATCCTAGTTAAGAATAGAATTTCCAATAATTCGAGTTTAGACCCTTACATTAGCTTGTAGGGGTTTTTTGTTAGTTAAAATTTAACATTTTTGGAGGGTGTTCTCTTTTTTTGTATATTTGTCATATCGGAAATAGCTATGAGAAATCAAAATAATTCTAGAATAATTAACAAAAAATTAGCATATGTTAAAAAAAAATCGTATCTTTATGCAAGATTTTAAATTAAAACTAAACAAACTACTATTTATATATAAACAACTAACAAAAACACTATGATTGATTTAAACAAAAAAGAAGAAAAAGTAGGACAACATATTACTAATATGGATAAGTTCTCCCAACCAGTATTATTTGATGGAATAGGAAAAGGTCAATGTAGACCCACAGATTATGACAGTGTATTAGAATTGAGTAATAAGTACTGGTTTGCATTTGAAGTTAAAGAGAAGGGTAAAAGAATGCCTTATGGACAGAGTCTATCTTACACTAGAACTGCTGATAAATGGAGAAAATGTGGAGATATTGCTTATGTCTTTGTTGTAGAACATGAGGTAAAAGATACTAATGAACCCATTATGCTAAGAGATTGTATAATTACCAATGTATATTTTAATGGTGATTGGACTAAAGCAAAAAATAAATTAACAGTAGAACAAGGTGTTGAGAAATTAAAAGAGAAATATAATATTACAAAAATATAATAAGATGTTGATAAGAAAAATACTACCAGAGATAATATTTGCACTCCTTACTGTAGAAATAATAAGTTTAATACTTACAGTAATACCACCAGTAGAATTTATAGTATTATTTATAGGAGTAGCAACATTCAAATTACTAAACAATTTTAAACCAAATAAATAAAACAAGATGAAAGAGATTAAAGCAGAAGTTATTCAAAGAAGGAAAGAATTATTACACAAGTTAATATTCACAGAAGATAATACAATACTAGATATTTTAGAAGAAGAGATAAATAGTTACGATATACTTCTTAATATTATTAGAAGGGAAGAAGAAAGGTTAGTAGATAATAAACTAGATTCAGTTACTACTTCTATAAATAATGCCATTCAGGAATTACAATTATTTAAAAGTCAGCTATTTAGCTTAAAATAAAAAAACAAGATAATATTAACCTCATATTTACGATTTCATGAATACACTAATACAACTTAACAAATTCAACAATATAAAGTTTGATGAACCTACACATATATATAGAGTAGGAGATAAAGAATACAAAAGCACTACAACCCTCTTAGCAGAATATATGAGAGGGTTTGATGTAGAAGCACAATCATTAAAGTACTCAGAAAAACATGATTTAGGCCAAGAAGAAGTTAAAAAGGATTGGGCTAAAAAGAAGTTTATAGGTGGAACTAAAGGTTCTGCTGTACACTTAGTAGCAGAGAACTATTTTAAGAATAAAGAAACCCCTTATCCTGACTCTATTAGTATATTAGATGATGATACAAAGGCTAAGTATGAGAAAGAGGTAGAACTATTCAAAATGTTCTATAATGATTATAAAGACATCTTAGTACCTGTTTCTTTAGAGTTAGTAGTATATGATGAAGATTATGGTTTAGCAGGAATGGTTGATTGCTTATTCTTTAATAGAGAGACAGAAGAATTAGAGATTTGGGATTATAAGACTAATAAAAATATGAGGGAAGCTAATTACTTTGATAAAGAAGATGGTAAAATGTTAGCACCTCTACAGGAGTTTGATGAATGTGAAATGAATAAATTTAGTTTTCAATTAGAGATATATAAGAATATTATAGAGAAGAACACTAATTTAAAGCTAGGACAATCAACTCTAATATGGCTTAACAATAAGAATGATAGTTATAAAATCCTACCCACTAAAGAGGTAAGAGTAACTACACAGATACTACTAAATGAAATAAGTAAAAAGAAACAAGTTAAAAAAGAAATACAATGGTAAATAAAAACAAAGTTATGACAGAGACACAATTTATAGAAAGCAAAGGAGATTACTTCCACCTAAGACTATTAAAATATGTAACTACCCTCGATGAAATGTCAGAGGGTAATGAGTTAGATGAAATAAAAGAGAAGAACTTACCACTATTCTTTGACTTTGATGAGGGCAAATATTCAATTAAGTGGGAAGATTTAACTATTAAGGCAGTACAAGACTTAGATGATTTTAAAGAGGACTTCCCTTCACTAGATTTTGATAACTCAGAATATAACAAACTGTAATATGAAGATAGATTTTACAACTGAATTAGTAAACAAACTAAGGGACTATTGCAGAGTAAGTGCATCTAGTCTAAATAATGATGTACTAAGTAGAAACTATCAATACTATGCCGAGGAAGCATTAGGTGATTTACTATTAAGATGGCATAAGAAGAATCTAAAGGGTGATTGGAAGGAGAAGCAACTAAATGATAACTTCTATTTCATTAGCTGTAAAAATACAGTTAGAAACATAATCATTAGAGAGGATAGAAATAAGGTACAAGTGATGAAAGACTATGGTAATATTTCAATTGATAAAGATGCAGAAGAAGAAGAGATAATAATTCAACTTGAAAGTGATTATGAGAAGTCTATAGAGGCTGTAGAGATTAGGGAAGATAAAATGAATGGTATGATTGAATCAATAGTAAAAAGCCTAGAGAACAGTCCCTATATGCAACCAGAGGATGTCACAGTATTTGTAGAAACATTTCTAAATAGAAAGCAAATACCTATAGTAGCTAAAGAACTTAATCTCAGTAGACAAAGAATAGCTGACAGTAGGGCAAGGATAAGAAATATAATTAATCGTGATTACAACAATAGGTTGTTTTTATAAATAGCAATAAACAATAAATAATATGGAAAGTAAAAGAAAATTATTAGAAAGACAAATTGAAAACTTTGAGGGAGATAAAAGAAGTAAAGAATATAAACACCTTAAAGAAGAATTGGCTTCATTAGATTTAGAAGTAGAACAGGAAGAGGTAGTTACCCCTTCTAAAAATGAAGGTGATTTTAAAATCTCTGATGAGGTTTATGACACAATTATAGGCTTTAATGGTAAAGTAAGAGGTGACCAGTTAGGATGGTTATTCTCTACTTATAATGAAATATTCAATGAAAGGTTAACCAAGTGCTTATGTGCTGGTAAAATAAAAAGAATGGTAGCTAAAATAAAAGTGACTTATGAAAGAGAAAGAAAATAAAAAAGAACTAACTGATGAATACCTTCTTGAATTATTTAAAGAGGGTATTGAATGGTTTCAACCTAAGATGGTTGATGTATTAAATAAAAAGGGTGAAGTTGTTGGAGAGAAGGATATACACTTTAAACATATCTTTCTGAATGATTTCTTTATTGGGAAGAACTTGTATAGACAAAAGCTAAATACTTTATTTAATCAAAGACCTTGGGTAAAAGAAAAATACGATGAGTTGTTGGAGGTACAAGAATATAAGCTAGCTAATCTAGCTGCCTTTAAAGATATAGATAGTTCAATAACCAAGTTTATACTTTCTAATAAACACGACTGGAAAGAAAAGTCAGAGAGTAAAGATACAGTAGAATTTAAAGATTTTGATTTAAAGAATCTGGTTAGTTTCAAAACAAAGAAGGATAAAAAGAAATAATATGAGTGGCAATATAGAGTTAAGTGATAAATATAAACCCCTCCTAACTAATGATACTAGATATTTTGTAGTGTCAGGTGGACGTGGGAGTGCTAAATCCTTCTCAGTTGCTACTTACTTATTATTAAAAACCTTCCAGAAAGACCAAGTTATTTTGTTTACAAGGTACACAATGGTGTCTGCTGAGATTAGTGTAATACCCGAGTTTAACTCTAAATTAGAAATGCTACAACTTGAACACTTATTTCATATAACTAACAAAGAGATAATAAATAAGCTGACAGGAAGTAAGATAATTTTTAAAGGGTTAAAGACTGGTAGTAAGGTTCAAACTGCTAACTTAAAATCTATTGAAGGGCTAACTATATTTGTACTAGATGAAGCAGAAGAGTTAAGGGATGAAGAGATATTTGATAAGATTAATTTATCTATTAGAACTAAAGATGCTGACAACCAAGTTATATTACTATTTAACCCCCCTACTAAATCTCATTGGTTATACACTAGATGGTTTAGGGACAATGGTGTTAAAGAAGGAAGTAACCTCATCAAAGATAATACTACATACATACACACAACCTATCTAGACAACATAGAGAACCTCTCAGAGGACTTTGTTAAGGAGATGGAGGATATGAAGTATAAGAACCCAAAGAAGTATTACAACGTAGTTATGGGTGGTTTTAAAGATAAGGCAGAAGGTCTTATAATAACCAATTGGGAGTTAGGGGATTTTCCAGATGTTAAATCTGAATTTGCTATTGACTTTGGATTTAGTAATGACCCAAGTGCTTTAGTTGAATGCTATGTAGACCACAGTAAGCTTATACTCTATGTTAAGGGACGTTTATATAAAACTGGTATAATACCATCAGAACTAGCTAGAAGGGTTAAGGAGATAGCTAATAGGGCTTTAATAATAGCTGACAGTGCTTCACCAGATATAATAGCAGAGATAAAAGCACAAAACTGTAGGATTAAACCAGTTAAGAAGCCTAAAATAGTCGATAGATTAGAAATACTAAGGAACTATAAAATAATTGTAGACCCTAATAGTACAGATATAGTTGAGGAATTTAATAATTATTGTTGGGATAGTAATTATGATTTAGGAGAAAAGCCTATAGATGACTTTAACCACTATATAGATGCTATTAATTATTATCTTGTATATAGGAGTAGAAGAAAGGGGTTTAATAATAAATCAATAAGATAATTAAAGGGGGGATTTTTTAGTGTTTTTATGGTTAAAATCTCTGTTAACCCTTGGTATTAGTAAGATTAGCTAAAAAGTAATCCTGATACATATATGAGTAGAGTAGAAAGTAAGTAAGAAAATAGAAAGAATAATAATAATATACTAATAATATAAGTTATGACAATAAAAGAATACATGAGTATAAAGAATCTATATGACTTACATGAAGGAGATAGTAAGAAAATAGTAAATGGACTATTGGAAATGAATAAAGACATAAAGCTTAAGGATGCTAATAAAAAGGTACTTAAGTATTTTCAAGAACTTAATAAACAAAATAGTGATTTAGTCCAGAGGTTTAGACATGATGGAGTTGAGTATGGTTTAATACCAGACTTTGAAGAGATGTTAACTAAGGAATATCTAGACATTGATAAATATGAAAAGGATTTCAACCAGATACATAGATTGATGGCAGTTTTCTACAGACCTATAACCAAGAGTAAAGGAGATAAATATCTTATAGAGGATTATAAGGGTACTAGTAAGTATTCAGATATTATGTTAGAAGTAGATGTAAGCATATACCAAAAGCTAATAGGTTTTTTTTTGACTTTAAATCAGATTTTGTTAAAAGATATCCAAACATCTATAGAAAGGAAGATAAAACAGAAAAAGAAACCCCAAGTAAAAAAAGATTAATTAGTAAAGAGGAGGAGGTTTCACAAAAGTATGGGTGGTATAATTGGTTGTATAAGGCATCAGGTAATGATTACTTAAAAATAAAAGAAATAGTAAATACACCAGTGGCAGAGTTCCTATATTTTATTAACTTCCAAGTAGACTATAATGAAGTAGAGGATGAGAGAATAAGGAAAGCACAGCAAAAATAAGGTGTTTTTATATAAAAGGAAAAGACAATGAATACAAATAACAATTATTATACAATAGTACAGACCATCAGAGATACCTTTGAGGAAAACCCTCTAGTAAATAATATTATATATGCTAGACAACCAGATGCTGACTTATTTAAGAACACTATTACACCTTTAGTTCATATAAGTCCCATCCCCTCTACGTGGACTAATGAGTCTGCTAATAGCTTCTCTTTTGAGATTGGTGTATTGATACAAAGAACACAAGATAATAGACACAACGACACTAAATTTGAGGGTAATGATAATATAATTGATGCACATAATACAAGTTATTCAATCATTAATGAATTTCTTACTGTTATGAGTAAAGATAATAACAATCAAATTTATATGGAAAATGTAGGAAGTATAGAACCTATCTTTTTTGACAATATAGATGGGTTGGATGGTTTTGTATTTACTGCTGACTTTAAAACCTCAAATAAAACACAGGTATGTTAACTAATTTACAGGCTGAAATAGAGAAGAGTGCTAAGAAAGTAGTTAAAAAAATAAGACTATACGCACCCACTGACCAAGGGGATTTAAGAAAGAGTGTAAAATATGTAATTACAGATGATGGGTTTGAAGTAGATGCATTGCCTTATTTAGATTATGTAGATAAAGGGGTGAATGGTATTAAAAAGAGTGTAGGTAGTATATATTCATATACATTAAAAAAGCCACCTATTAAATCACTTAAAGGTTGGTCTAAAAGAAAGGGGTTAAACCCTTATGCAGTTCAAAACAGTCTATATTATAACGGTTTAAAACCTAAAAGATTTCTTAGAAAAGCAGATGAAGAATTTGATGTAGATAGTTTAATAATAGCTTATGGTAAGGATATAGAAGAACAAATG
>Ga0136596_1001184_pt1 | contig 12040 bp, 17 predicted proteins | sample AntRauTorcE11897_FD_101387 | JGI IMG/M metagenome (GOLD analysis project Ga0136596, IMG submission 101387) | Saline lake microbial communities from Rauer Islands, Antarctica - Metagenome Torckler E11 #897 | ecosystem: Environmental > Aquatic > Non-marine Saline and Alkaline > Saline | place... | reverse complement strand
CTGATCCGTGCGGCCCATGTGCTCGCAGCACTCAAGGAGACCGTCGGAGGCGAAGAGCGCTTCGGTGTCGAGCTGATCGAGCGCGCTTGCGCAGAGCCGCTGAAGCGAATCGCTCAGAATGCGGACGACCACTTGGTGTCTCCCGATGTGATCCTCGGCAAGGTGCGCGAGGGGACGGGCGCGTTCGGATACAACGCTCGTACCGGAGAGTTCGGCGACATGGTCGAGATGGGTGTCATCGACCCCACCAAGGTCACCCGCTCGGCTCTCCAGAACGCGGCGTCGGTTGCGAGCCTCCTGCTCACCACCGAGGTCATGATCGCAGACCTGCCTACCGATCCGCATCCCGAGATGATCCCTCCCGGAATGCTCTGATGTAGACAGGCCGGCCCCCACCGGCCTGTCCCATTGAACCCCGGCACGACGCAGCCTTCCCCGGCTCACCGCGTGCCGGGGTTTTTTGCGTTGGGGGGTTGGGCTCCGCACGTTCGCACGTAGTTGTGACAGACACCTTCTGGAGATGCCCATGGCAGACGAACACCTGTACTACTTGAACTACCGGCTCGACGCGCGGCCCGATGGCTTCGGCCGAGAGGAAGCCAAAGCCCTGACGGAAGAGGGCCTCGGCTCCTGTGATGGCATGTTCTTGGCCTCCATCATCTGGCCCGAGGATGAGGGAGGCAACACGCACAGCTCGACCCAGCTCATGTCGATGGACGGACGCACAGGCGAGGAGTTGAGTGCGCACGAGCTGTTCAGCGTGTGGTCCATGATGTCCAAAATGCTGTCAGAACATCCAGACCTTGATCCAGGGCGCAAGGAGTTCACATCCCACGTCTTCGAGGCCATCCGGGCGTCTGTCTTGTCTGGAAGGGGGTGATGCAGGTGGTGCTTCCGCAAGAAGAGGTTGAGACCCTCCTCCGAGAGGCCCTGGCGGCAAGGGGCATCCGTCTCCCTGTAGGCACCAAGATGGACTACCGGCGCAACAACAAGCACGGCACGTTCAAGATTGTGTTCACAGGACCGGTTCAGCCGTGCGGGTGTTTCGAGGGCAGCTACACAGGTGGGACACACCTACGAGGCTGCCCGACGGGCTTGGGGGGCTAGCCCTCGTCTTCGTAGCCCTCGTCTTCGTAGGGAACCATGCCGTCTCGGATCATCTGTTCGACGAGGGGCCCCAGGAAGGTGCAGCCCTCGTCGCACTTGTAGACCTTCCCGCACTCGGGGCACTCAGCCTCGAACGTGTCGGGGCAAGCCCTCGCTTCCACAGCGACGATGTGCTCCTCTTCCCCGAGGAACGACGGCATCTCGATGTGAGAGCACTTGCAGAACGCGCACTCCCAGAACCCCCGGTCACCTACTCGGATCAGGATCTTGTGCTGCACGAAGTAGCTCGTGAAGATTGGGTCTGATGTGTCGTGCGTGGTCATCTACTGACCCCCGACCATAGACAGGCTATCGGCTCGGTAAGGTGTTGCATCACCTTCGGAGTCCGACATGCGCTACGGCAAGACACGCCCCGCCAAAATGGGCAACCTTCAGTTCGAGGTCCTGGCCTTGCTCTCGCGGCGTCGCCCCGGCCATTTCCAGGCTTTGGAGTTGCGGCTGGAGCGTGTCGCCAAACAGATGATTCAGGGCGTCCACCCCTGGATCAAGGTTCGCAAGCACCCTGCGGGAGACGGGTCTGTGATGTACTCGATCACTGCCGATGGGCGTGCCAAGGTGCAGCTGGCGGCGAAGGACCGTGGCGTGCGCATCTGAGCGACGATTAGCCGTCGATGCTTGTTCAGGTGGGGGGCGGGAGGGCGTCGGCGGCTTTGTCAGCCTTCCGCTTGGGCACAATGTCGACCTCATCGAATGTGCACCCCTCGAACTCGAAGCTGGGCCACTTGAACACGAGCTTGCAGCGCTCGAAGCGGCAGTTCACAAAGCGGTAGCCATCGATCGCGACGGTCTTGTCAGACCAGTAGCGATCGCGGACTTCCACGCGGGTCTTGTCGAGGCTCTCGGCCAACTGGTTCGCATACTGCTCGACCAGCTCGGGATCGATATCGGACAACGTAAATCTCCTGCTAGAGCCTACGCCGTCCTGACTCAAACAGCACCCAGCAGCGCTTGGGTCACCATGCCCACCATCGACCAACCGACGAGCCCTTCTTCCAACAGCTCCCCGAGGGTCCTGATCTCCATGTAGGTCAGCTCGGTGTCCTCTTCGACACCCTGCGTCTCGCCCGAGGCGGCAAGCTGGCGCACCTGCGACATCTCTTCGTCCGTCAGGGCGACCGCGAAGGCATGAGCTTGGTGTGAGGACAGTGTGGCGGCGACTTGACGGCTTCCGACCGTGCGGAAGCGTTCAGCAGCCATCACGAGACCGGTTTCCGCGTGGACCATTCGACGAGCCTGCTTCAGCCGGCCCGACTTCCTCCGAGCGGCGATCTTCAGGCCAGTCTCCTCACGGACCTCCTCTTTCGCCACGTTGAGAGGTGACTTGTCTTCTTTCGACGAGCCTCCGGGCAACTCGTGGACCATCCCGTCGTCGTTGCGCACGGGGGAGCGGAACTCTCTGATCAAAGCCAGCTCGGTGGCCATCAGCACATCACGGAACTGTGCCGCGCTTGTGTCCTTCAGGTCGTCGGGAACCCAGCTCTGGTAGAGGACAACAGTCGAGATGTCCGTGCGAGAGAACACCCACTCGTTTTCCTTGAAGCGGTCCTCTGCTTCGATCCACACCTTGACCCAGAGCACCCATGAGAAGACGATCCGCGCCTTGGGCATCAGGAAGGTCCAGTGCACGTCTGCTTCATCGAGACGGTTGCCCGCAGCCTTCAGTGCCGTGTACCAGCTCTGGAACATCGGAGTCTGCCAGATGTGGAGCGGGACGTACCTCTCCCCCCCGGAACGCTTGTCCCCGCCCCCCAGACGCTCCAGAGTGGCTTTCAGCGTCCCTTCCAGGGTTGGGTGCCACTCCTCGTGCCCGTCGCTCACATCGGCCAACAGAGCGTCCAGATAGCGGGTCTTGGGTGCGTCCTTCGGATGGCCCAGCACCGTCTTGCACGAGCCGACCCACCTACCGAACTCCACGTTTGTCGTGAAGGCGGGCATCGTGTCTAGGTCGCGCGGCACCCAGAAGACAATGGCGTCGGCAAGCTTCAGCCCCGCCGTCTCCCAGTTGATCTGATCCAGGTAGTTCTTGGCCCAGTTGCCGTCTTCAGCCTCTGGAACGAACACCACACCATCGTAGCCGAGCGCTTCGAGCGTCTTGAGAGCCTCGGGCCTCCAGCTTGGAGTTGGGTTCTCAGCTCGGGGCGTTGGGCCTGCCAGAAAGATGGCTGAGGTCCATTCGTCGGGGAAATCCTGTAGCGCGTAGACAACCTGCATGAGTCCATCCTACCCGCCGGGACCTATCAGGTCTTCACCGGCCACTGTTCATTCACAGCAGGTGTTCGTAGAGGCCAACCGAATCCGCAAGTTCCGCATGCCCCCGGGACCGCAGGTACGCGATGATCTCGTTGTGTTCGTTGACACCACGCATCGTTGATCGGAACCAAGGCCAAGCGGCTACGACAGCGTCGAGGTGGCACTGTCGGGTGACCCCACCCATGCACTCCCCGTCTTCCCAGTCGTTGTCTGGGTGCAGCACCCACTGACCGACCACAGCGGACAGGGCCTCTTCGAGAGTGTTGAGATGTGAGATCCCCTCGACTTGGTCGGCATTGTGGGGGTGGTTCCGAAAGGATGCCCACACCCGATCGATGTACACGTTGTCTTTCTGTTCGGCCATCAGATCCTCTAGTGGTCAATCCCATCGCTCCCAGGGGCGTGCGATGGGCTTGGGTGCTCTGGGTGCTCGGCCCGACAGCTTCAGATGGGCCACCGGGAGAGCCCCGAGGAACCTGCTGGGTCGCCTCGACAGAGTTCGCCCGTTCACCGTTCTGCGCAAGGCGAACGTGAGATACAGCAGCTCCTCGGCGCGGGTCATCGCCACGTAGGCGAGACGGCGCTCCTCTTCGATGGCCGTTTGCGCGTCCGGGTCATCAGAAGTGGCCCTCCAGTGCGGCATGAACTCTTCCTCCACACCCACCAGAAAGACCGCTGGGAACTCCAACCCTTTGGACGCGTGGGCGGTCATGAGGCTCACGGCGTTCTTTGGGTCAGAGGTGATTCGCCCGCTAGACCCACCGGTGAACTCACCTTGTACAAGGGCAAGCCAGTCGAGAAAGCCGTCGATGGTTGCTCCCTCTTCGGGATCAGAGGCTTCCCTGGTGTTGAACTCCGTGGCGAGGTTCGCGATCTCAAGGATGTTCGGGATGCGCTCCTCACCCTCTTCATTGCCCATGAGGTTTTGCACGAGGCCGAACTTCTCCACCACCTTGGAGACGAGCTTGGTCAGGTCGGGTTCGGAGTCCACGATCTGACGGACTTCGTCGATGAGGGCGGTGAGGCGGCCGATGGCCTTGTGCGTCGCACTGGAGAAGCTGCGCTCAGCGTGCGCGTCGCGGAAGGCGTCTTCCAAGCTGAGTCCAGTTTCAAGCACCTTCGCACTCATCTTCTTGATGGAGCCCTTCCCAATGCCCCGCCTTGGCATCGTGGAGGAGGTGAGCACGCGTCCCAGGGCCACGTTGTTGAGTGAGCCGGCAGCTACTCGAAGAACAGCCAGGGTGTCTTTGACCTCCGCGCGATCAAAGAAGCTGGAGCCTTTCACGACCATGTAGGGGATCCCCCGACGCACGAGGTAGGTTTCGATGATCCGGGACTGGGCACCTGTACGGTACAGAACCGCGAAGTCTTTTGGTTCGCGGCCCTCCTTCAGCAGGCGCAGGATCTCGGCAACCACGAACTCCGCTTCGCCCTGCTCATCTCTCGCGCCGTGGACCCGCACGGGCTCTCCGGACGCGTTCTCGGTGCGAAGCCGCTTCTGTGCCCGGCTTCGGTTCTTCGCGACGAGGGCGCTGGAGACCGCCACGATCTGGTTCGTCGAGCGGTAGTTCTGGCCGAGCTGGATGAGGGTCGAGCCAGGGCGGTCTTTCAAGAACGCTCGGATGTGCTTCGGGTTTGATCCGCGAAACCTGTAGATGGACTGGTCGTCGTCGCCGACCACCATGATGTTCGGGCCAGCCAAGAGGCCGATGAGCTTGTATTGGGCGGAGTTCGTGTCCTGGTACTCGTCCACGTGCATGTGGTGGAACTGGCTCCGGTATTTGGCCAGGAGCGCCGGGTTGTGTTCGAGCAGACGTACGGTCTCGAAGATCAGATCGTCGAAGTCGAATCCTTGTTGCGCCCTCAGCCGACTCTGGTACTCCTCGTACACTTGGGCGAGGGTGCGCTCATCTTCCGTGTCCGCCTCCCCGTAGTATTGGCCCACATCGAGGAGGTTGTTCTTGATCTCAGAGATCTTTCGACGAAAGGACTTCGCGAGGTGGTGCGTGTGCAGGTCGAGGTCCCGAAGCAGCTCCCTGAACAGAGCCTTCACGGCGTCCTCGTCGAAGATCGTGAACTTCTCCACGTCGAGTAGGTGGGTCGAGTCCTTGAGGATCCTCAGGCACATGGAGTGGAATGTCAGGATCCACATGTTCCGGACTTGGATGTTTGGAAGCAAGGCCCTCACCCGCTGCCGCATCTCCGCCGCCGCCTTGTTGGTGAACGTGATGGCCACGATGCCCATGGGCTCATGCCCCAGGGCCACAAGATGGGCGATCCTGGTTGTGGTCACCCGGGTTTTGCCCGACCCAGGCCCGGCAAGCACCAACACAGACCCTTCGGTGGTCAACACCGCCTTGCGCTGCTCTTCATTGAGGGAGCTGAGGTCGACCGGTGTGTAGTCGACAGTGCTGAAGTCAAGTTCCATGGGTTAGGTCTCTACTCTGGTGGTGTTGTCTTGCGGCCCACTGCGATGACGCGGGGTCTGATCTTCGCCGGGTTTTGGATGCAGATCAGGTGGACGGGCTCCTGGCGGACTTCCACTCCCTCCCGGGCTTGGATCGGTGTGGCATCGTGGACGAATTCCGTGATGCAGTTCCGCACGATGAGGAACAGCTCGTCACGCAAGACTCTCTCACCACACACCGCACAAGGCAGCGGTTTGCTCTCGACCCATCGCACGCCCTCGGTGCTCACATTGATCCGAGCAGCTTGTCAATGTCCAGCTCGGCGGCACCGTCAGCGACGAGGTCGCTCCGGGTCTTCGTGCGGAAGCGACCCATCAGCACTTCGGGGATCTCAACGTCACCCCTCTTGGTGGTGCAGAAGTCTTCGATCGAGGGGTGCTCCACCATCATGTGCAGAGCGATGTACCGTCGGTAGGCGTTGGGGATCTTGAAGTCGGAATTGTTGAACCAGAGGTTCGCATCCCAGCGCACACGCTCACAGAGTGCTCCGATGCCGAAGGTTTGCCTCTGACCAACCTTTTCCAAGGACAACTCTACGAACTTCCCGTAGATACGGGGGTTTCGTCGAATCCACTCCAGAGTGAGGTCCCAAAGTTGAGCCTGCCTACGCATCTTGTCCGAGTTCATGGGTTCGGTCCTCCGTTGGATCTTGACTACTCCGATGGCGAGTGCAACAGACCCACCCTGGATCACCTACGACGGGCGGATGTACTCGGGATCCTCTTTCGAGGGCTGCTTGTGAGCCCCACTGTCATCCCAGACGACATAGGGCTCGTCGTTCGTGGCCAGGACCGTTGCATCGGCCATCAACTTCCGCCATTCCGCAAGTGACTTGAACCGGATCGACATCCCCCTTCGCTTGCTGATCCGTCGCTCGGCTTCCTCTCCGTCCTTGCAGTCAGCGTTCACGAAGACGAAGCTGATGTTGTTGTCGTCGCTGCTTCCCCCAAACAGGGAAGAGAAGCTCGACCACACGGGCACGAGAGGCTTCTTGCGACCCGCTGGGATGACGAGGTCGCCGGTGGCGGGGGTCACGCGGGGGTCGCGCGTGGAGTGATCGAAGGCTTGGGTGCTCTTGCTCATGTGTCTTCTCCGAGTGGGCTCTTCCAGCGAGGGGTTTCGATCTCCTCTACGCCCGGTAGTGCTTCGATGGACCTAGAAGGGGTAGAGGTATCCATGAAGCCACGTGCCCCCCTTGTCGCAAGCCGCTGGCTCACCGCCGAGCCCATCACGACCGAGCCCGTCACGACCGAGCCCATCAGCGAAGAAGACCTGTCGAGAGCACTGGAGAACCTTGCTGTCGGCATGACCTTGGTGATCGCACAGGGCATCGTTGCGACCAACCCGTGGTTCGGCGAACAACAGGTCCGTGAGTACCTGAAGGCGAGGCGAGAGTTCTACGGCCCGTTCATCTTCGGGGCATCCATCGTCTCGGAATGGGCCGAGACAGTTCCTGCTGTGAGGCCCGCAGCTGCGCCCCTCGCACGGATCGCAAAGCTCCCGCGCAACCAGTTTCAACAGGCGCTGGTTCAAGGGGCGAGGGCCTTCAAATCCTTGGGTCGAATCCGCCCTTCTGAACTCGACCTCTCCCCCGCAGCTTTCCGCGCCATCTTGAGCTTGAACAAGGTGCTCCAGTTGGTCAACCCGAAGGAACAAGGGGACTACTTCCGCTACCAGATGACGCTCGAACAGCTGTTGTCGTCGGTCATCAAGATCCAGTCGGTGCCCACGAAGATCAAGACGCTGCTTCGGCAGCTGTCCAAGCTTCAAAGCTCGGTGTCTCCCGAGGACTACCAGATCGGGGCCAACCCGGGCGCTTGGTTTGACATGTCCTCAGATGAGCGGGAGACCATTCGGTACGAGGTGGCTGAAGCCAAGAGCTACCAGAAGGCGCTCATGGAGAGCTACGACGAGTTCACCGACAAGGACATCTGGAGAGAGCGGCTCACACAAGCAGGCCGGGATCTTGCCGAGGTGCAGGGCCGGGCCGGCGTCAATGTGACCCTCATCGAGGAGGCAGATGCCGAACCTCTGGACACAGTCCTACGTCGTGAGAAGAAGCTTCAGCGAGATGGCCCGACCGAGTGGGTGCTCAACTCGCTGAAGAGCGATCTCTCATCCTCCTTCGAGGAGTACCCCACACAACGCGGCTACATGACCAAGCGGGAGTTGGGCAAGCTTCTGACCCAGCTTGAAAAGGCCAACACCTTCGACAGCATGCAGCGCATCATGCGAGCAGCTGTCAACCGCAAGCTCGTCTCCCCCCGCATTCTGGACAGCTTGGTGACCAAGGTGGGCCTCGCGCGCCGGAACAAGGCGCTGCGGGACGGCGTACCCTTGGTCCCCTTGGTCGCCACCCCCATCACCGCCGAGGACTTCCAAGCGAAGTTCGACACCGGTAGGATCGACTTCCAAGGCGAGTGGGGAGAAGATCAGAAGAAGGAGCTTCTCGGTCGGGTTGCGGGCGCGGTCGAGACCCTTGAGAGCATCTTTGGCCAAGGCTTCTGCGGCGAGCACGCCAAGAAGTTGGAGTTCCGGTTCGCCAGCGGGTCTGCTGTGGGTGCCTTCGCCAAGGCCCAGTATTTTGGGTGGGAGAACCGCAATCGCTGGCAGCCCCGCGTCACCTTCAGTGAGGACTACCAGGGACTGCTAGCTCACGAGTTGAGCCACTACTTCGAGGACCTGCTGGCCTACAAGATCGAGGACGAGCTTCACGGGGTCCCCGCCTACCAATACGGCGGTGTGGGGCACGGTCCCGGCGACATCTTCGGCAGCACCGGGATGGATGCGCGGGACTGGGTAGAGCGCCTTGCCAACCCCCTCAACCCGGATGCCAAGAACCTCGTCAAGTTCGAGGAGTTCCCAGAGCTGATCGAGTTGTTCGAGTCCATCGTCGCCTCTGAAGACTTCGCTCGATGGGAAGACCGTATTGGAGCAGCCTTGGAGATGACGCTGCCAGAGGCTGTGCGGGCTGCGGGACTCGATCCCTATGAAGAGCCCGGCCGGTCCTACATCGACGCCAAGTACAAGTCCGAGGTCCCGGCTGAGATCATCGCGGATGCTTCGCAACGCTACACCCGGAGCATGGATGGGGACAGCCGCAAGCTGACCTACTACAACTCCACCACAGAGGTGTGGGCCCGGATGATGGAACAGTACGTCTACACCAAGCTCTCGCGCGCTGGCATCGCCAACCCCTGGCTGACACAGCTCACCTATGATCCGGATGTCATGGATCAGTTCATGGCAGAGGAGACCTTCGAGGGACAGGTGGAGCCCATCTTCGACAAACTGTTCGCCAGCTTGAAGGGGCGGGGGATCGTCACCGCCATGGCTCGTCAGATCGCCGCTCGGTGGCTTGTCGCAAAGCCCAGAGCATCTGACCTCAAGTGGGCCCGACTGCCCAACGGCAACTTCTCCGCGTTCAACGGCACCGTGTTGGTGGACGTTCGCGGCAAGCGGATGACCATCGAGGGTGTGGAGTACCAGCTGCCTCGCAAGCCGTCGTTCGACCATGCAGAAGGCATCCTGTCAGAGCACTACGGGTGGGGCAGATAGATCAGTCGAACAGGTCGGCCATCCAGCCTTCCCTGTTGGCCTCGATGTCTTCGTTGTTGTTGGCGGTGCGCTCACGCAAGGTGGTGAGATCCGTCTCTGTGAGGAGCCAGTGCACGGAATCCTTGCGACGAGGCTTCACGAGCACATGGAAGTAGGCCAACTGCTCCCCGAACTTGCGCGCCGCGTTGTCGACTTTGGAGACAGTGCCCTTCTTGTCCTGAGTCCAATCCTCGACGTTGCGCTCGGCACGTGCCGCGAAACCCTGAGCCTCGTTGGGCGTCACGAGCCAGTATTCCTCGTCTTCCTCCTCGGTTCCGGACTGGACCTTCAGGAAGAGGTAGGTGGGGTGTGTTCCGAACTTGCGGTCGGTGTTCACCACTTCCCGATAGACGCCGATGGACATGATGCTCTCCAATGAGTGCTTCACCCTATCTCATCCACAGGCACTCTTGAAGGACCCAAGCCACATCAGACCCAGCCTTCGTCCTCCGCGAAGCGTCTCTCGACCATCAGTGTCCCCGGACCACACCCGTCCATGGAGAACTCCCACACCTCTGAATCATCGTGGATGACGGACTTGAGGACCCAGGTGGGCTCTTCGAGATCAGGAGCCTCGACCAGGATCTTTTTGTCGGTATCCTTGATGACCTCTGCATCTTCAAGCTCGAAGTGCTCACGTGACATCCACACCTCCTATGCCGGGACCCTACCCCATAGACAGGCGAGATGATCTAACGAGGCTCGGAATAGTGCAGTGGATCAATCTGGCGCAAGAGATCCCGAAGCATCAAAGCGACTTCTTCCGGAGCACGGTCAGACTCGAAAGCTTTCTGGACCCCTCGGGGCCACAGCTGGTAGGCATCCACGACGAAGGCATCTGTCGAGCTGTCGAACTCCACGGTCGAGTCCGCCGACAAGAGGGCTTGGAGGTGGTCACAGATGTGGTCGACGTAGTCAAACATGGGGCCCCAAAAGCACGGCGACCCCAGCACACCAAAGGGAGGTCTGGGGTCACACAGAACAGCCAAAGATCAGATACCGTTCTACCCGTTGGGTTGATCCGCTGCAACTGGGGTTGCTGGGCGTGCGATGCAGGATGGGGACACCACCATCTCGTCACCGTTCTCAAACTTGACGCGGAACACCCCCGCCGTGGAGTCCTGCCAGACACCGACGACTTCGGGCAGTTCCTCGGACAAACGGGCACCCGAGTAGATGTACCATTGCTGACTGGCCTCTCGGGCCGCCCACGCATGCCAAAAACCTTCCATCGTCTCATTCCCCCGCTGGATCTACATCCGGCCGATTAGCGCGTCATTAGTCCTTTGACAACTGCGCAATAAGGTCGTCGAAGCCCCCCGCTACTGCGGGCGTTGCCGCTGGTGTGGCCGCTGGTGTGGGAGGGGGCGCAGCAGGTGCCGTAGGTACAGAGGTTGGGGCGGGGCGTGCCGCCTGGGCTTTGTTCACGAACACGTCAAGCCATGAAGCCGATGACACATCGGGTGGACTACTGATGGCCGTGGTCAAGGCGTCCTTCACCTCGTCCTCGAACGCTACGAAGATGATCTCGTCCACATCCCAGTCCTCGGAGAGCGCCACCCCTACAGCGATGGCCGAAGCTTCGTCGGGCGGGTAGCCGTAGACCCCGCAAGAGATCGCTGCGAAGGCGATGGTTCGGTGCCGATATTGGGCTGCGAGCTTCAAGCTGTTGCGGTAGCAGTTCGCCAGCGTGGTGGCGGGGTCTGCGTGGGCTGTCATGGAACGATGGGTCGCCTGACCCGTCTTGTGAGCGTACACCGGCCCGACTGTATGGATCACCACCTTGGCAGGCAGGTCGAAGCCTGGGGTGATGCGGGCTTCCCCCCACGGACACCGAAGCCCTTGCGACACCTCGGGCACCCGCTCGCAGGCTGCCCGAAGACGGCGGCCTGCCGCATTGTGGATCGCACCGTCGACACCCCCGCCGCCGAGCATCCGACCATTGGCAGCATTGACCACCGCGTCGACGTTGAGACAAGTGATGTCGCCCTGAAAGACGGTGAGTTTGGGCATGTGTGTTCCGGGTGTTGTTGGTGTGGGTGCACTACGCGTGCTGAAGCGAGATTGAACCTAGTCGGCCGGATTGGAGCACAGCCGGGTGCTCCATCAGCCAAAACACCTCGTCCGCAAGCTGGTGGTCTCGAAGATGCTTCACGAGGTCTGTGGAGTCCAGTGACAGGTTGTTTTCGTCGACCGCCAACGTCGAGGAAAGCAGCCTAAAGACTTCGTGGGCTAGCGGCTCGTCAGTGAGCAACACCTGGGCGATCTCTGTGGCCGAGACGGGTGGCGGGGGCGGTGCCTTGGATATGCGCGTCAGAAACTCATGTTCGACGTGTAGAAACCTCGGCTGTAGCGTCTGGCCCTTGAGTGTTTTGTGCTTGGCATCCACCCGGACAATGATCGGACCATAGGAGCGTGGCAGCGGTTTCTTGGTCAAGGGGTCGAAAGCCGGGGGCAGGTGTCTTCCCTCTGCCGTGCGGATGAAGTGGTAGTGGTCAAGGTACGACACCCAGCAGGGCCGTTTCAAGCACTGCTCCTGTTGGGTGGTCACCTGTTCG
>Ga0136596_1001182_pt1 | contig 12059 bp, 19 predicted proteins | sample AntRauTorcE11897_FD_101387 | JGI IMG/M metagenome (GOLD analysis project Ga0136596, IMG submission 101387) | Saline lake microbial communities from Rauer Islands, Antarctica - Metagenome Torckler E11 #897 | ecosystem: Environmental > Aquatic > Non-marine Saline and Alkaline > Saline | place... | reverse complement strand
TTTACCATTTTCATCTCTTACAATATATGTGTCAGATTTAGATTCTGATAATGATATCTTCCTATATAGTTTTCTATAAAAACAAGCAAAATCATAAAAAGTTAAGTTATTTAAATCAATTTCATTTTTATCCTTTTTATAATAAGATTCTAAATTACTATTATCCTCTAACATATCCAAGTTAATAGACCTTTTGAAATCTTCTTTAAAACCATCAGAAAGATTATCTAAAGATTTCTTTATAGTACTGATATTAGTATTAAAAATTTCTGATATTATTTCATTTGAATCCTCTTCACTTAAATTAAATTTACCCTTTTCTATTTTATCAGTAGATGATATAGTTTCATAATTTAAATATTTCTCCCCCCAAACTTTTGATACCACTTCTTTTTGTGGATCTAAAATCTCATCACTTAAGACTTCTAAAATTTTTGAGATCTTTGTATCTAATTTAAACCGATTACCATTTAATAAATATTTCATTAAGTTATATATTATTTTATGAAACTGAATTCACTAATTATTATATATAAAGATATGAGTTACTCAGAATATAAATATTACATTTCTGATTCTTTACATGGTGTTGTTTCTAAAGATCATGTAAAAGAATTAAAAAATAGAATAAAAATGGGAGTGAATACTACCGATGAAGTTTACAATGCGTATAATTATTTATTCAACGAAAAGAATGGTTATGAACTGATGAGTTACAAAGTTTGGTATAGAAATAAAAGATTATCTTATATTTTAAATAAAAAAAGCAACTTTTCATAGTTTTTATTATATAATAATTAATAATAATAAAAATAAGTAAATAATATGTTATCATACTTCGGTGGTAAGAGCAGGGTCTCGAATTTCATAATAGAATATATCCCAACAGATATAACTATATTCTCGGAAATTTTTGGTGGGATGTTCTGGACATACTTTAACATGGACTTATCACACTACCCTAACCTAAACAAGGTCATATATAATGACTCCAATCCTGTTAATAGTAATCTATTCAGATGTGTTAGAGAATCGGAGAAATTTCATGAAGTTATAAAGGATATAGAATGTCAAGTAAAGGATAAGGATAAAGAAGGACAAACAAGTGATCCTAAATTCAGAGAGATGTTCAATAAGTTTCAAAAGAGCGCATTTAATGGTGTAGAATATACTGATACACCAGACTTCAAAAGGGGTATGGAATATAGTTATGTTTTATCCCAGGTTTTCTCGGGAATAAAACCTGAGACATCCCAGTATATAGACCTTAAACATAAGTATCGATCTAAGTTTGATACCTTTAGAGATAAGGTTGCTGGAATTGGAAGAGGTAGAAAGTTCAGACCCATGTTTGATAATATAACAAATGTTGAGAATATGGACTTCGAAGATCTAATCAATAAATATGATTCAGAAGATTTCTTTGTTTATTTAGACCCACCTTATTATGATAAGGAAAAGATGTATTCAAATCACGACTTTGGTAGAGAAGATCACGAACGATTAGCTAAAGTAATAAAGAATATGAAAGGTAGATTTATTTTATCTTATTATGATTTCCCAGGACTTGAGGAATGGTTTCCAAAGGATCAATATAAATGGGTTACTAGAAAATTCGCTAAAGCGTCAGGAGCAGCCAAGGGTAAGAAACAAACCTATGGTGAAGAATTATTAATTATGAATTATGAAATCGAACAATAGAAAATGGTGGAATCCTTTTGGGATATTTACACCAAAAAGAAATAATAATGTGGGACCAAACATTATCCCATTTTCGGATAATCCATTAAATCTGAGACAACTTATAACTGATTATAGGAGAACGTTCATATTGATGATATAAATCCGCCCGAAATTATTCGGAATATGGGGTCGAATGGTATAATAGAGGATTACCATAATGAAGAATATAATTGGGAAAGTATAAATAGATGTCTATACGAAAGGGAAATATGGTTTCCTACTCCAGATTATAATCAAGGTAGTCCGAACATAAATAATATACAACCCAATAATAAAAATAAATAAAGTGAATGTCAGCATTAAATAAAATACATAAAATAGATAATATAAAACTATCTAAAAATTTACCAACACAATCAGTTAATTTAATATATTCTGATATATTATATGGGACTAATAGTAAGGATATAAAGGATTATGATGATTGTAAATTTAAATCCCCCAAAGAAGCATTAGAATATTATAGACCACTTTTCATAGAATTACATAGAGTCCTAAAAGAAAATGGGAGCATTTATATTCATTGTGATTGGCACTTATCACATTACTTAAAAGTCCTCTTAGATGAAATATTTGGATATGATAATTTTAAAAATGATATAATTAGACAATGTACAAACGCTAAAAATAATTCTAAGAACTGGGGTAGAATATATGATAATATCCTTTATTATACTAAAAGTAAAGATTATACTTGGAACTATATGATGGAGTCAAAAACAGAAGCTGAACTTCAAAAACAATTTAATAAAGTTGATGAAAATGGTAGGATTTATACTACAGTCCCCTTACACGCTAAGGGTGAAACAAATGGTAAAACAGGATTTGACTGGGAACATCCAGATAGAGGGACAATCAATTTACCAGATGGTAGACACTGGGCAACAATACCTGATAAGTTACTTAAATTGGATAAAGATGGTAAAATACATTGGAGTAGAAATAATGTACCTCGAAGAATTCAATACGCAGATGAGTATGATAGTAAATATGTTCAAAATATTTGGGATCTTAAAAGTATAGGAAGTAGAAAAGGGTATGTTAATAAAGATGGATTGATATATGATACACAAAAACCATTTGAGCTTTTAAAACGAATCATTTTACAATCAAGTAACGAAGGGGATGTTGTTTATGATGCTTTTGTTGGAAGTGGGGTTAGTTGTGAGGTCGCAAGAGAGTTCGGTAGGAGTTTCATAGGGTGTGATATTACAGATAAAAGTATGGAGATATGTAAAAGCAAAAAATTTGATATAGTCGAACATATTTAAAATATCGTTTAATATATAACCTTAAATAAATATAACAATATGAGTTTAAAAGAGAGTTACGAAAGGATTTATGGTAAAGATTTGAATTGGGAAAACATAGATGACTTTTTAAAATTAGTATTGAAAGACCATCAAAAAAACATATCAAAAAAGTATGTTGGAAAAACAACCCTAGTATCATCAGGTCAATTCATAGGAGATAGAAGGATAGTAGACCTCATATCCAATTACCCTTTGAATATAACAATTTAATTACTATATTAAAATATAATAATTAAACCTTTTATTATTTTGAGTATATCAGTAGTAATTAATAATAATAATAATAATAATAACAATAATAAATATGCCTACAATAACAGATGAATATAAATTCAAATTGAATTCTAAATTCAGACTCTATTTAATAGAGGATCTTGGTATAAATAATAATAAAATAGACACTATTATGAGAATGTGGGACCAACCACATAGACACTATCATAACACAGACCATTTATTCAGTATCCTAAATAAGATAAAATCTGATACGGAAGGTATTATAGATGAAGAAGAATCAATGATACTTTCAACAGCAGCACTTTTCCATGATGTAATATATGATCCAACTTCTGATCGAAACGAAGAAGAGTCAATTCAATATTATAAAAATATGGTTGGTAATATTAATGTTGACCATAGAATAGTTAATATTATCCTATCAACAAAGTTTAGAAAAGAACCAGCCGAAAGACTAACTCAAATATTTTGGAACTACGATAATTCAATATTAAAATCTGATATTAGTGATCTAATGGAATATGAGAAAAAAATAAGAAAGGAGTTTCAATTTGTTGATTATACTGAATATAAAAGAGGAAGAATAATATTTTTAAAATCTTGTATAGGTAAATTTGATAATGATGATAATCTTAAATTCCTCATAAATTATATCGATAATTATAAACTGAAAGTAGCTTTCTATCCAGGTTCTTTTAACCCATTACATATAGGACATATGAATGTTATTGAAAAAGCTGAGAAAATTTTTGATAAAATTATTGTAGGTGTGGGTATAAATCCAGAAAAGGATAACGATCTTTTAGGAAAAGAAATAGAAACCCTTAAAAATTCACTTAATAATAGACAAGTATTAGACTATCAAGGTTTAACTACTGATATCATTGATCAAATAGAGAATGAGGGTGATGTGGAAATAACACTTATTAGGGGTATCCGTAATTCTACTGATCTTAATTATGAAAATGACCAATTAAAGTTTATGGAAGAAATTAAAGGTAGTTCTGTTAAAGTGATTTACCTACCATGTGATGAAAAGTATAATCATATATCATCTTCTAAAATAAGGAAACTAATAAGTGGTGGGTATAGAGATGTTGCTAATAATTACTTAGTGTAATTACTTAATTAAACAAACATATGTTAACACCCAGAGAAAAAGCGAATGATTTAGTGGATCAATATAGAATGATATTGATGGATGAGGACACCGATTGTGGTAATGAAATTCTATGTACATTGATAGCGATTAAAAATGCGCATATCGCAGTTGATGAGATTGAATTTTATAGAAAGCAAATAGAAGATGAGTATGATGAAGACTTATACCACGCTTATGGACAAGAAGAATATTGGAATCAAGTGAAAAAAGAATTGGAATCTTTATAATTTCATGTCTGATTTTACCTCAATTTTAAAATTAACCTTATCATTACCAGCATCTAATTCTTGATATCTTACATCATAATACTCTCTATTGGACTTTTGAGTATCAGAATCAGCATTCACTCTTTTTTGTGGAGCCTGTGGTGATCTTCTTTGTGTTCGGTCTTGAGTAACCTTTTTATTTGAATCATTATTATACTTATAAAGATAAGCATCTATCTCTTCTTGAGATAATTCACATGGATGTTTTTCCTCTGATTGAGGTTCTACTATTTTAATATTAATATTTTTACTACCCATATTTGTATATATTAATATTTTATTTTATATTTAAGGATATAACCAAATTTAATTAAAATATATGAAACTGTTTATACAATACAATTGGGTAAAATTAATACTTATTTCACTAACAATACTAACATTTAGTGCTTTTTTGAATACCGAATCTATAACCTATGAAAAAGAGGTCATAGAAGTTTGGGTCACTGATCATTCCGACTCATACTATTATATAGTTGAAGATGATAATGATAAAACCTCTATTTTAAATTCTAATAGTAAATATAGTTTAGGTGATCTGGTGGAATATTCAGATATTAATATATATTCTATTATATTTATTATGGTATCTATATTTCTATTTATATTTACTTTCACATCATTTTTAGATAAATATGGTCATTGGGAGGGAATTAGATTAAATGATATTAAATCAGAATTATTTATGAAAAAAGTTAAAACCCATACAAATCCAAGTGATAACTCCACCTCATTTATTTATAAAAACCGGATATTTTATACTTCTTCAATTAATAATCCCCCATCAAACAGATATCTTTATAATTATTATAAATCCCAAAATATAAATGACTTACCTATTTTTATAAATCACTCAAAGGTTATTAAAGGTGATAATGACTTAACAAAAGATAAGGTTAAACAAATCATGGAAATTATTGGGGAAGATTAATTTTAAGGAAAAATGGGACACGAAAATTCACATATAAAGTTATATAAATTCCATAGTGATTATGATGGTTGTGAGGGTATCTATTTAGTAAATCATTTACTAAATCGGTCTAACGATTGGGGGTTAAATATATACTCTTACGGAATTGAAACATATCTTAATAGAGACATCATAGATACTAATAAACCAAAATCATATTTCGATGGATCGGTAAAATTAACAATACCAAAATATAATGTTAAATTAGGGGGATCAAACCATAGTATTATCAGATTTAGTGAGGTCGATGGGAATGGTGTAGTGAACTCAATAGGGGATTCTAAGGGTAAGGTTAATAGAAATTTTTTAATTAAAATAGATAGTAGATTAATTTTCATAGATAAAAATTTTAGAAATACGATAGTTATAGGTAATGATAAACGTATGAAGTTTATAGGAATTAATAAAGTTTATGAGGATATAAAAACACATATTGAATATTTAGAAAGTGAAGGGAAATCTTGGAATATACCAAAATCAACTATAATTTTTAAAAACAAGTCAAACGATAAAAAATAAAATAACTATGAATTCCATAAAAATGTTTCTCAAATACAACTGGATAAAATTAATACTTATTCCACTAACAATACTAACATTTAGTGCTTCCTTTACATTGTTTTTGTATTGGTTAACCACAACGTAAAATCGAAGTTTGGGTCACAATCAACTATAATTTTTAAAAACTATAATTTTTAAAAACAAGTCAAACGATAAAAAATAAAATAACTATGAATTCTATAAAACTATTTATACAATATAATTGGGGGAAATTAATATTCATCACCATAGCAATAATGATGAATAGACTCTTTATACATACTGATTCTGTTGATACTGTACAAAAAGTACATAAGGTAGTAACACATGGAGATCATACATTTTATATTGGTTATGATTCTGATTCTGATATTGAATTTATAAACCATAAAAGTATTAATGAAGAATTGAATGGTTCGGAAATTTTAAATACAGGAGAATCAATAAAGGGTAAATCAACTAATGGATTTACTATTCTATCCTTTATATTAATGTTATCATTTATTATCTTCTTTGTAATTTCACTATTTGGTGAATATGGAGATTGGGAAGGAATGAAATTAAAAGATATTAAAGTAGAAGCTTTTATGAGAAAGGTTAAAATTATTAGAAATAATGGACGAACTCTTCATATTTATAAGAACCGAATATTTTTACAAAATGGAAGAATGGAATGTTCAAATAATAAACTTTATGACTATTATAAAACTCAAAATATAAACAATTTACCTATTTTTATAGATGAAGATAATAATGATGATGTTGATAATGATAATAATTCTAAAGAAGATAAAATTAAAAAAATCATGAAATTCCTTGATGATTGATAATTTTATTCGTATATTCGTAATATGAAAGGATTCAAATACAATACATATAAATATATTTTCCCACCAAGACCAAAAAATGCTATCCCAAAAGATAGTATTGTTGATTATGATTCTATTGGATTCGTATCACAACCCAAACTTAACGGGAGTAATGTAGTGATCTCAACCAATGGGATAGATAGTTATGTGATGAACCGACATGGTGGAAGATTGACTAGATTCCAATTAACAAAAGAAGAAATATTATCTTTACATAGAGGTAAAATTGGTGAGTGGATGGTTATTAATGGTGAGTATATGAATAAATCTAAAAAAGATAAAGATAATAATACCTTTAACCATAAGTTAGTTATATTTGATATCCTTGTATATGAGAGTGTTTATTTAGTAGGAGAATCATTTAAATATAGAATAGAACTCTTAGATAATCTTTATGGTAAAGAAGATTCTGAAGATAAATTCCTCTATTCAATAGATGATAATGTTTTCCGAGTCAAATCCTATATCGGTGGGAGTGACTTAACTTTTGAAGAACTATTTGAAGAACTGATACTAATAGATATGTATGAGGGGTTAGTTATTAAAAGAAAAAGAGCAAAACTAGAAACAGGTAGGACAGAATTAAATAATCATAATTCGCAAGTTAAATCAAGAAAGAAAACAAAGAATTATAATTTTTAAATTAAGATGGGGAAGAATAAACGAAAACATAAAAGGAATAAGAAAACAAATAATAAGAAGAAACCAGTAACTAAAATAATTGGTAGAACTGATATATTAAATTTTCCTAATATTGATCTTAAATATGTTGATGTTAAAATAGATACTGGCGCTTTCACATCTTCTCTTCATTGCGAAGATTTTAGTGTTGAATTTATTCCATTTGTAGGGAAAGTTCTCATTGTTGATTTTGGTAATAATAAAGTTGAAATTTTCAATAAATTCTATAAAAGAGAAGTAACCTCTTCTAATGGACATAAACAAAAAAGATATTTAATTAATGTTGATATTGATATCTTAGGAAAGAAATGGAGTATCCCAGTCACACTAAATGATAGATCTAAAATGAAATATAGATGTTTACTTGGAAGAACTTTCTTAGCCCCATGTAAACTACTTGTTGATGTTAGAGAATCAAATCTAAGTATTGGTAATATCTATAACCTATTTAAAGGAATTGAAGATTTAACACTTTATCATAAAGGTAAAATAGTTAGAGGATTTGATGATATAAATAGTATGTTTAGTTTTATAAAAACAGTTCTCTATAATAAAATAGATGAATTTGAAGATTTTAAATCTGTAAAATATCATAAAAAGATGTCTGAATTTTATATAATCAATAGTGATACCCAAGTGACATTAAAACAAATGGCTTCTTTTATTTATAAAACAAATAAAGGGTGGAATATAAAAGGATATACTAAGTTTAAAACACCAAAACAAATTGAGTTATTTTAAAAAAAATATATATAATATGAATAATATAAAATTTTCCGATAAGTTTAATGATGATGATCAAGATGAAAAAATGGCGATATATACAATGAAAACATATATCCAAAAATTAGAAGAGTTCATTAAATTTTATAAAAAATATGAACCAAAGGGAATTAGAATAATTGGAGATATAGATATGTATGAAGAAAGTAAATCTATTTTTGATGATATAATTAGTGGTGAGGTATATATAGATGAGGTTTTTTCTGATCCAGATAACCCACTAAGAAATATTGTAATGTTATTACATATTGATGAACCCAAATTAATTAAACGGACAGAATTATTGGTTCAAAAAGGATTAAAAGCATTAAAGTAATTAAATTAAATTAATAATTATGACAAAGAAACAGATACTAAAACTTCGACCAGAGTTTGAATTTGGTAGTGGAATGAGAATGATAGAATGGTTTGAAATTAATGAAGGAGATGTATATTCAGCATTAGAAGTGGATTAAGACACGCTGATGGGAAAACTAAATCACCCTACCATTACGAAGATACTTGTATTGGAGAAAAAGCAAAAAACAAGCACTACAAAAGTTCAATGATTGGTGGACTTCTTTAGATGTTACTAACTATACTAATAAACTATAGTGATGATTAAACTTAAAACATTTTATAAACAACCAAAATTGAAATTTGGTGACTATCTCCTATTCCAAGAATACATTCCAGTTCTTGATGGGGAAAAATATGTTATATCCAAACCGAAATTGGTAATATATTTAGGGTTCTTTGTTACCGAAACATTAGATGTGAGACAAGCACTTGGGATTAATAGAAAAGGGGAGTTACATCATCAATATTGATTGGTAAGTAGAAAGGAAACATCTTTTGAGTGATATATAATCCATGTCAAAAGAAGATAGAAAAATTTATTTAGTGTCATCTAAAATTGATGATATGACCGTTTATAAAATAGGATATACTGCACGAAGTGTTGAAACTAGGATCAAAGAATTCAAAACTGGAAACTGTTCAGAATTTGAAATAATCCATATATACGAACCATTAGATTTCCCAGTGACTATTGAAACATCTTTACACAAACACTTTTATGATAAGAAAATAAATGGTGAATGGTTTAGTCTTACAGAACAAGATGTAGAATCTTTCTTAGGAAAGTGTGAAGAGATTTACGAAAGGTTTAAAATGTTATCTAATATGAATACATATATTGATGATATGAATATAAAATTTAAATGAACGAATGAATATATACCCAGTATATAAAGATGGAAATGATGATCTCTATTTAGTAGATGACTATATAACTAAAATAAATAAATTATGGGTAAGGTTCTGAAATGAATTCTGGATCGGTTACTGTTGCATATCCTGATACCAAACATTATTTTATCAATAAAGTAATGTTTGGTTACTTTAAAACCGTATATTTGAGGTGATAAATATGACTAAACATTAAAAGATAACACCAAGAAATATAGCTGAAAACTATTTACAAGATATTAACCCAGAAGATTTAAATTTTAGAGAAAATTGGATCGATGAACTTGAAAACGATATTATCAATTATAAAAATCAAGAATTAGATAAAGAACGGCAAAAATCAAATTAAAATAAATTATGAAAAAATTACTTTTTGATATGGATGGCGTTTTATGTGATTTTCTTAAAAGAAAAAAATACATAGAACATTTATATCCTGACTTAGAATATCCACAAAGTCAAATAGGATTCTTCTCTAGGTTAGAACCTATTGAAGGAGCAGTAGAAGCTTTTAATAAACTTAAAGAGTGTGGTAAATATGATTGTTATATTTTAACACGACCATCTATTAAGAATATTCATTGCTATACAGAAAAAGCAGAATGGATAAAGGAATATTTAGGTGAGGATATATTAGAAAATATGATCCTTGCTTGCGATAAGTCACTTGTCAAAGGAGACTATTTAATAGACGATTTTACAGTCCATGGTCAGGATAGGTTCGAAGGAGAACATATCCATTTTGGTCAAGATGAATTTCCTAATTGGGAAGTGGTTTTGAGATATTTAATATAACAAATCATAAATTTAAACTATGTGATTGTTTTCTAATATAATTAAAAAACAAACTACTTAAATTGAACCTTTTAATAGAATATTTCAAACCAACAAACAAAGAAAGACACCAAGAATATTTAACGTGTCTTAAAGAGAATATAAAGAATACATATATATCTAAAATTCATATATTTACTCAAGGGGAAACCCCAGAATTAGAGTCCGATAAAATGTCTATTATCAAATCTGATAATAGACCCACATATAAAGATTTTTTTGAATATTGTAATAATAACCTTAATGATGAAATCTGTATTGTATCCAATAGTGATATTATATTTGATAATTCTTTAGGATTTATTAACCCTGATAATATTAAAGGTAAATTCTTAGCTTTAAGTAGATGGGATTATAATGCTGATAAAATTAAACATTATGATATACCATATTCTCAAGATAGTTGGATATTTAAATCCCCTGTTAACATTCCTAACTGTAAATTTAAATTGGGAACTTTAGGGTGTGATAATAGAATAACTTATCTTGCTATGAAATCAGGACTTATAGTAACCAACCCATCAAAGAAAATAATAACTAAGCATCTACATACAAGTGACTATAGAACAGTGAGTAGAGATGTTAAGGAAACAATTAAGGGTATGTATTTATTAGTTGATAGTAATGATAGCATAGACACACCATCTTATAATATAGTTAGCTCTCCTGATGAAATGGGTAGAGTTATTGAAAATTTGATGAGAAGAAAGATGGCTAATAATATATAATAAAATTAATTTATCATAATGAAAAAAGTATTAATAACTGGGATAACTGGTCAATTAGGTAGTTATCTATCAGAGAAATTCCTAAATATGGGATATGAGGTACATGGTATAATTAGAAAATCAAGCTCTTTTAATACAGGACGTATAGACCACATATTTGATGATTTAAATCTATATTATGGTGATTTAACTGATCCATTATCTATTGATGATATAGTATATAAAGTAAAACCTGACTATTTAGTTAATGCTGGTGCGCAATCACACGTACACGTTTCATTTGAGATACCAATGTATACTAGCCAAGTAGATGCTTTAGGTACTTTATCTGTCTTAGAAGCAGTAAGAAAACATGCACCAGATTGTAAAGTTGTTCAGATGTCAACATCTGAACTATTTGGTAAAGTCACGGAAAAACCACAGAATGAAAACACTCCTATGAATTGCCAATCACCATATTCAGTAGCTAAATTATATGCATACCAAATGACTAAATTATATAGACAATCATATGATTTGTTCGTGTGTAATATAATTTGTTTTAACATGGAATCTGAAAGAAGAGGTAAAACTTTTGTTACACGGAAAATAACACAAGCTTTATCTATGATAAATAAATCATTAAAAAATAATGAAGATTTTGATATTCTGAAATTAGGTAACTTAAATGCTAAAAGAGATTGGGGATATTGTCCAGATTATG
>Ga0136596_1001178_pt1 | contig 12072 bp, 13 predicted proteins | sample AntRauTorcE11897_FD_101387 | JGI IMG/M metagenome (GOLD analysis project Ga0136596, IMG submission 101387) | Saline lake microbial communities from Rauer Islands, Antarctica - Metagenome Torckler E11 #897 | ecosystem: Environmental > Aquatic > Non-marine Saline and Alkaline > Saline | place... | reverse complement strand
TTCAAGTAGTAAAATTAACGATGGATTCGAACTATTGAAAGGGTCGGAAAACGATAGTTTTCCGTGAAGGAGAGCAGTGAGCAACGCGAGCGTTGAGAACCGTGGGTTCTTAAAGCGCAGAAGCTTTGCTTCGAGCAGTGAGATTCCAGGTGGGCGCACAAATTTAAAAGCCCGCGACTGGTTTGTCGCGAGCTTTTCAGATAAGTTATTTATCAAGATAAAAATCTTTCTATCTTAATAGAAAGATCGGGAGAAAGATTGACGATTTTCTCTTCCTTCTCAGTCTTTTCCTTCACATGAGCCTGATAGACCCATAAAAAATAACTACTCAATAGAGAAAACATCTTAGCGTATTTTTCTACTTGCACAGAAACTCCCTTCCGAGAAAAAAAGAGGGCGTAGTTATCGTTGTTGTCGTTAATCTTGAAGGGAGATCCACCAAATCCCCAAAAACGAATCTCTTTCAGGAGAGACGCACTGATCCTTTCCCAGGGAGCAGCGGAGATAATGATCTCTGCTGTACCATCGTCATAGAAAAGTACCCGACCTTCCATGTAACCGAGATTAGTTGGTGGAAAATCGTAAGCTTGCAACACCTTCTTACCTTCTTCCTCATATCTTGAATGATCGAGGTTTTCCGGTACTTTTCGCACTGTCAAAAGTGGCAAAAACTCATTCTCGAGTTGCTTTAAATTACTCTTAAGTTGCCTTCGTATTCGTTTCTGCTCCTTCTTTTTTATTCTTTCTCGCTCACGCTCCATGTTTTCAAGAGAGCGTTTATTCATTCTTCCTAATATTGGTGTCTTTGGCATATCAATCACCTATTCTTTTGTTAAGATTACTTTTTCTTTTTTCTATCCTTATAGTAGTATACTTATATGTGTATGTCAACACTACTCCTCTTTTTTGTCGCGCTTCGGAGTCACACCGTGGGCGCGCAAAATCGTCTCGAAGTCATCTCGCTCGATGGTTTCCTTTTCAATCAGCTCGTCGGCGATTTTATCGAGCAGTTCGCGGTGCTCGGTTACAACCTCTTCCGCCCGCTCCTTTGCCTCGGAGATTAAACGCGATACCTCACCATCGATCTTGGCCGCCACTTCCTGGGAGTAATCACGATTTTCAGATGAGACTCGGCCATAAAGCGGATTACCATCGTCGTCCTCAAAGGCAATCGGTCCAAGGCTACTCATGCCAAACTTTGTCACCATGTCACGCGCTCGCTTGGTAATACGCTTAATATCATTTGATGGCCCTGTGGTGATATCACCAAAAACCATCTGCTCAGTAACGTAGCCGCCAAGAGCATAGGCCAACTCATCAATGAACTCCTTTTTAGAAGTTAAGTACGTCTCTTCGTCGGGCAGATTCATAGTGTATCCAGCTGCCTGTCCACGCGAAATTATGGAAACTTTATGCACTGGGTGGGCATTCTCAAGCACAGAAGAAACAACGGCGTGGCCGGCCTCGTGGTATGCAGTGATCTTCTTTTCGTGTTTATTCAAAAGATGGCTAGAGCGGGCTGGACCGATCAAGACCTTTTCGATGGATTCAATGATGTCGAACTGACTCACCTGTTTGCGGTCATCGCGGGCTGCTGAGATTGCAGCCTCATTCAAAAGTGACTCAAGATCAGCACCAGTAAAGCCTGGTGTGCGCTCAGCAATTACACGCAGCTTCACGTCGTCGGCAAGTGGCTTCTCGGCGGCGTGGATTTTGAGAATTTCCTCACGATCATTGATGTCTGGTGAATCAACACGCACCCGACGATCGAAACGTCCGGGACGCAGAAGCGCTGGATCAAGAACATCCGGCCGGTTGGTAGCCGCCATCACGATCACCTTCTCGTTCGGTTCGAAGCCGTCCATCTCGGTGAGAATCTGATTCAGCGTCTGCTCACGCTCATCATTACCACCGCCAACGCCGGTACCACGTGTTCGCCCCACCGCATCAATCTCATCAACGAAAATAATCGCCGGTGCTGCCTCCTTGGCATTATCAAACATGTCGCGTACACGGCTGGCTCCGACACCAACAAACATCTCAACGAACTCGGAGCCAGAAATAGAGAAGAATGGGACCCCAGCCTCGCCGGCAACAGCACGAGCTAGTAGAGTTTTACCTGTTCCAGGAGCACCCATCAAGATGACACCTTTAGGAATCTTGGCGCCAATATCTAAAAACTTCTTTGGACTGGAGAGAAACTCCACAATCTCCATCAGCTCCTGCTTGGCCTCCTTGACGCCGGCTACGTCAGCAAAGGTTACCTTTGTACTTGATTCCGGGTCGGTGAGCTTGGCGCGGCTCTTGCCAAAGGTGAATGGCTGCATACCACCTCCACCGCCGCCTCCTCCCATCTGCCGAGAAAGAAACCAGATAAACCCAATGATGAATAAAAGAGGTAAAAGAAACGGCGCCAGCGCTCCGACCCAGTAGCCAAATCCAGACGGGCCCTCAATCTTGATATCTAGTGCTCCCAACTCCTCGGCCGTAACACCGTAGTTGGCCAGCGTCTCGGTCAGTGCTGTGCCGGCCTCCTTCTGGGTAACACGCTTCAGCTCCTCGCCCTCGATGGTGGCAGTAATATTCTCACCCTCGACAAGAACCTCCGTGACATTCCCGGCCTTGATCTCGGTGGTTAACTGTCCAAGTGTGATCTCTTCGGTCTCGGTGGAGAACTCCTCAAAACCGGCGTACACCGCACCAATCAACAAAAGGACAAGGACAGCAGTGATGACATTAGACAGGAAAGACGGTCCACTTGTATTGCCCTTTTTAGGAGTTGGTGACTTTTTTGTTTTCTTCTTCGGTTTGCTCATTCCCGCCATTATACGTAAAGAGTGCGCTAACACAAAGGTTTTAATACATTTTAGAAATCCTGCAAAGGATATTGCCTGAAATCTCACGTCTGTGCAAAACGGTATTATTTCGAGCGAAAAGCGAGTTGGAGACCAAGATGAAGCGAGCTTCATTGAGGTTGAAACGAAGTTTTGCAGCCGAAGATAGTGCCGTTTTGGCAGACGAGCTTTTGTGGTGTATTTCTCGGTGAGATTTCAAGCAATTCCTAAACTGGTATACTTCAGGCAATGATTTTTATAGCAAACAAAACGGCCTCTCGTGATGTGGCCATCAAGGAAGCCTACGAAGCTGGCATCGAGCTAGCCGGCTTTGAGGTGAAGTCGATCCGCCAGAAGAACGGCTCGCTGAAGGGTGCACACGTTGTTGTCCGTGGCGGTGAGGCCTGGCTTGTTGGTGCACACATCCCTCCCTTTCAGCCGGCCAATGCTCCTGAAGACTTCGACACTTACCGCACACGCAGGCTCCTACTTCATAAAAGTGAGATTACTGAACTAGCCGCGGCTGAGAACCAAAGCGGGATTGCGATAGTGCCAATAAAATTGTATAATAGTAATGGACGTATTAAGCTTGAAGTCGGCGTTGGTCCTGGTAAGAAGGAATACGACAAGCGTGAGGATATCAAGCGCCGCGACACCAAGCGCGATGTAGATCGTACTTTGAAAAATAAATATTAGCCCGGTCGTTCACCTTGAGCATGTCTTACTTTGTATACATACTCTACAGTCACGATGATGACAACCTCTACACAGGTTGCACTAACAACCTGAAGAAGAGGCTGACTAGTCATCAAGATGGACACGTAGATGCAACAGCTCACCGAAGACCACTCACATTAATACATTCAGAAGAATTTGAATCGAAAGCGGATACTTTCGAACGAGAGCGTTTCCTGAAAAGTTTGTGGGGAGCTCGTGAAAAAACGAAAATCAAGAAACAGTATTTAGACAAAAAGGGCTAAAACAATTCTGCTTTACAGAATTGTTCGCCCGAACTTGTAGATCGCACTGATTGGGGGCTAAAACATTTTGCTTTCCAAAATGTTCGCCCGATCAATGCGCTCTATGAGCGCATTGATTTAGGGGATGACCGGCTTCGACACGCACTACGGATGTTGAGTGCATGCTCGTGGTCCCGACCCACGTAAATCCTCGGGAACCTATATGTGCAGAATCTAACGAAACTGCCGGTGTAGAGTCACGTTACTTTAGTAACGCTTCAGACTTTGCACTCGTTTACGCGTAAATTTACCCGTAAGCCACTATGTGCCGGATGCCTGATAAGGCGCCACTAGTGACAAACCATCAGGTGTAGAAGTTGGCTGTGTCTCCAGCCCAGCTTCGAACTCAAAGAGGCTCGAGTCGCGTTGGTTTTGTTTAGCTTCAGACAACGCAACTTTAAATCCCAAAAGTTAAACTACAGCATGTAGACTCTCCTCATCTCCGTGCGCGGACTCGGGTTCGACTCCCGACATCTCCACATTTCAACAAAACCACCCCCAGGGGTGGTTTTGTTATTTCGAAATGTGGAGATGGAGGAAGCAAATTTCTTTGCTTCCGTTGGGATGTCGAAAAGCGCAGTGATGTTTCTGTTTGGCGAAGCCAAGGCAGAAACCACGAGCTGTGGCGACGAAATTTTTACGTCAGTAAAAATATTCGTGGCCGACTCCCGACATTAACTCTTAATAGTTTCTATAAAGCAGATTCTCCTTCAAAATCAGGTTCTACGATACCCCACTGCATTGTATCTGGCACTAATTTAAGATAGACACTTTTTCCTACCGATGGTTGCGTTGTCATTGGTTCATCAAGTTCTCTATCTGCATAGTTAAATACCACTACATTTTTATGTCGCGGATTAGGACTAATATCGGTTGATTGAGGGGCAATACGGTCACCGAGCAAATATCCATCTGATCCTACATACCCATTTTCAGTGTTTAGAGCTGCTACTGCATAATAAAATACTCCGCTACCTCCTGTTTCTTGCGTAAGAACAAAAGCAACATCATCAACTCCATCGCCATCTAAATCTGTTACGAGTTCATTTCCGAAGTAGCTCGTTATTTTTTTAGTGCCAGAGTCGGGAGCGGTCTCAATTATAGAATAACCATCAGTAAGTTGAACTGACTGACCATCAATCATATAAGAAATGTTTTTATGGTCAGAAAGGGCTGGCGGCTGTTCTTGTGTATTTGTTTCAGTTTGAGAAGGAGTACTGAAAATAAGATATAAAATGACTCCAACGATTAACAAAGAAACTACAGCGATAATTCTTTTTATTTTAGACATAATTTAAGATAATATCACATCCTTACAACTTAGTTAGACTGGCATGACTTTCCATTACCACATGTCCACTATTTTCAGAAAGTTAGGACAGGCCCTTATTAACCAAACAGGTTCTAACTTGGTACAAAGGCCTCCATATTTCAACAAAACCACCTTTAAAGGTGGTTTTGTTATTTAGAAATATGATTAATTGTACTTACCTGTTCAAAAATCCCCCTTCCCACTCCCTGTCCACTGTTCTCTGATTACTTGCCCTCTTTCCTTTTTCTGCAGTTAGCGTTATCTTAGAGCCAGACAAAAATTCTTTTTAAACCAAATAATGGAGAGTCATAATGACTACAGAAGATCTTATATACAAACTGGAAGAGGACACTAGAACAATGCCACATGAGTACTTAGAAAAAGTAACAAAAACCGTTTCTTTTGAAGAGTTTAAAAAACTCGAGGCAGAATTTGATAAAAAACAGCAGGACAGACTGAAGAAGTGTGAAAACGTTGACGGTGATTTTCGTTGTGAAGAATGTGGCAGCAGTTTATGGTTTAGCGAGGTGCGCTTTAGACTTGTCTACGAAAAGAACCATGAACCGACCGGAAACATCTTGAATGTGAAAGAAGTTTGGTACTGTATCAACATCAATAGAACTGGTTGCCGAAAGCCCCCGCCGCTGGTCAGCCCAATTGGAGTAATCCAGCCTGAGTATGAAGCCTCAGAAGATGAGGAAGTTCGTGACCATATTAAAAAACTGGGATAGGCATCACGCCTATCCCAGTTTTCTCTTGTTATATAACAGAAATTTTCTTGTTATATAACAACTTTTGATCTGTTATATAACAAAACTTTATTGAAATGTTGACAAAGAGGCTGTAAAAAGATTTAATTGAGGCAGAAAAGAAGTTCTTAATCCAAATCAAAAAACAGGAGCAATATGACACAGAGAAGCGTATCGACAGAACGACCATACGACCGACCGATGGGAACAGTCAAAAACAGGCTAGAAACTGAGGTGGGAATACTCGTCCGCGTCCGGAAGAAAACAAATAAAATAGTGAGTGAGGTGGTAAATTTTATGGAGACAGTTGGTAAAGATTTGCCTTTCCGTGAGCCCGAAATAAAAGAATCCCAGCTTATACCAGGAGGAACGGATATATTCTTCCCTCTCGATCTTTCGGACCAAGAGCTAGAATATACTACTGACAACGATGATCACTTCGAGCATCTAGAGAAAATTGGCCAGGTTGACGCAGATTTATACGAAAGACAACTAAAAATCATAGTCGCTAATTTTGAAGGAATGATATTTCCAGAGAAGGAGATTCACTCGGTTATGCATACCTTCCACATAATAAGCACGATAAGCGTCTAAGCAAATCAAGAGCTGGTACAAAAAAATGTGCCAGCTCTTTTAATTTTTAACCGGGTTGAAACCCAGCAGCAAATCTCTATACTGCAGGACAGACAATCCCAACATTAAAAACAGAGGTACTTAAATGATTGACCACACGATAGTCCCCGGAACTAAAGTCGGAATAAAACTTTACCTGCGGCAGGCTTCCACTTCCAAACCAGATATGCTATATCTCTCTAAAGCGCTTGAAGAGGCGGCTTCCAGATTTGTTAATACGGTGACGTTCGATGAAGGTCGGAAAATCGCTGTCGGTGAGGTTGGTGATATAAAAGACTGTACCAAGGCAGTTTTTTTCCCGCTGAAAATACGAACGCACGAAAATAAAGACTTGGATCAGAAGCTGCTGCAGATTGCTGAGGAATTACTCATGTTAAGTAGAGTTCTTATCAAGTCTGTGGTCGGTGCTCAGGTCGTACGGGTAGAGATCAGAGAAACAGGCGGACAGCTAATGCCTACACGGGATAAATAAAGTCGTTTGAACACACACTCGCTGATGTATGTCTACATCAGCGAGTATTTTTATACCGTCCTAAATGCTACAATCGCACTAGAAATCATGAAAGCATCGACGCAAGAAAAGCTGAAAAGAGCTAGTAAGGTACTACTTGAACTCATTGTCATCGTCATTGTGGCCAGTGTGGCGGCCAGCTTTGCCTCCCAGGCTGCCTTCCCTCGCCTGGCCACCGTAGAGCTCTCTGAGGAGGATTACTGGCAAGGTCAGGAAGACTCTACCAAACCGCTTGCTAAGCAGTCAGAAACGGTGCTAGACGCAGAAGTCACAGCGGAGGAGGTTTTGCTGCCGACCTTCTCTCCACCTGCCGTAAGTGCCAAAAGCTACATTGTCGCCGACATAGTGACTGGTGAAATCTTTGCTCAGAAAAACCCTATCGATGTATTTCCCATCGCATCCATCACCAAGCTAATGACGGCTGTGCTTGCCAGTGAAACAATTGATGCTAACAGCCAGATAGTCGTTAGTGCTGAGGCGGCAGAGACGTATGGTGCAGCCGGCGGTCTACGAGCTGGTGATGTGCTGACACTAGAATCACTCTACTACCCACTACTACTTGAGTCTTCTAACGATGCTGCTGTAGCCATAGCTGAGCACGCTGATTTTACGCGCTTTTTGGGTCTTATGAACCGTAAGGCCCTTGTTTTAGATATGGGCTCGACTCGCTTCCGCGACCCCTCCGGCTTAGCTGATGAAAATACCTCCTCAGCCCGAGACCTAGTACAGCTTGCGCGTTACATTTATGCAAAGAAACCATTCATTCTTGACCTCACCACTAAGCAGCAGGCACTTGCTCCCCGCGCCAACTCGGATGCTCTCCACAACTTCACTAATAACAACCCCATGGTAGGTCGGAGTGACTTTCTGGGTGGTAAAAACGGTTATACCGACAAAGCACGGCGAACTTTGCTGTCTATATTTACATCTGAAATAGCCGGAGAAAAGCGCGATGTGGTCATTATTGTTCTTGGATCCGAGACACACTCAGCCGACACTCTGGCACTGCTTTTGTGGCTAAGCCGCGCATTTTAATCAATAGACACCAAAGCAATTGCGAACGCACTCTCATTATGGTATAAAGGGAACCGCTTAACTACAGGTACTTACTACGTGGCATACGATAACACCCGAACAAACGAAAGCATTCGAGCCAAGGAGCTCCGCGTCATCGACCAAGATGGCGAAAATATCGGTGTGAAGTCAACAGAGGAGGCCTTAGAGTTGGCACGCGAGCATGGTCTTGACCTTGTCGAGATTGCTCCGCAGTCAAATCCACCCGTGGCTCGAGTGATGGACTACGGTAAGTACAAGTATGAGCAGCAGAAAAAAAAGGACAACTCCAAATCTAAGCAGGTCGAGACAAAAACTGTGCAGGTGAAGATTGGCACAAGTGAAAACGACCTGGAGATGAAGGCTAAACGAGCCTCAAAGTGGCTTGCTGATGGTGACCGCGTAAAGCTTGAGCTCTATCTGCGCGGACGAGCAAAAGGTCTCGGACGAGACTTCCACCGTGAGCGCCTTGATCGCTTTCTTAAGTTCATTAGCGTAGAATACAAAGTAACGCAGGAACCAAAGAGCGGACCGAAAGGGCTCAACATGATGCTCGAACCACAGTAAGATAGTTCGCTCTGACACGAGTGTAGAAAAATAAAGATTATTATGTCCAGAAAAACCAACAAATCATTTACGAAGCGGCTCAAGGTGACTAAGAATGGCAAAATAAAGTCACGACGAGCTGGCGGTAACCACTTCAATGCCAAGGAGAGTGGTGAGAAGAAGCATAAGCGTAACGGAACCCAGGATTTTGTTTTAAAACCAAAAGACAAGTCACGTCATATGCCCCACAACGGATAGTTTTTAAATATTTATCGCGTTCGACGCGACCCAAAAAGCTAACAAGCTATAACCTAATCAGATAAACAACATGGCACGAGTAAAACGAGGAAAAATTAAAACCCAGAAGCGCAAGGCCTTACTAAAGAAGACTAAGGGATATCGCGGTAAACAGAAGTCGCACAAGCGTGCTGCTAAAGAGGCCATCACTCATGCTGGGAGACATGCCTACCGTGACCGCAAACGTAAGAAGCGCGAGACACGCCGACAGTGGCAGATTATTATTGGTGCTGCTTTGGGTGAGCACAAGCTTTCCTACTCACAGTTCACTCACCTTCTCAAGGAGAACGACGTAGTAATTGATCGCAAGATGCTGGCTGAGCTAGCACAAGAAAAGCCTGCCGCCTTCAATGCCGTAGTCGCAACAGTTACAAAGTAAGAAAGTAAGGCTGTTTCTACTTAAAAAGGATCCCCCACCTCCTACTCGGAGGTGTTTTTTGTTCTCCAGATAAACTCAACGGCAACCCATGAAATTACTGCTCCGACCGAGCCAAAGATTATGTCAGATAAAGTTTCCGTACTTAATCCGGCGTCTTTGGTTAAGAAGAATACTAACTCCAGCAACTCCCAGAGAAGAGATACTAGTAGAGTGCTTAAAATGATCACTATGAAAAGAGACTGTGAATTCAAATCATATAGTCGAAAGCGCCGGCGAGACGAGAAAATAAGATAAGAAAAAAGACCTATCACAAACCCGCCAAGGATATGTAGCGGAATATCCGTAAACGGATAAAAGTAATACCAATTCAGGCTGATTGCTAAGTCGTGAGTAACCGCGAGTAAAATAGCAGAGATAAATAATGTCACCACTAGTGATGTCGAACGCATATCTGTAGTATATACGAAAAATCACCTCCAGTAGGAGATGATTTTGGGTGAGACCACAATCTAAAACCAGACCCATGGGTGTTTCAGGTGGGTGCCCGCAGTAGCAAAAGAAGTGTTTTGCTGCTCTCGCATTTTATCTGTGAGAGCGGTAAACGCCTGAACGAATCAGCACGTCTACACGATGTAAGGCTTCCCTTGTGTAAGCTATGGGGACTCGTTTCTTCCCATGGCCTCACTTACTATAATCACTCCTTTGAAAGCAAAATTCAAGTGGATAAGCAGTCAGAATGAATGGTTTGACACCTCGTCAACTCCACAATTGTAGTCAGCTCTGTATCTGGCCTACTTATTCAGCAATACCGTCGAGGTTAACGTCGTAGAGGATCTTTTCCTGAACTAAATTGTAAGAAATAATTTCCTCCTCTGTTAACCACAGATCAATCTCCTGCTTTGCCTCATCGACATTACCAGAGGCGTGAATTAAGTTACGTAGAGAACGACCGTCAGAATCCGACATTGCGTAAGAGTCGAGTACAAAGTCGCCACGAATTGTGCCGACGTCTGAAGACAGAGGCTCAGTGCCTCCAACCAGCTTACGTACCAACTTAACCGCATGTGCCCCCTGCCAACACATCACAAGTACTGGACCGGCAACCATATACTTCTTTAGCCCATTCAAAACTCTCTGACCAATCTCTTCCGGATTATCGCTCGGCGGAGTTTCTCCTTTTTCTTTATAAGACACTATTGCTTTTTCACCGGCTTTTCGCTTCCAGTCTGGATCAAGAAGATAATGCTCTTCAACCAAGTCTTCATTAGCATTCACAAACTTCATCGCGGCCAACTTAAGACCAATGCGTTCAAAGCGAGAGATAATTTCTCCCATTAAAGAGCGCTGAACTCCATCGGGCTTGATAATTACTAGAGTACGTTCATCTTTGAAGTGTGGCATTTAATATAAAATAATTACTGAATAAAAGTAGTGCGGATACAGTACCTACTATACCTGATACTGGTGCTTTTCTACAGATTTTCAAACTTCTTCTGTAGCTCTGCTTCTACCGCCGCGCGATCTCGTCCGTACTTGGCATAAGAGAGTTCCTTAAGCTTCTCAACCTGCTTGGTATTGCCCTCCTGTGGTGGTCGGGCCTGTACTGAAAACGGTCGCACCGGCTGGCCGGTGGCTAGAATCTTAGCAAAGTAGTTGAAGTTATCGACATTCATCAAGTCGCGAGCAGAAAAGACTGGCTCATACATATCCGCCAGTGCTTCGGCATCCTTGGAACTGACACGATAAGTAGCCATGGATCCGACGTTTCCGAAGACCGCGTCCCGAATATTGTCCTGGAGCTGATCTATATACTGGTGGGCAACATTGAGAGACAGCTGATACTTGCGAGCCTCACTAAGAATGGTAGCAATGGAGTCGGTGGAGACGTTCTGAAACTCATCCATATAAAGATAGAATGGCTTACGTTCCGCAGCCGGAAGATCCGCCCGGCTTAGGGCTGACATCAAAATCTTACCCACCAGAATAAGGCCAAGCAGGTTGGCATTAATATCACCCAGTCGTCCTTTAGAGAGATTAACAAGGAGAATCTTTTCTTCATCCATAATCTGACGGAAGTTAAAGCTGGACTGCTGCTGAGCAATGATCGGCCGCATAATCTCATTAGAGAGGAAGTTATCAAACTTAGAGGTTATGTACGGGACAATGTTCTCCAGACTCGCCTCTCCCCCGGCCTTCTGTGCCACCTCGCGCCAAAACTGATTCACAATCGGATTTTTGCTTTGCGAGAGCTTGTACTCACGGAATGACTTATCAACCAAAACACGGGAAATCTCCAGCAGGGTTGAGCCGCTGTCTGGATCCTCAAGCACCAGCATTGTCGCATTACGAAAGTACTGCTCAAACATCGGCCCCCCGGCTGTACCCATATCAAAAAGTTTATTAAAAATAGACAGCATTTCATTAACTACGAAGGTCTTTTGCTCCGGGTAGTCGGTGTTGTACTCCAGCATGTTCAACCCCATTGGCCGAGCGGTGTGAGCCGGATCAAAGTAGATAAGATCACCAAAGCGCTCCGGTGGAATAATACTCAAAAGTTCATCAGTAACATCGCCGTGCGGATCGATAAAGCAACAGCCGCGGCCGGCGCGAATATCCTGAGCAATCATGTTCTGGAGAAGTGTTGTCTTACCGGTACCGGTCTGACCAATGGTATAAAAATGCCGCATACGATCCTCGGCCGCCATACGTACCTCCGTCTCACTACCACGATAGTGGTTG
>Ga0136596_1001166_pt1 | contig 12184 bp, 9 predicted proteins | sample AntRauTorcE11897_FD_101387 | JGI IMG/M metagenome (GOLD analysis project Ga0136596, IMG submission 101387) | Saline lake microbial communities from Rauer Islands, Antarctica - Metagenome Torckler E11 #897 | ecosystem: Environmental > Aquatic > Non-marine Saline and Alkaline > Saline | place... | reverse complement strand
GGCATCTGCGTCCCGAACATAGCGAGCCAGGGTCATTGCCGGGGTTGTGCCATACCGGGCACCAGGAGAGGCGCAGGTCCAGATATGGCGCAGCGCCAAAGCTGCATCCGGATCTGCCTTGTCCAAATACGCCAGGCCGAAGGCGCATGCTTCCAGTGTCAGGTCAGCGTGGTCACACAATTTTGCAGTAGCGGTTGGCTTACCTTGCCTATCGCAGGTGTAGGTTTTGCCGATGTCGTGGAGCAGACCTGCCACAAAACCCACTTCCTGAAGACGCCGCGGCATCTCCGGCTCGTTAATCTGGGCCATGCGCAGTACGTTTTGAGCCACTTGTAGAGAGTGCACCAGCAGGCCACCCGGATCGTTATGGTGATACTTTCTGCTGGCAGGTGCTTTCAGAAAGACTTCCAGCCGATCCCGGCGCTCCAGTACGCGCTTGATAAACATCTGCAATGACGTCGATTCCAGCGAACGCACCGCCGCAATGAGTTGGTCCAGCGCCTCGGGCTTTGGGCAGGACGTTCGCGGCAGGGTCTGGAGTGCCGGCAAGTGAGCCAAATCGGTTGGCTGGGGACGACGAATTTCGGTTAACAAAACCTCGCTTTGCTCCGAACCAATACACGCCTGACCTTTAACCGCCACCAGATCCATATGACCCAGGCGTTCTGGAATATCCATTGAGCCGATCACGGCGAGCACCACGATATCGGCCGCGCAACTGCTCAGACGCAACTTCAAATACGGAATGCCCTCGTCGTCGAAACTGGCAACCCGACCGGTAAGGCGGTAGGTGCCTTTGAAAGTCTCCTGCAGAATCGGGCGCAGATCATTCAGTTTCATCACCTTACTCCTTATCGTTGACGATCACCCGGCTCTGAATCAGGCGCTCGAAGGCAGAGCCATCCATCCGTGTCAGATTGGGGATAAAACGGGAATAGACTTTGAAGAGCATTTCCGTGGACGAGTGCCCCAACATCCGGGCCACCCATTCCGGGTTTTCACCAGAGGCCAGCAATAGCGTGGCGGCCGTATGCCTTGTCTGGTAAGGGCGGCGTTTTTGGAGGCCCAAAGCCTGTAACAGCGGATACCAGACACGCTTGGTCACGTTATTGTGTTCCAGTGGCTGTCCCAGCCGATTGCAGAACACGAACTTGCTCAGTTTCCCCGTTGCCTCGTGCTGCGTTTTAAGCGCGTCGTACACTGGCCCAAACATGGGAATTTCACGCTGGGACCCGTTGGTCTTGGTGTATTCCGTTTCACCCTGGATGAGGGTTTCACGAACAAGAATCTCGCGTCTGTCGAAATCAACATTGGCCCATTTCAGACCGTCAATTTCGCCGGTACGCATGCCGGTATAAAAGCGAACCTGGTAATAGTTTCGGTAGTCCTCACGAACGTGCTTGATGATCAGGTCTACCTCATCCAGCGAAAAGGGCTCAATGTGCACCCTTTGCAACTTCAGTGGCTTGATGTTCTTGTAAGGATTATCGAAATCAAAACGCTCCGCGGCCTCTGTCAGGATCATTCTCAGAATAGTCATGTGGCTGTTAATCGTTTTGGGTGCCATCGGCGCTTTGCTGGTCTTCCTTCTTCGATTACCCAACGCAGTCCGAGCAGCGAGAATGTCAGTCTTGGCAATCTCGCCGACCCGCCTATCCTTAAAGGCAGGCTTAAGTGAGCTTCTGAGGATCGACTCCACGTTGCGCGTGTGGGATTTGCGCCACTGGACTCTGGATTCCTCTAGCCACTGGTCGGCAAAGTCTGCGAAGAGCGGGGTCTGATCTGCTTTTGCCGCCTCAGCGTCACCGCCGGAACCACTTTTCATACCAGGCAAGACCCCTGCTTTCGCGAGCTTCTCAAGATTTTTACTGCCAGGAAAGAATTCAGCATAGTCAAAGTCGCTGACCAGAATTTTGGCTTCCATGCGCTGAATCAACGTCTGGAGCTGCTTTCGATTGCGTGCAGTGTCGCCCAGCAGAGTTTGTTCCCTACATCTAATGCCCTGGTAATTGAAATCAATAAAAAGCTTTTTAGTGTCTGCGCGCACCCTCACCTTAGCCATGACAGACACCTCCGCTTGCCATCGGGATAGCCAAGTTGCTCTGGGCCGTGCCAAGCATGTCCTCCTCGATCACCTCCCACAGGTAAAGGATCTTCCTTCCACCGAATGGACGGATGTAATGCTTGCCTTCTAGAAGAACGCTATCCTTCAAGCATTGACGAATGGTGCGAGGGTCGTACTTGATGCGCTCAGAGAGCTCTTCAGTTGTCAGGTATGTGTTGTTCATGAGAACATCCTCTTCTACCGGTTTTCCGATCATTTGATAATATTTATTATCGCCTGATCATCAATATACACCCATTAATGATAATTTCAAGCGGTGTTTGATACTTTTTTTTATCAAAAGAGCAGAAAAATGATTCGCTTCCATTTGAAGGAACTCATAGCGGATAAAGAATTCGCGGAGAAACGCAGAATTACGATCGGGGAAATTGCCAAGGAGACAGGTATTAATCGGATGACGCTGTCAAAAATAATCAATCACCCAGGACACAGCACGGTGACCGATAACGTCGACAAACTTTGCAATTATTTTAACTGCCGGGTTGAGCAGCTAATAAGCCACATTAAAGAGAGTCCAGGCGAACTCTCAGACTCAGCATCCAGAGAGGAATCGTAGAACTCGTACCCTCGGGACAGATGGCGATAGCCTCGTGCCCAGGAAAGACTTACGGTCAAACTTTGAGATGTTCAGGAATCCAGTATTCAGAAATTGGCACACAGAGGGCACGGAGAGGGCACGGAGAAAATTTCCAGCGTACAAAACAAAAAAGGCAGACCAGTAAGTAACTGATCTGCCTTTCTTAAATATGGTAGCGGGGGCTGGATTCGAACCAACGACCTCCGGGTTATGAGCCCGACGAGCTACCAGACTGCTCTACCCCGCATCAACCTGGTTGTTGCCGGGTTTCCCCGATCAACTTGCCGCGCATGATAGGGATCAGAGCAGGCCCTGTCAAAGGAAACTTCCGATTTTTCGGAAGCTTACCGCTCCACAATAGCCGTTACGCCCTGCCCTCCGGCGGCACAGATGGAGATCAGCCCGCGGCCGCTGCCTTGCTGTTCCAGAATCTTGGCCAGAGTTGCCAGAATACGACCGCCGGTGGCGGCGAACGGGTGGCCGGTAGCCAGGCTGCTGCCTTTTATATTCATCTTGCTGCGGTCGATACTGCCCAGCGGCTTGGCCAGCCCCAGCTTGTCTTTGCAGAAAGCAGGATCTTCCCAGGCCTTGAGGGTGGACAGCACCTGCGCTGCAAATGCCTCGTGGATTTCGTAGAAATCGAAATCCTGCAAGGTCAGCCCGGCCTTCTCAAGCATTCTCGGCACGGCGTAGGTCGGGGCCATCAACAGCCCTTCTTTCTTGTCCACGAAATCGACGGCGGCCACTTCTGAAAAAGTCAGGTACGCTTTGATCTCCATGTTGTTGGCCTTGGCCCACTCTTCACTGGCCAGCAGCACGCAGGAGGCACCGTCAGTCAGGGCGGTGCTGTTGGCGGCGGTCAGTGTGCCGTTTTCGCGATCGAAGACCGGTTTGAGCGTTGCCAGCTTTTCCAGGGTGGTATCCGGGCGCAGGATGTTGTCTTTGGTCAGGCCCGCCAGCGGCGTCATCAGGTCGTCGAAAAAGCCTTCATCATAGGCCGCCGCCAGTTTCTGGTGGCTTTCGTAGGCCAGCTGGTCCTGCTCATCCCTTGGAATAGACCATTCATGCGCGGTGATCTGGCAGTGCTCGCCCATGGACAGCCCGGTTCTGGGCTCGCCGTTTTCGGGAAGGGACGGCGCCAGGTGGCGCGGGCGGAAGCGGGACAGTATTTTCAGGCGCTCGCCGGCCGTTTTGGCCCGGTTCAGGTCCAGCAGAATTTGCCGCAGCCCTTCACTGACCCCGATGGGCGCATCGGAGGTGGTGTCTGTGCCACCGGCAATGCCGCACTCGATCTGGCCAAGGGCAATCTTGTTAGCCACCAGGATGGCCGCTTCCAGGCCGGTTCCGCAGGCTTGCTGGATGTCGTAGGCCGGGGTTTCCGGTGCCAGGCCGCTGCTGAGTACCGTTTCCCGGGTCAGGTTAAAGTCCCGGGAATGTTTGATCACGGCGCCGGCCACCACTTCGCCCATTTTATGGCCCTGTAGCCCGAAGCGGTCAACCAGTCCTCGCAGGCTGGACGTCAGCAGTTCCTGATTGCTGACTTTGCTGTACGCCGTATTGGAGCGCGCAAAAGGCAGGCGATTGCCGCCGATGATGGCGACCCGACGAACGCCCGGGTTGGTGGAGGCGGGGGCTTTAGATTTCGGCGCCTTCTTTGTGGTCGCAGTTGAGGTTTTCTTTTGGGTGCTTTTCGGAGCCTGTGCCATGATGATGTCCTGTCTTTCGATGTAAATGCGATGGATTGCAGTCTAGCGCTAACCCGGCCTGGCTCATTGGCAACATTGACATCTGCCACAGGGGATTGAGTCAATTCAAACCCTGACCATTTCTTTACTCTATAAGCCTTAATCGTATTTAAAAAGGAAAACGCTATGTCTGATGTATACCTCAGATTCGTGAATACGGCCTTTGGCAAAGCCGCTGCCCAGTCTCTGGGCCTGCCTGCGCCCGTGCCGCTGAAGCGCTGGAAGCGGGGCGACCAGCCCTTTGTTGAGGGCAATGTTCTGATCGGGGCCGCTGCTGGTGGCAAAGCGGTGAGTCATCTGGGCCAGACACTGGGCGCAAGCCCGGCCAAAGTATTCCGTGCCACCGGCATAGACACTCTGACCGATTCGGCAAAGGTGGGCAACAAGGCCACACCCCTGTCGCTGGCGGCAGACATTGACGAGCGTTTTTCCGCACTGGTTTTTGATGCCACCGGCATGAAAGACACCAAGGACCTGCGGGCGGTTTACGATTTTTTCCACCCCACCATTAAAAAGCTCGCGGCCCACGGCCGGGTTCTGGTGATTGGCCAGGAGCCTTCAAGCTGCCGGGCACCGGCAAAGGCTGCGGCGCATCAGGCACTGGAGGGTTTTGTGCGCAGTGTGGCCAAAGAAATCGGCAAGAAGGGCGCCACCGCGAACCTGCTCTGGCAGGCAACGGGTGCCGAGAAGGCGCTGGATTCAAGCGTCCGGTTTTTCCTGTCGCCGCGTTCGGCCTATGTGTCCGGGCAGGTGGCAAGAGTGGGTAAAACGCCCGACGTTGCGCCGACCAATCCGGCCAAGCCGCTAGCTGGCAAGGTTGCGCTGGTTACCGGTGCGTCCCGGGGCATAGGCGCATCCATTGCCGAAACCCTGACCCGGGATGGCGCGACTGTGATCGGCCTGGATATTCCTTCGGCCATGGAGGAGCTGCAGAAGGTCACCAACGCTATTGGCGGTAAGGCGCTGGCCTGCGATATTACCGATGAAAATGCCCCCATACAGATTGCAGATTTCATCAGGCAGCATTTCGACGGTGTGGACCTGGTGATTCACAACGCCGGTATTACCCGTGACAAGACCCTGGGCAATATGCCGGAGCACTTCTGGGATATGACCATTGCCGTGAACCTGACGGCCGAGGAGCACATTGACGAAGAGCTGATGAAGCAGGAGCTGCTGAAAGAAAACGGCCGCATCGTGTGCATTTCTTCCATCAGCGGCATCGCCGGCAACTTTGGCCAGACCAACTATTCCACCGCGAAAAGCGGCGTGATTGGTTACGTAGAGGCCATGGCCAAGCAGGTTAAAAAAGGCATTACCATCAACGCGGTTGCGCCCGGTTTCATTGAAACCCAGATGACCGCAGATATGCCGCTGACGATTCGCGAAGCCGGTCGGCGGATGAACAGTCTGTCTCAGGGTGGTTTGCCGGTCGATGTGGCAGAAGCGATTGCCTGGTATTGCCATCCGGCATCGAACGGCGTCAACGGCAACGTGGTCCGCGTTTGCGGTCAGTCGCTGATCGGGAAATAAACAGGGAAAAATGGTGGGTGGTACTGGGATCGAACCAGTGACCCTCGCCTTGTAAGGGCGATGCTCTCCCAGCTGAGCTAACCACCCGGGAATCGAAGGAATCAAAGAAAAATGGCGGAGCGGACGGGACTCGAACCCGCGACCCCCGGCGTGACAGGCCGGTATTCTAACCAGCTGAACTACCGCTCCGCGTAGGCCGCCACCTCAGTCACATTCAAGGGTGTGAATGCTCGGTGACAACGAGGGCGCATTATAAAGAGGCAGACCGGTATGTCAACGATTTTTCTCAAAAAATCGCCCTGGTCGTCACTTTACATGGCGTCAACCATGGCGTCTTTACCCTTGGCGGTTTTGCGGTATTCAATGGGGGTCATGGCAGACCAGCGCTTGAACGCGCGGTAGAAAGTACTGGGTTCAGAGAAGCCGGTCAGGTAGACAATCTCGTCAATGGATTCGTCGGTCGTCGCCAGTAGCTGTCGGGACAGGCGGTAGCGGAAATCCGCCAGAACCTGATTGAAGCTGGTCTCGGCTTCGGTCAGCCGGGTGCGCAGGGTTCTGGACTTGATGCCCAGGCGTTCCGCCACGGCGTCAAGGGTGACTTCTCCGCTATCCAGCAGTTCGGCCACAATGCGCTCGACCTGCCCCACTATGTCCTTTTTCTCCAGCCGGGCGACCTGCGCAATGGCCAGGCGTTCGTGCAGATCCAGCAATTCCGGCTCTGCGTGGGGAGACGGATGGTCAAGGAAACTGGCCGGGAAATACATGCGGTTCTCGGCTGCACCAAACACCACGTCACAGCCCAGAATATCCTGTGCGTGATCCTTACCCCGATCCCGGTCGTGTTCAAATTCAATCCGTGAGGGGTAAAAACGGCCGTCGGTGATGGACTTGAAGAAGGTGATCAGCCCCTGAATAAAGCACTCATTGAAGTGTCGCAGGCGACTGACTTCGTCGGAGGCGGTATCGAGGACCATGCAGGCTTCGTCGCCCTCGATGAAAAAATCGGTCTTTGCGGCATCGCTGAGCAGGCGCTGATAGTTCTGGGCCCGGCGAAGGCCCTCACCAAAGGTAGGACTGCTCAGAAACAGGTATTCAAGTACCTGGCCGTTGTAGGCGGGCAGAAGCTGGCCAAGATGAAGGCCGACATCTTCGTCCCCGGACACATCCTCAACGACCTGCCAGAAATAAAGCTGCGCGCTGTGGGGCGTTCGCAGCTGCTCGGTGTATACGTAGGCCTCGTCCACCCCCAGCCGGGAAAAGATCGCGTCGGTATCCATGCCCTTCTGTTTCATGGCTCGATAAATCAGGCGCAGCATCACGCCCGCATCGCGAAGTTCCTGCATAACATACCGCTTTATAGTTGTTGATGAACTGGCCGACTTTGCCAAACTGTGAGACCTTGAAACTTATTAGAGCATATCAGGCCACGGTCGCACAGGTGTATCAGGAGCTGTAACAAAATGACTCATAACACAAAATACCATAACCAGCCGCCCGGACTTCTCTCGATGTATGGCAAGGCCCTGCTGCCAAAGCGTAAGCAACCCGGGACCACTTTCGACACCAGCGCCCTGCCCGATGTGTCGGCGCAGCTGATTGGTGCGGCTACCGGCGGGGTTGACCTGAACCGTTATCGCAAGGTGTGCGGATTTGAGCGCCACCGGGCCGTGCCATCAACCTGGCCCCATGTGCTGGCGTTTCCCCTGCATCTGAAAGTGCTGACCGACCCCAGCTTTCCCTTCCCTCTGCTTGGGCTGGTGCATCTTCGCAACCGGATTGTTCAGCACCGCCCCATCGGTGAGGGAGAGAACCTGGATCTGGACGTCAGTCTGGGCGAGGCCAACCAGACGTCAAAGGGTCTGGAGTTTGATCTGATCACCCAGGCGCGAGCTTCGGGTCGTCTGGTCTGGGAAGAAAACAGCACCACGCTGTTCCGGCAGCCAGACGCCGACAGCGGCAATACCCGAAGACAGCCACCAGAGCTCCAAACCTTCGCGAACACCTGCGATATCCGGGTGCCGGAGTCCACGGGACGACAGTATGCCGCTGTGTCTGGCGACCGGAACCCGATTCACCTCTATGCCCTCACCGCCAAGCTGTTCGGTTTTCCCAGGGCCATTGCCCATGGCATGTGGAGCAAAGCGCGGGTGCTGAGCTTGCTGGAGCAGCAGAGCGACTGGAAAGACGGCGCATTCACCATCAACTGTGCCTTCAAGAAGCCATTGTTTCTGCCCGGCAACGCCATGTTGAACTGGCAGGCAGAGGGGGACGGGCTGGATTATCAATTGCTGAACGGAAAAGGCAATGCGCCGCATCTCAGCGGCCGGGTGGAGTGGCAGGCTTAGACCGAAGGTTCGGCCGGAACCCCGGCTACCGGAAGCGTGAAATAGAAGCAGGCGCCCCGGGACTCCGGGCGCTGGTAACCGATCTCCCCACCCTGAGCCTGAATCAGTGATCGGCAGGTGGGCAAGCCAATGCCCATGCCTTCGTCTTTGGTAGTGAAGAACGGCAAGAACAGCTTGGCTTCGTTTTCTTCAGACAGCCCGGTACCGGAATCAATCACGTCAACCCGCGCAAACCGACTGTCTGCCATAGTCACCTTCACCCTTACCGGCTCAGACGAATCGGCGCTCCGGGTCGCCTCCAGGGCGTTGCGGATCAGATTGAGCGCCACCTGCTGCACCTGAACCGGGTCGGCGCAGACATCCTGGACGCCATCTGCCACCGACACTTCGATGCCGCCGTCGTTGTTGCGAATATCCACTTCTGCAAACTGCCGGGTGTCTTCTAGCAACGCTGCGAGAGATAGCACTTCCTTTCCGGCGGCGGGCTTTTTCATAAAGCGGCGGATACGACGAATCACTTCGCCGGCGCGATGGGACTGTGCCTCAATTTTTTCCAGGGTTTCAGACAGTAGGCCAAGATCCGGATCGTCCTTTGCCATCACACGTTTGGCAACGCGGGCGTAATTGGTGATTGCGGTCAGGGGCTGATTTACTTCGTGGGCCACACCGGCGGCCATTTCACCCATGGTGGTCATGCGTGAGACATGGGCCAGCTGGTCCCGCTGCTCCTGAACCAGACCCCTCGCCTCTTCCAGCGCTTTTTCGTTTTCCAGCTCAACCGTGATATCCCGGAATACCACCACCGCGCCGTGAAGTCCGTCATCGTCCCGCTTGGGGGTTGAGCAATAGGCGGCCGGGAACCGCGTGCCGTCAGCTCGAAACAGTTCCACTCCCCTTTGATTCTCAGAAAGGCCCTGGCAACAAGTGGCATGGGCGGGCAGGTCTTCAAGGTTCTGGCCGGGCATGCCGAAGTGCAGCTCAAAGAAATTGCGGCCTACAAGTTCTTCCGAAGAACTTCGCATGATCGTTGCGGCGGCAGGGTTCGCGAACACGATGCGACCCTCTACATCCAGGCCGTAGATGCCCTCGCTGATGGAATTGAGAATTCGCGCCTGATCGTTCTCAAGCTGACGGTTGCGAGCCTGAAGCGCTCGTTCCAGACGGATAACGCGGGCGTGGGTTTTCACCCGGGCGATCACTTCCTGGGCCTGGAATGGCTTGGATATATAATCGGCGCCGCCCAGTGAGAAGCCACGCACTTTTGCATCCAGATCGTCCAGAGCAGACAGAAATACCACGGCGCAATCGGCGGTCACCGGGTCGGCCTTGAGGCGTTGGCAAACCTGATAGCCGTCGAGCTCCGGCATCATGATGTCCAACAGAATCACTTCGGGGGTGTGGCGATGGGCAAGGTCGAGCGCTTTCTCGCCCTCATTGGCAATAAGCAGGCGGTAACCCTTATCTTTCAGGGTTTCGTAGAGCACTTTGAGGTTCTGGGGGTTGTCGTCAACAATCAGAACCGTTACGTCCGTTGTCTCCTGAACAGCGTCTGTCATAAAAGCCTGGCCGGTTGCGAAGATGTCTTCATCATGCCGCCGGGTTTAGCGCGCGTCGATAAGGTCCTTTACGGACAGAATCATACGAACCAGGTGGGCAAGTGAGTGGGTGCCCATTTTATGCATCACGCGGGAGCGGTGAATTTCGACCGTTCGCTGGCTGATTTCCAGCTCTATCGCGATCACCTTGTTCGCCTGCCCTTGAATCATGCGGTCCATGATTTCATGCTCCCGCGGGGTCAGAGTTTTCACCCGGCGCAGAATTTCCTGCTTTTCGCCCAGCGTTTTGCGCTGCTCAACGTCCTGAGCCAGCGCCGCTTCGATTTTTTCGAGCAACGCTTCTTCCCGGTAGGGTTTCTGGATAAAGTCGACGGCGCCTTCTTTCATGGCATCCACCGCCATGGGCACATCGCCATGACCCGTCACAAAAATAATGGGCAGGATGGAATGCTTGTCATTGAGCTTTTTCTGAAGCTCCATGCCATCCATGCCGGGCATGCGGATATCGAGCACGATGCAGCCCGACATGCTCTCTGAATAGTCCTTCAGAAAAGCATTGGCATTATCGTAGGTTTTAACGGGCTTGCCATCGGATTTCAGCAGCAGCTCGAGTGAGTCCCGCACTGCTTCGTCGTCTTCCACCACGTAAACTGTTTGCTGACTGTCCGCCATGGGCCTTGCCTCTCCTGTCGATTAACGCCAAACCATTGTTTAATGAATGGACGGATCCCTGGAATCATCCCGTGCGTGTTCCTGCCGGTCATGCTCCCGCATTTTCTCAAGCCGCTGCTGAATCATGCCAAAAACGCTCTGTTTCGGATACCTGCCGTTGTCATCGGCTTTGCCCGCGGGTTTGCCCAGCAGCAAAGTAATAGCTTCTTCCGCACTGGTCACCGAGTAAACCGAGAACTGGCCATTTCGTACCGCCCGCACCACTTCCTGATTCAGCATCAGGTTCTGCACGTTGGTCGCCGGGACTATCGCCCCCTGTGAGCCGGTCAGCTCTCCTGTCAGCTTACAGGTGGCGAAAAATCCCTCAACCTTTTCATTCACACCACCGATGGGCTGAACTTCGCCAAACTGGTTAACCGAGCCCGTCAGAGCCAGGTCCTGCCGAACAGGCAACTCAGCAAGCGCAGACACCAGGGCACATAATTCCGCCAGCGACGCGCTGTCGCCATCCACTTCGCCGTAATTCTGTTCCATGGTCAGGCTTGCCGACAGGTGCATGGGGTCTGTCACCGCAAAATGGGCGGAAAGCCAGGAGCTGAGAATCATCACACCCTTTGAATGCAGATTACCACCCAGTTTGACGTCCCGCTCAATATCCATCACGCCGCCGTCACCGTAATAGCAAGTGGCCGTAATCCTGTTAGACAAGCCAAACTCATAGCCACCTGTGGACAGCACAGACAAGGCGTTGACCTGGCCAACACAAGCGCCGGACGTAGACACCAGGGTGGTGCCATCCCGGATAGAGTCGTAGAAGTGATCGCGAATCCGGCTGCTGCGGTATTCCGCACTCTCCAGTGCCTGATCCACATGACTATCGCCGATCATTTTGGCGCCTGCCTGCCGGGCCCAGTAATCGGATTCCCTGAGCAGGTTGGCAATATCCGCCGCATGCAACGAAAGCCGGTCCTGGTGCTCTGCCATGCGGGCGCTTTGCTCGATGATCCGCGCAACCGCCCGGTTGGTGCAGTGCAGCAGTTTCTTTTCTTCCACCAGGCTGGCAATAAACTTGGCGTAGAGCAGCTGGCTTTCGTCCGTACGCATCATTTCGTTTTCAAAATCGGCCGTCACCCGGAACAGCTCGGCAAACTCGGAATCGTATTCCTGCAGCAGCATCCAGGTTTCACGATCGCCGAACAGCACGATTTTCACGTCCAGCGGAATCTCTTCCGGTTCCAGGGAAATCGTGCCGGAGAGGGTCAGCTCACGCTCCAGCGAATTGATCTGCAGCGACCGCGACCGCAACGCACGCTTGAGACCATCCCACACAAAAGGCTGCTCAAGCACCTTGATGGCATCCATCAACAGGTAACCGCCATTGGCACGGTGAATACTGCCGGGGCGGACCAGGGAGAAATCCGTAAACACAGTGCCTTTAAAGGTGACGTTTTCAACGTAACCGAAAAGATTGTGATAGGTGGGATTGTCCTCAACCACCACTGGCACTGCGTTGGATTTCTGGTGCACCAGCACGTTCACCAGATACCGGCGGGGCGTTTTCTTGTCCAGTGACGCGTAGGCGATTGCCGCCTGCTCTTCGTTCTCTTCAAGGAAGATATCGAGGCTCTCCG
>Ga0136596_1001165_pt1 | contig 12184 bp, 4 predicted proteins | sample AntRauTorcE11897_FD_101387 | JGI IMG/M metagenome (GOLD analysis project Ga0136596, IMG submission 101387) | Saline lake microbial communities from Rauer Islands, Antarctica - Metagenome Torckler E11 #897 | ecosystem: Environmental > Aquatic > Non-marine Saline and Alkaline > Saline | place... | reverse complement strand
GATTTAGACCCCGACCAAATGCAGTCTGTAGCTGATCAAACCGCTGGGCTTAAGTCGCTGCTTGTGCCTAAACGAAGCGGCACGCTATTCGACATGATTAGACAAGGAAAAAGCTCGGTTTTAGAAGATTTCGCCGTGGGTGGAACAAAGTCTTTAGTTGGCAGCGTTCAAGGCTTGGTCGGCGGCGGCCTGGAGGCGCTGGGCGACTCTTATGTTGAAATTAGAGGAGGAGCAGACCCTGATTCGCTCCCGGCGCGCCAGTACCAGCAAGGCATTGACCCAAGGGTTTCGCTAGGCCGGACTCTCGACTCAGAGCGGCAATACGCCAACCGAAGGGCTGATCGCCTTACTAGCGCCGAGTCCTCAATTGCCGGCGTCCGCACCGTGTCCGATGCGCTTGCGGAGCTGGCCGAAGAAAACCGGCAGGGCGTTGCAGAGCGCAGGCCTGACGACCCTGTTTCAGCATGGCTATACGACCTGACCACATCGCTGACTGCAATGGTGCCAGCTGTCGGCGCGGCTATAGTAACCAAAAGACCGAATGTCGGCTTGAGCACTATGTTTGCCCAAGTATTTGGTAACGAGTACCAGCAGGGCGCGTCAGCAACCGAGGCTTTTTTGCGCGCTTCGTTTGAAGTTGGGCCTGAAAAAATGACCGGCTTCTTTGAGCGAATCGTGACGCCAGCAACAATGAACCGGCTAAAGCAGGCGGTAGCGGGCGGCTCGACGGAAATGATAACCTCGTCTCTCAATGCAGTTTACGATGAAATGGTTGACGGAGGTTACGATGGAACCATAAAAGACTTTGTTAAAGAAACCCTGTACGCAGGCAGTATTGGTGTGGGCATGGGCGCTATTATTGGTGGCAGCAGTCCTGTTGCGGAGCCAACAATAAAGCCGTTCAGCGGGATGCCAGAGCAGCGAAGAAGCGCGCCAAAAAGCGAATGGGCTCAGGGCATGGCTCAGATCGAGCAGTCGCTACAGTCCGAATCGCCAGCTATGGCGGAAGGATTTATCGCGGCCGCTGTACCGGAAATGCTTGAGCCGGAAACTGTGCCGGAGTCAAATCAAGAAAATTCCGCACCGGAAGCGGGCAGCCTGGCTGAAAAGATACGGGCGAATCTTGGCGCTGACCAATCAGTTGCGCCGGCAGTCAGTCAAAATCAAGAAGTTTCTATTGACGAGGAGATTAAGCGCCTTACCGCGTCAATAGACGAAACGGTTGAAACGCCAGCAGCAACCCTTGATGCAGGGCCGCCAGCCGAATTGATCATGCGTAACGACGGCAAGCCTTATCGGTCACGCGCTGCGGCTGAAAAGCGCCAGTCTGAAAATGGCGGCTTGGGTGAGGTCGTTGAGGTTGAGAATGGATTTGCTGTTTCAGTGCCGGGTGCTGTGGCGCAAAAATTGCCGCAGGTCGAAACCGACCAACAGGCTCAGCCAGAGCCAAAAATAACCGACCCGGTTCTTCGATCGCAGCTGCCTGAAAACTTTGACGATCCGAGGCTTATGCGGGCTATGTTCAGAAGCGGCCTGGTCGAAATGCAGGGTGATCTGACTAAAGGCGGCGGAATTGTGCTGCTACCCAAAGATGACGGCCCCGGCATGATCGGTTCAAACGGCTTTCGCATACCTGGGAGCGGCGGTTTTACAAGAACTTCTAGCGTAAATCCTAGATGGTTTCAATCAATGGCGGTTGATACCGGCATTACAGTTGAAGGATTTGGCAGAGCCGTTGATCGCGCACTATCCGGCAAAAAGCTAGGCGTCCGTCAGAAAGAGGCCATATCTTTCGCGCTGTCGCAGCTGAACGCTGAACGCATGGGCGCTGGCTGGGATGGATCGCCGGCATTTAACTCATGGCAAGAAATGATCGAAGGCTACCGGGATAACCAGCGCGCGGCCAGAGGCGAGCTGACGAGTTCAGAAATAAATGCTTTGTCCAATGAATACAACGCTCAGACGGTAGAGCGGCTTGGAACCCGCTACGCCGCTGAAGAGTACGCGGCTGAAATGGATGCCGAATCGCGCGCGCTGTACGATCTGGCTGAAGACGCGCGAGCTCAAAACGAAAGCGCAACAATAGAGGCGCTGCAAAGCGAGTCGGACGATATTGCCCTCGCCAATCAACTATGGGATATTGCCAATGGAAAGCAACCAATCAACGCCGCTGACATCCAAGCAGCGACGCCAGCAAGTAATCGACAACCTGAAGCGCAACAAGGGCAAGACGCTGCAGCGTCGGAAGCCAGAACAGAAGCCGGCCAAGACCGCCGATTAGACGACGCAACGCGCACGTCTGTTGATCAGATGACTGAGGCTGAAATGCGTCAGGCGCTGCTAACCGACGAGCTTACCGGGCTAGGCAATCGACGCGCATTCAATGAGGCGATTGCCAGCCACACCGGGCCGGTAATCAGCATTGACGCTGACAGCTTGAAGTGGATCAACGACAACATGAGCCCCGACACTGGCGATGCAATGCTTGTGTTGGTTGGCAAGGCTATTAAAGCCAACGCGCCGCGCGGGTATCATACGTCCGGCGACGAGTTTTACATTCTCGCAAGTGGAGCCGAGGATGCTTCGGCTATCATGGGTAAGGTCGAATCCGCCTTGGCTGGCGCGGAGCTGACTTACGAAACCGACCTTGAAATTGTCACCAAGCAGGGAGTTAATATCACCTATGGACAAGCAGACTCAAAGCAAGAAGCAGACCGACTACTCAAGCAAGAAAAAGAGTCGCGAGAGCAGAGCGGCGAACGCTCCGGCCGAGGCCAAGAGCCGCCGGGCGTTTCAAGGCAGTCAGCGCGAGTTCCTACAGAGCCTGAAGCCGGGCGGGAAGCTGACGGCCAAGCTCAACCCCTAGAAGGCGACGCAAACGCCACTGAGCAGGCGCAGTTCGACGCTGACCGCGCGCGCCAGCAGCAGGCAGATCAAAGCCCTGACATGATCGAAGGTGACGGCGAACTATTTGCCGGGCCGCGCCCGCCGCAGGGCGATATGTTTGGGCAGCAAGAGCCAAATCCAGAGCAGGAAACTTTGGCTGGCCCAGCCGAAAGCGACGGCGAACTTAACGAATCAGCCGAAAACGACGACACACTTAATAATCAAGCCAATTTAAGTGAGCCGGATGAAGCTGGCCAGGCCGGCGCTGTTGAGGCCTTTGGCGACGAAAGCCTTGACCTTCGCAGACGCCAGGATGCTCAAGTTTCTCTGGAAACAGAGCTATCCGACAGCGACATTGCAAACATGCCGCTATCCAAAATTTGGCCGAAGTCTGACGTTGATTCGATTGAAGACGTTGCAACTGCCGCGTTTATGTCTACTCTTCGATCGCATATTCCAGCCAAGCCTCGCATCGCTTACAAAAAAGAACGCTGGGTTGAGAAGGTTAAGCTCATTCGAGAGCTTGCCATAATGTACCAAAATGGCGATATGGATCGAATTGAAACCTTGATGCAAGACCCAAGGTATCGGCTGAAGCCCGTTTATAACCAGTTTGTTGTTGCAAAATCCATTCCGCGCGAACTCTGGCCTCGGCTTGGCGCTGTGGAAGTCAACCCCGACGCCTATCTGTTTGTAGAAGGCGAGCGGGTAGCCTCACCAAGCGTTTACGTTAAAATTGATGGCCGGAATACGATCATCAGCGCAAAGTCAATTGACGATGCGCTGCCGGAGCTGTTGGAAAAGCTAGGCAGTAAGCCCAGCCGCAACGGCCGCGACCAGTACACCGTGCGCCAAATTCGGCGCGATAAGGTAATTTACATCCACCGAAATGCTGACCCTGAACAAACGCACCTTATGGAGTTCAAAACTTCAAAAGAGGCGTTCGAGGCGATAGATAGCAGGCTTAAAGAGCTTGATGCGCTTTGGGAAGACGTTAAGAAAAAGAGCAACGTCAAGAAAAAAGATGTTCGCAGGGCAGAAAATAGAGCGCGTTCAGGTAAAGATCATCGCGGCGGCCGAAATGTAACCTCGGAAGAATTTGTTAAGGAATTCGGATTGAGGCACGTTGACTATGGCAAATGGGTTGGTCAGGGCAAGAGTTCGCAGCAACGCCAAAGAATACTCAACGATGCGTATGACGCATTTATGGATTTATCCGACGTTCTTGGAATACCAAGCGGCGCGATTGGTCTTGGCGGCGACCTCATAATGACGATGGGCAAGCGAGGCTCCGGATTGGCCAATGCTCACTTCGAGCCAGGCTTATTCCTGATTAACCTGACCAAGACTCGCGGAGCTGGCAGCCTCGCGCACGAGTGGTTTCACGCGCTCGATAATTACATGCAGAAAAAACGCGAAAACAGCGTGGCTGCTGCTTTTATTACCCAGCAGCCAGAGCCGGGAATGGTTCATGTGAAAGGCGGCTACAAAATGAGCGTTGCCAAACTTGAGCTGAACCGCGAAAGAACTGAAAGCAAATACTTTGCAAGCGAAAACTGGAAGGTAGACGCCAGCCACCCTAAAGGCGTGCGGCCGGTTGTCGAAAAGGCGTTTGCTGACGTTGTTGCGGCTTTGGACAATTCCCCGATGAAAAGCCGGTCACTTAGCACTGACAAGGGCAAGGAAGGGTATTGGAGCAGCATCATAGAGCGAGCAGCGCGTTCGTTTGAGAGCTACACAATTTACCGAATGCAGCAGGAAGGATTTACTAACGACTTCTTGGCTAATGTTGTTGATATTAAAGACTTCAAGCTCAGTGCTGACCGCTATCCTTATTTGCTTGAAAGCGAGATGCAGCCAGTCGCAGATGCTTTTGATGCCTTGTTTACCGCCGTCGAGTACAAGGAAACTGAATCAGGCACTGAGCTTTATTCGCGATCCAAACAGCCAGTTGCTCAGGCAACCGTTGAATCAATCACTGACTCGCTCGCCCCAAGAGCGAAGCGCGCCCTGATCGACTCCGGCCTAATCACGATTACGGATTCGCCTTCGCAATGGCCTGGCAGCCATCCAGCCGATGCGGCCGGCATGTGGAAGGACGGCAAGATTTACCTTGCGGCCAGCAACATCGAAGCCGGCCAAGAGCGCGGCCTGATTCTTCACGAGGTCGGCGTTCACCACGGCTTAGCTGAAATGATGGGCGACAAGTATCAGCCGCTCATTAACAGCCTCAAGCGGCAGGTTAAGCGCGGAAGCAGGTCTGACGCTAGAGAAGCCGATAAGCAGGCGTACCGGGCGCATCAGCGAGCCTTGGCTGACGACACTCTGACTGGCAAGAACGAAGCCGCAGTGTGGGAAGAAACCATCGCCTACATGGCCGAAAGTGGCGCTAATGCCAACTTTATCCAGCGCGTGACCGCAGCAATTAGAGACTTCCTTCGCAAAATGGGCCTAGTTCGAGGCTACAGCGATGCAGACATTGCCCATTTGGCAAGCGGATCGGTTGCCAGAATCGTTGATGGCATACAGGAAATGGACGGAAGCTCTATGGCTCCGGCTATGTACAAGTCGGGCAGCACACTTGCAAACAGCGTTGAAGAAACTGGAGCGATACCAGCCGGGCAACAAGAAAGCTCGTTTGGCAGTCTTCGAGATACTGTTGCTGAAGATGCAGGCCCATTACGGGGGGATTTATTTCTTGCGCCGTCCGAAGGTTCGCCCATACAGCAGAACCGCATTGCGGCCCGCGTTAGGTCGGCCAAAGTTGGCGAGTTCAGATCGGGAATTGAGCGCGTGCTATCTCCAGCCGATGCAGCCCATGTTGTTGCGCCATTGCGCCGAGGTGCGTCTGAAACTTTTGGATTCCTGGTGACTAAGGCTGACGGCACGCCTATTGCCTTCAAGCGGCAGAACATTGGCGGCATTGACTTTGCCAGTGTTGAAAGAAAAGCCTGGGGCGAGCTCTACACCATACCGGGCGCGGCAAATGTCTGGATGGTTCACAACCACCCAAGCGGAAATCCAGGGCAGAGCGGACCCGACGCTCAGATAAATACAAAGTTGTTTAACATGCTTCGAGGAACAGGCCTTAATTATGAAGGCTCGGTCGTTGTTGCGCCTGGCGGAACATTTACGCACGCCAGACCAGAATCAATGCTGCCGAAATTAAGCCCTGAGAAAATACCTGCAGCCCGCCGAACGCTCTCAGTTCCGGTCGAAGAGCGCGCCCTAAAAGGCCAGAGACCAGACGACAGCCAGGCAATAACTTCGCCGTTTGACACGCTAAAGCGTGTTAATAAAAACTACAGAGACTCAACCGGCGTTCTATTCCTGACCACCAAGAATACACCTATCGGCTTTTACCCGATGAGCCCCGAATCAATGGGTGCGCTTAGGACTGAAAGCGTTGACAGCGGGTTTGCTGATCTGGCTGGTTTTTCGTCAAGCATTAACGCATCAAGCGCAATCATTATTGACACCACGCGGGCTCATTCGGAAAACCGGAGCGATATTACCAACGTGGAAAGCGCGCTGAAAACAATAGATGTTCGAGTTCTTGACGGCATGGTTTTGGAGGAAAAAGGCGGCCGGGTAATTCAGTCATTAGCCGAGCAGGGCATGGACAACTCAGGCAGAGATGGCGAATTTTTCTCAAGGCGACTTGATCCTGACGCTCGCTATTCCCGCAAAGAAGACGATCAGGGCGCTCAGAAAGACATTGACTCCACTTTTGAAGCCAGCAGCTCGCCGCAGCTTCAGTCTGACGGCTCTGGTTCGTCCGGTGTGCGCCGCCTAGATAACGCTCCTCAGCCATCCAAGCCGGGGCGCGAAGGGTTCAGCCATTGGGTTTACATGGGAAAGGACAGCAACGGCAAGGCTGTAATGCTTGGCTCCAACCACAAGTCACTCGACCCCAAAGGCAATTTAGAGAGATTCTGGCGCAAGAACCTGACTAAAGAAGGGCAGCTGACCAAGGAAGCCTTTGCCCGGCATATCGAATCGGACGGACTAAAGAATGAGTTTGATGTTGAAACTCAGCACCTGACCATCCAGTTCAAGCGGGCTGCCAGGAAAGGTTATGGCGTTCGCTTCTTTACGGCAATACCTGAAGCCGACCAACGCAAAATGAACGATTACCTTGCCGGCCAGGATGTTGACGGCATTCCAGGCGCTGTTCGCAAAGAGCTGGACGTTTTGCGGCAAATGCTGGATAACCTTTCTGGAAAACTGCAGCAAGTGCTGATTGACGAAGTTCGGTTTGCCACGGAAAGCATGGATGCTGCGTCGCAGCTGGTCGTAAACGACAACATTGAAGCCGTTCTTAACGGGGATGAAGTTGCGATCGAAACGGTCGAGGCGCTATCGCGAGGCAAGTATCTGCTTGGAAAGCTGCAAACGCTGGCAACGATCGAGGGCAACTTTGGATCGTACCTAAACCGAAGCTATCGCATATTTGACGATCCGAAGTTCACTCCATCTGACGCTGTAATTGAAAAAGCGCGTGCGTTTTTGGAAGTTCAGGTTCGTGAAAGCAGCGAAAACTCCGATTTGACCGACGACCAGATTGCGAGCCGGGTAAACGGCATTATGAAGTCGATCCTTGACCGCGGCGCCGGTAGTGCGCTTGACCTATTTGGTGGCCAGCTTGGGCAAAAAGATCGGTCATTCCTGAAAAAAAGAAAGGATATTGCGCCGGAAATCCGCGCGCTGCTGGGCGAGTACAAAGACCCGCGCACAAACTTTGCTCGAAGCGCTACCAAAATGGCTTACATGGTTGCACAGCATGAATTCCTAAAAGGCGTCAGGAAGGACGGCCTCGGCCTTTTCCTCAGCAAGCGGCCAGAAGGATCAATGAGCACCGAAATCGCTCCTTGGCAGGACGAGACAATGGCTCCTTTAGCCGGTCTGTATGCGACCAAGGACTTTGCTGCTGCGCTTCGCGATCACGTAGAGCCCGTTGTAATTGAAGGCTGGCTGAAAAAACTGCTGTTGTTGAATACGGCGGTCAAGTACGGCAAGACCGTCCTTTCGCCAACAACCGCAATGCGTAACCTTATTTCCGCTTCCATGTTTACAGCAATGAACGGGCATTTTAATTACCTTCATTCGCTTCGTGCGGCTCAGGTGGTTTTTCACGACATGGTCGGCAACCAAAAAGCGCAGCTTGACTACATTAAAAAGCTGGCCAGGCTGGGCGTTTTGCACGACAACCCGAATGCTGGCGAGCTCAGGGCCGCAATGGACGATGTGGCCGACATGGACGCCACCACAGGCAGCCTAGTCGGTCGTGGGGTTAAGCGCATGCTCAACGCGGCGACGCGCTTCTACCGCGCTGGTGATGACTTCTGGAAGGTCATTGGGTTTGAGAACGAAAAGGCATCATTTATCAAAAGCGGCATGACCGAGGCCGAAGCTGAGTCAATGGCTGCTGATCGAATTCGTAACGGCTACCCAACTTATTCGATGGTTCCAGAAATGATCAGGGCAATTCGAAAATTCCTGGCAGTTGGCACGTTTGTTTCATTCCCTTGGGAAATGATTCGAACGACCGGCCACCAATTCAGATTTATGAAGGAAGATGTTCAGGCCGGACGCACGGCAATGGCCGCTAAAAGAGCCGTGGGCATGACCGTTGCAATGGCTGGCGCAAACGCTTTGAGAGCTGTGTCAATGGCAATGCTTGGATTGAGCGAAGAAGATGACGAGGCCATGCGAGAGCTTGCTGCGCCGTGGCAGAAGAATTCGACGTTTGCTTATTTGGGCCTTAATGAGCGCGGGCAGATTCGTAATTTGGACTTGACGCACCTTGACCCGTACAGCTACCCACTGAAAAAAGTGGTTATGGCCGTTCTCAACGGCAACAACGAAGGCTTTGATGAAAAGGCAACGTCGGCAATATGGGAGTTTTTGTCGCCGTTCTTGAGCACAGAAATTACCTTCGGCACAATTGTTGAATTGTGGACCAATAGCAAACTGGAAAACGACCGGCCTATTTACGATAGATTTGCACCAAGAACTGAGCAGGCAAAGCAGGTTACTGAGCACTTGGTTAAGAACCTGGCGCCTGGCGTCGTAAATAATGTCTGGCGCACCGCGCTTGCCTTGCGCGGCCAAGTGACCAGCTACGGGAAAGAATACAGCACGCAGGACGAGCTGCTGGCTTGGGCTGGCTTTAGAATTAACACGGTTGACACGCAGACTTCTTTGCGCTTTCGGGCGTTCGACTTCGATGACCACAAGGCTTCAGCTGGTCGGCCAACATACCGCGCGCTTCGAGACTTGAATGAGGTCAGCGATCGGCAGCTAGAAAGCGCCGCCAATCAAACGATTGCTACTTGGAATGCCTCATTTCACGAGCTTCATTCGGCGGTTCGCGCCGCCAAGGTATCCGGCCTGGAAGAGCGTGAGATAATGAGCATACTAAACGACGCTGGCGTTGCAAAAAAATACCTACAGGCCACCGTAAATGAGCAAACGCCGGAATTTGTTATGACCAGAAGCGCGGTCAGGAATGCAATGTCTTCGACTACTGGCCGGGTGAGCATTTCGCGCGAGGAATTCGACCGCCGCCTTAAACTATTGAAAGTAATTTTGCGCGAAGAACAGCGGGAAATTGACGAGGAGAAAGAGTAATGCCAACGATTACATGGTCAAACCGGCTGCCGCCGATTGATGTTGACCCGGACGACGTTCGGGATTTTAAGTTTGACTTCGTGGACTGGCTTGACGGTGACGAGGTTGACACCAATAATACGTCAGCATCTGGATCGGGGTGTACGGCAACCGTATCAGGCACGACCACGACAACCGCAACTATGCGCGTTTCCGCTGGAACTGTGGGTGAAGAAGGTGCAGCCACGCTTCAGCTGTTTACGCTGAGCGGCCGGCGGTCTGATCGGACAATTCGGTTCCGGTTTAGAGAGCAATGATCCGTGAGCGATTTTACGCTCATAATCCTGCCAGACCCGGTTTATAAGGTCTGGCCGAATAACAGGCGGTCGCCGTGCTCGATCGCCATACCGGAAGAGCAGATTCTGGCGTACTACACCAGCCCGCCCTATCCGGTTCAGATCGTGGACGCGATGGGTAACTTTGCATCAGTCCAGTCGTTGAGCCTGGAAATGGGTTACATCGAGGCCCTTGGCACAGATGCTGAAGTGACAGCCATGAGCTTGCGGGAGATACTTAAAAACTACTCGACTGAGCCAGAAGCCCTTGGCGCGGATCAAGCTGAGGTGACAGCCCTAGATATGCGAACGATCCTGATCAGATACCAGAACTACGAGCCGGAAGGATTTACAACGCAAGCGGCAGTGACAGCCCTAGATATGCGAACGATCCTGATCAGATACCAGAACTACGAGCCGGAAGGATTTACAACGCAAGCGGCAGTGACCGCCATCAATTTATCGTGAGAACGCCATGAGCCAGATCATAAGACCATCGACAAACATTGTCATTCCGATTCAATCAAAAATGGCCGGTCTTTTCCGGTTTACTAAGCGATGCGCCAAAACAATGGCCGTTCGGCATCAAACCGCCTGGATTCCAAACCTGATTACAGATTGGGGGCTAAACGCGCGCGCAACGGTTGGCCCGGCTATCTGGTGCCACGTTGGCACTGGCAACACTGCGCCGGTTAATACAGACACAACCCTAGCGACATGGCTTGCATCTACGAATTCTACGGTTTCTAGCGCAAACCTGTCTGCCAACTCCGGCTCTCCGCCTTATTACAATTTTCATCGCCAGACATTCCGATTTGAAGCGGGTGACGCTGAGGGGAATGTCGCAGAAGTCGGCATAGGCCCGGACGGGGCAAGCACCGATGAGCTGTTTAGCCGGGCGCTGATATTGGACGGCCTTGGCGACCCTACGACCATTACAGTTTTAAGTGACGAAGTGCTGGATGTTGAGTATGAGCTCCGCAATTACTCACCCACTACGGACTCTGTTTTCACCATAACTGACGCCACAACCGGTATTGAGCATGAGGTAACGGTTCGAGCCTCAAACGCAAACACGGCCGTTTCGGCAACTTATTCGCACGCCAGATATTCCGCTTCGTGGACAGGCTCCGGTACCAGCAGGAGATCTTATACCGGGGCTATTGGATCAGTTACTGAAATTCCTTCGGGCTCTAATACGGGTGGCAGTACTGGGATGGCTAATATTGGCTATTCAAACAATTCGCTTGAAAAAAGAGGAGTTATGTCTTGGGGCCTTAGTGACGGAAATGTTGGTGATGGCATTCGGTCAATATATTTCCGTTCGCTTCAGCTTGGCGGGTTTCAGGCTGAGTTTGATCCTATTATCTTGAAAGATGAAACCAAGGTTTTAACGATAGAAATTAAAGCTGGCTGGGGCCGTGCTTCCATCTAACACGCTATCCACTTTTCAGGTTCCGGATGAATTTCTTGACCCTGACGATGACCAAGTGACCGCGCTTATTGCGAGGGAGCTTGGTGGCGTTGATATTTCAGACGCTTCGCTTGGTTTGCGGAATCAGGTTTGGACGGCTCGCTACTTGGGCGATGAGGTTCAGGTCGGTTCGGACACCATAGCGACCAGCGTTTTGTTTACAGCTGACGATATTACAGAAATTGATTTGGCGTTTGATCAAAACATGCTCCCGCAAATCGCCTACACACAGGCTGAAGTTGGAAAGTGGTGGTGGTTTGACACGGTAACGAGCGGATATTTAACGCTTGTCTTGCCCGGTGCTTACGATTTGCGCTGTGGCTTGGATGACAAGAGAGATATGTCAACCGGCAAATCCGATGTGATTCTCGCCTATCTTCGGGATGACAATCTTTACATGCGGATTCAGCGCGATCGTTATGGCGTTGAGTACCTGCTGCGAGAAAACATCAACGGCCGTCTGAGGCGGTTCGGGATGGCAAGAAACAACAGAATTCAGTTTGAGGTATTGGTTAGCCCTGAAGGCGCGGCTGACCTTGATCTGTATATTCCGCCCGACCCTAGCATTGACGTGCTGGACGATGGCTATCTGATCCTACCTGACGCTGCAATTTCAGTATTGCCGGACGAGGTAGTTTTGGTCGAGAGGTATAATACAATCGCCATTGAAGAAGACCTGTCTTTCATAATCCAAAACGATGAAGAAGCCTGTTGATGAAAGTTAAGACCAGCCGCCGGGAAGGGCATCAGCACGTTATTGAACTGCCGGACAATATTGGCGGCGGCGATTCTGCTTATCAGGTTGCCGTTAATAACGGTTTTGTCGGCACAGAAGCCGAGTGGCTTGCTTCTCTTGAAGGCCCGGATGGCGTTGATG
>Ga0136596_1001164_pt1 | contig 12184 bp, 12 predicted proteins | sample AntRauTorcE11897_FD_101387 | JGI IMG/M metagenome (GOLD analysis project Ga0136596, IMG submission 101387) | Saline lake microbial communities from Rauer Islands, Antarctica - Metagenome Torckler E11 #897 | ecosystem: Environmental > Aquatic > Non-marine Saline and Alkaline > Saline | place... | reverse complement strand
TACAGAGAAAATAGAGAAGTTTTCTGTGGTATGAGAGAGTTCAAGATCTATCACCACTCCATTCTGAAACAATCCTTGGGCAGTGTTATCAGAGTCATGGCTTACAGTAACTACAAACAACCGGCCGCCTTGACGAACAATAACACCAGCCCGTGGTGGAGCGGAGCCAGCAGTCACCCGAACAACTGCTTCCGTGGCTGCTGACAAAATTTCATCGCGATTTTTCACTTCCCCGCCCGTTGATGCCTCTTCAGAAACTTCAGCAGCCTGTGATGATGTACCTGTGTCGATATGAATAATTTTCTCCGACACACGAATGATATCCTTAGGAGCATCCTCGGATAAAAGCATAATCACTGTGCCAGTAAGAATAGCGGTTACCAAGCTGATGAGAAGAGCTGCGGTAATAAGCTCACCTTTGGTTAATCTTTCGATGTCCATACAACTATATTTTACCATCGACCTAGATCAGCTGCTTGAGTGCATCTAAAAGCTGATCAATGTTGCGGCGAGTTGTTTCTGTACTAAATGTTACCCGTAACCCACGCGGATCCTCTGACGACAACCTAGCCAATACAGCTGAGCCTTCTCCTGTATTGGCCTGACAAGCACTTGTGGTCGAAACAGCAACCCCTTGAGCAGCTAATTTTGCTGCCAGGTAATCGTGATCAGTTCCAAGAAAAGTCACATTAAGATTATGTGGCGACCGTTTATCTCGACTACCATTGAGGCGTATTTTAGGAAAAATAGTTTCAAGCTCCTCAAGACAGTACTGCTGTATCTCGCTTACGGTCTGATTATTTTTTTCATAATTACCTTGGGCTAAATTTAGCGCCGTTGCCAAACCGATAATAAGTGCAGTTGAGGGTGTCCCGGGTCTCAGTCGCTGATAATCGCCTACCTGAATATCTGCAGGAGCGATAAGGATAGGAGTAAGTGGTGTTCCTGATCTAACCCAGAGCAAACCAACTCCCTTCGGTCCACCGAGCTTGTGTCCGTTGATGGTAAGAAGATCGACACCTAAATTATGTGGTTGAATATTATAAAATCCTGCACTCTGACTAGCATCGACATGAAGCAAGGGATACGGCCTGCCTCGCACTTGTGATAAATCACGAACCGGCTGAAGAGTGCCTACCTCACTATTTGCATGCTCAACAGAAACAACCGCAGCACCGGCGAGATTATCGGGGAGAGATTCTAAATCAATCTCTCCACTCTCATTAACTGGCAACAACTCTACCTCCACAGTATCTGAGTGAGAAACAGAAATATTTAAAACTGATGGATGCGCAATCGAACTTAAAAAGACTGATGGTTTCTCTCCTGTCTTTATCTTGTAAGCCCGAGCTACACCAAGAAGCGCTAAAGAATTCGCCTCTGTTGCACCGGATGTAAAAACAAGCTCCGAAGCCTGCACACCCAACACTTTTGCGATCTGCTCTCTAGCTTCTTTGATTACAGTCCGAGATGCATCTCCTTCCTGATGAACGGCCTGCGGATTGCCAAAATATTCTTCCTGGTATGGTTGCATAGCCTCCCGCACAGCTGGAAGCAAAGGGGTAGCGGAGGCATGGTCAAGATAAACTGTGTCCTTCTTTTGTTTCATTTCTTTAACCTTACCGTAAATATAACGCCTCGTCTAAGAAATAAAATCGTTAATATTGAAATAAACCCTTTAAATATAGCCTGTTTTGCTGTACTATCTAACAAGTTATGAGTAAAGACACCACCACAACTCGCCCGCCCATCATCGCTGTCATGGGTCACATCGACCATGGAAAGTCGACTCTCCTTGATTACATCCGTAAGACTAACGTGGCAGCCGGTGAAGCCGGTGGTATTACCCAACACCTCTCCGCCTACCAAATTCATCACAAAAGCGATGAAGCCGATACTAAGATGACATTTCTAGATACTCCTGGACACGAAGCCTTTATCTCGATGCGCCGCCGAGGCGCGACTATTGCTGACATTGGCATTCTTGTCGTGGCTGCAGATGATAGTGTACAAGAACAAACTGTCGAAACCATCAAGGCTATTAAAGAAAATGATATGCCTTTTATCGTTGCTATCAACAAGATTGATGTACCTGAAGCAAACACCGATAAAGTCATTCAGGAACTAGCTGAGGCCGGCGTATACGTTGAAGGATATGGCGGTGATATTTCTTATGTGGAAATCTCAGCCACGGAAGGTACCAGCATTGATGAACTGCTTGACCTAATTGCGCTAAATGCTGAGCTACTTGAGCTAAAAATGGACACAAACAAATCAGCAGAGGGAGTTGTTATCGAATCATCAGTTGATCCAAAGCGTGGTACCGAGGCTACTTTGATAATCATGGACGGAACACTGAAAAGTGGTATGCATATACACGCAGCCGGCTGTGTATCGCCAGTACGAATATTTGAAGACTTTAAAGGTGAAACCATTAAGGAAGCTACTGCCAGCTCTCCGGTGCGAGTTATCGGCTTCGACTCTCAGCCAGCTGTGGGAAGTAAGTTTGAGTCCTTCAAAAAGAAAAACGCAAGCAAGGACGCTGCTAGCGAATGGATCCAGAAGCAGGAGGCGGGAGAGACCAGGCGAGTAGACAGCGATACTTTTAGTATCCCAATTGTAATAAAAACAGATGTGTCCGGTACCGCCACGGCCATTGCACATGAAATGGCAAAACTCCACAGTGATAGAGCTGCCCTGGATATAATTTACACTGGTGTCGGTGATATTACCGAGGACGACGTTCGCCTAGTTATTAGCGAAGACCACTCTGGTATTGTAATTGGCTTTAATGTAAAGCCTTCTAGCGCAGCAGAAAAGATTGCCGCTCGACACAGCGTTACCTTAAAAACGGCGCCAATTATTTACGATATTGTTGAGTGGTTAAAGGAAGCCGTTATCGCCAGAACTCCCACCATTACAACCCGAGAAGTGAGCGGACGCGCAAAAATCTTAAAGACTTTTTCCAGCAAACGAGATATGCAAGTTGTTGGTGGTAAAGTTATCGAAGGGACTCTCGTCGGCAATGCTGGACTTACCATTATTCGTAACGAAACAGAAATTTCCGAAGGGGAAATTGTTGAACTGCAGCAGCAAAGAGTTGATACGAGTAAGGTTGAATCTGGGCAGGAATTTGGTGCTAATATTCGTAGTCGTGTTGATATTGCCCCAGGAGATATTATTGAATCATTTGAGTTAGTAGAAAAATAATTTATGGCTGAACAAAGAAGACAGGAGCAAATTGCTGAAACAATACGAAATCAGGCAGGAAAGTTCTTTTCTACCGAACAACCTACGGGAACATTAGTGACTGTTACCGATGTTTCCATGTCTTCCGATCTTCATTACGCTGAAATTTACCTCAGCATTATACCAATCGAAAAAAAAGAGTTTGTAATGGGGAAAGCTCGAGAATCATTGCCAGGATTACGAAGGCAAATAGGTAATAATTTAAAACTACGCAGAGTTCCAGAAATACGATTAGAGTACGACAACCGGGCGGAAGCTCTAGAGCGAGTCGAAAAAGTGCTTAATGAGGAAGTAAAAACCAAAGAGTTGTCTCATTCCCGTCTAAAAAGTATACTGAACAAACTGGCCTGGTGGCGAAGATAGTTAACGCGGCGGTCTGCAAAACCGCTATTCGTCGGTGCGAATCCGATCCAGGCCTCCAGTAAGGAGTAAAAGAATTATAAAGTACTCCTTCTGGAGGCCTGGATACCTCGAAAGGGGATAATTATATCTAGGTCGAATGACAACAATGCCCGGGTGGGCTAAAAGCAAACTGCTTTGCTTTTAGCGAGAGTGAAGCGAGCGGCCACTATACCGGGTATTGGTTTTACGCAAAAAATGCGTAAAATATAAATCAGGAACAATGCGACGTATATTAAAAAATTGCCCGGGTGGTGGAATCAGGTATACACAGCGGACTTAAAATCCGTGCCTCTATGGCATGCGGGTTCGATCCCCGCCCCGGGCACAAAATTCTTATAATATCTCGTACTTTATGGTATTATTTTCGTTGTTGGAGTTTCCGTCCGTAGCTCAGTTGGTAGAGCAGCTCCCTCTTAAGGAGACGGTCGTAGGTTCAAATCCTACCGGACGGACACTAACTTCGTGTTAGTCTATGTGTTTTCTGGTAAAATGCATAGTTAAGGGCGGGTGGCGGAACTGGTAGACGCGCATGGCTTAGGACCATGTTCCTTTACGGAGTGGGAGTTCGACTCTCCCCTCGCCCACAATCAAAAAACCACCTCGTTAAACGCGGTGGTTTTTTGCTTCTACTCAACTACAAAAGGAGCTCTATCGAAGCTGATCAAATCCCTCCGGAGAGGTGAGGCCAAAAGTGTTAATGATAAGCTTCAGTATCCCCCAGACACCGGCCATTATAACCAGGCCAATGATTGAGTAAATAATGTGCTGCTTTCCCTCCCTTCTTGCCTCCTCGTTGTCGGCGTTGGCGATAAACTTGACTACACCAAAAATAAAGTAAGCCAGTGCCACTGCAAATAGTAGCCCGATTACTGGATTGAGTATCTCGGTTGATAAAGTATCCACCAGTTGTCCGGCACTTTCAGACACGGAAGTTTATTACCTTAGAGCAGTTGTCGCCGCAGAAATTAATCAGAAAAGGTTAGAATCGAAATCCTCCAGAGGAATTAATCTGAGTTGGAGTAATGCCTTCCCCATCAGAATCTACACCAAGAATATCTCCAAGTACCTCAATAATTCCACCAATAGCGGCAATCAAGAAAAGTGAGACGATCCCGGCGATCATAATCTCCTTTCCTTTCTTGCGAGCATCTTCATCATCGGCCTGGAAGATGTACTTTGCCAAACCAAAAAAGAAGGCCAAAAGAGCAATACCGGCGACGATCGGAATCAAAAGATTGACAATGACACCAATGTCTTGAATCGCTCGCTGAATTCCATAAAAGTTCGTATTCTGTGCAAGAGCTACAAGCGGAGTCATTGCCACCACCGGAATAATAAAGGCTAGTTTTTGTAGAAGTCGTTTCATAATTAGTTACTTTTAAATGATTACTTTTATACGTGTTAATAATTCCCTTATATAAAGAGAGCGACAGTGCAGGTATGAGCTACCTAGTGCCGGCTCCTCCATTATACTCTATACTTGGCGGAGTAATGTTTTCTCCTGTATTAACTCCAAGAATGTCGCCAAGAACATCGATAATCCCACCGAGAGCAGCAATGAGAAATAAAGAGATAATTCCGGCAATCATGATTTGCTTCCCCTTTCCCTTTTCCTGCTCACTACCAGCCTGGAAGATGTACTTAGCCAGACCCCAAAAGAAGGCCAGGAGTGCGATACTGGCAACGACTGGAATCAAACTAGAGACAATACCTCCAAAAGATGCAATGAGCGATTGTATGTTTCCTCCTGTCATTGTATATAAATAGTAACTTTATCTTGTGATCTTGGCAATTGCAGGTTGTGGATTACTTATGTTTAAAAAATAAACATTTTTACAGAGAAAAGCCGATGCTATTGCCAACAAAGGCCACAATCCCCCAGATAGTGACAATGACAAAAACACCGATAACTCCCCAGGTCATGCGTTGCTTACTGTTTTCAACCTCGGCTCCACTACCTGCTTTTGTCACGTACTCCACCAGACCCCAGAAGAAAAGAAGGAGTGCTAAGGAAGTCAGAATTGGGACCAGAGTCATGATGAAATCAGTCAAATCCCCAACTACGTCTTTGAAATCCTGAGCAAGCACCAGCATTGGAGTTAAAAAGGCTGCAGCTGAAGCAGATAAGTTGTAGAGTATTCGTCTCATAATATTTAATCCAGGTTTTCAACTCCCAGGCTCTCGGCAGTATTGATGAGAATCTCGGCCAGGAAACGAGCACCGAGAATGATGGCCGCTCCGATCAGAGTATTAACAGCCGTCTTTTTGGCTGTATCCAGTTTATCCTGACTACCTCCTGAAGTCACAAACAGAAACCCGGCGTAGATAATAAAGATAACAATCACTGGAATCGCCAGCGTTGTGATCGACTTCATCACTTCGCCCAGAAAGGCGGTTACGTTATCAGAGGCAATCGGATTCTCCACCCTGGTCGATTGTGCGCCGGCAATCCAGGGAAAGAACCCGAGAAAAACAGCGGTTAGAGTATTGCGAGCAGTTTTCATATTTATAATTGTAACCTATCTTCTTCCAACTCGTAAGAAAACTCAATCGGCAGAAACTCTTCATTTTTATCACGCCACTCATCGGTCGTTAGGAGAGACACTACCGAGCTGACGATCAACCATGCTAGGAGGATAACCCCAAACCCAATCGCTGTGTTGGTAAGTATTCCCTTAGCCTGATCAACCTGCCCCTCCTTACCGCCAGCCGTAAGGTACAGGAACCCAGCGTACATAAACAAAAGCGTTGCCACCACCGTGGCAAAGCCGATCATCCAGACAATGAGACGATCGATAAGATCCAGAAACTGCTCCCAGCCGCAGTTATTATTACAGGTAACCAGGCCGCCATCAGAGCTAAATTCTGGCGAATCGTCGTCATCGAGCTCATCACCTTCTAAATCACCCACAGAATCATCTTCATCATTGTTTCCATCTGGATTACCATCACCGTCAGAATCCTGGTAATTCCCTGGTACCTGAAAGCTGTGAGCTTTTCTGCCAATTTCATTTCCATCCTGGGTAATAATCAATGAAAGTGAGACAACTCCTTCCGTCTCAAAATTACCTAAGAATGAAGGTCCGCCTGCGTCGATCTCACCATCGCCGTCAGTATCCCAGCCATAACCATACTCGCCTTCTGTTGGCCAAAGAACGAAGGCAGCGACTTCTGAGTCATTGACTTCATAGCCGAAATTAACCTCAGCTGTTTCAGGTTCGTCTTCTTCCTCTTCCTTTTCACAGTCAATTGAAACAGTTTCCGAAGACAGTTGTAGATCATTTGGATTTTCAAAACTTACCTCAGCTCTGTATTCCCGGTTTGACTGACCTACAGGATAAATATGCGGAAGTCCTGATACTGGAGTTTTCCGCCTGTTTTTTTCAAAAAGTGTCACCTCTGCACCCTCAAGATTGGAGAAAAAGCTCATCTTCGGAACCAAATCAACAGTGACCTCAACATTGTATCCATACATATTGCGAATGCAGCGATTATTAACAGTCAGAAGCGGAAGAGCGACATCTTCTTCTGGAGACGTATCTAAATCCGAGTTGGTCATTCTATCCCGCAGTGTTAGCGTTAGCTCATATTTCAAGCCGGGAGTCATGTTTGCGCCTGACAAAAATAAAGTATTGGATTCAGAAATTTGATCAACCAAAACCTCACCACTGTTGTCTATAAGCTGCCACTGATAATTGTATTCATCACCATCTTCTTCTGCCTCAATTTGAATCTCTGGTTGTCCTCCGGAATTTATAAGTTTCCAATCAAAATCGGCCGACTGCGCCAGTGTATCGGCAGGCAAACCAAATAAAAGAGTTATTGCCAAAAAAAGTAAAGGGAGAGTAGTTGTAAAAAATGTTTTCATCTTTTCCGTATCTTATCGATTGAATCTTCGCAGTAGATTATTTATAGCAGTGTTTGCAGCCTGGATTGCCGCTCCTGCGTTTCGTCTCCCGGCAGTAACATCACGAACTATATCAGCAAAGATTTCGCGTGTAGCTGTAGGGTCAGGGTCCAGCCAGGCCCGAGCAATAATCGCTGACTCAAAGAAAACCTGCTTGTAAGCATCCCTGGCGCCAGACGCCAAAACACCTTTATTAACCGGCGTAAAGTTGGTTTGTGTTGCGATGGCCTGCTGTGCATCTGAGTTGGTTAACTCCTGTAGAATAGTCAGGATTCCGGCTTTATTTGGTGCCTGGTTCAGTATGGCAAAACCGTAAAATGATCCGTGTACACGACTACTGCCGTCAGTCAGCTGAGGAAGCAGCGCAACATCAAAGTTTAGATTTGGATTACGTAGACGCAAACGCTCGATGTCGCTACTCATTCCCAGATAAAGAGCGAGGTTGCCAGAGGTGAAAGCTTCCTCGGCCGAGTTAAAAGAGTTGTTCCAGGTATAAATAGATGTATCCGGATTAGCGTACTGTACGTAAAGACCGACCGCCGAAGCTGCGGATGCATTACCGGTCGATGCCTCAGAAAGCACACTGACAAGTTCGCCGTTAATAGATTGACCTACAACACCATTGTTAACCTGCAAAAAGAGGCTGGAAAGAATTTCTTTTATGTAATATATATTGCTGGCAGTCCCTAATCCGATACCGGCAGTAGAGATATTACCGGCGTTATCTGAAGCAGTAATATTTAGCACGTAAGCAGAGACCTCATCCCATGTTTTTGGTGGAGTAGTGTATCCAGCCTCGGTGAGAATATCACGATTCCAATACATCACAAGCGGGTCAACCGCGACCGGAAGAGCATAGACTCCCTGATTGGTCAGAAAGATTTCGCTCCCCTCTACAAATGAGTCTCTAAACTGTCGGGCGGGGGAAAACTCTTCTCCGATCACGGTTATTAAATCTGACAATGGTAGTAGTTTTGTGTGTGGAATCAAGACAACATCAGGCCCTTGTCCTCGTGCGAGTGCATTTACAAGCTGAGCTTCAAACTGATCCGGCGCCACTGGTCGATAAGAAATTGTGACATTATCGTCGTCAGCAATACCGGTTGCCTCAAGTAATTGTTCGAATGTTTCGGCTTCCCACTCTCCCCAAGCAGTAAATGAAACTGGCGGTCGCTCAGAACCACCTGGTAAAAGACCAGGAGAAGCAAAGACAACTACGCCAGCTAAAGCTGCTAGTCCAAAAACTCCTAGAAGAATCGTTTGAAATGTGTTTTTCATATATTTTTACTTTATTAAAATTACTCCCCAATGATGGACACCTGTCGAGGCATCGCTACTAAGAGAAAATCCTGTTTCTTCTGCCAGTTTAAGTGCTGCTTCACGCGTCACAACATGGTCTGGACGCGGACCAAGGCCTCCATGAGAATCACTCCAGTCTATTAAAAGAAGTTTGCCGCTGGATCGTAAAATTCGGTATCCTTCTGCCAGTAAGGCTGCCTTGTCCGGGGCCTGAAACAAAACATTTGACAAAATCACTACGTCAACCGATTCATCTTTCAAGGTGCTTCCTTGTGTTTTTCCCAGATCACTCCACACGACATCCACGCTGGATAAACCAGCCTGATCAGCTTCATTCTTCAGCTTAGTTACTAAGTCCTTCTGGATTTCAACAGCACAAACATGACCTGATTCACCAACAATACGTGCGGCCGCCAGAGTATAGTGTCCGGCGCCGGCACCCAAATCAGCCACCTCCATACCAGAGCGAAGCCCTAATTCACGTAGTGTGTCTTGTGGATTGGTAAACGACATGAATTTATTATACCGCACTTACTTATCAGAACAGGGTTTGCAGGCTTGCGCATGCAAAGTACCTTTACACCAAGGAGTTCATGATTAAAGACTGACCAAAGAGGCCACCAAATCCTTCTCGTGCAGCTTCATGATACGTACTCCTTTCGTATTTCGTGACAGATTAGAAACATCATTAACATCAATACGTATCACCTGTGCATCCCGGCTCATAGCGACAATCTCAGTCTCCTCATCCGTGAGAATTGTGGCAGTTACCAGCTTGCCAGTAGTCTTGGAAAGATTGGCCGTCTTCACTCCCTTTCCACCTCGTCCCTGCACAGAGTATTCAGACAGTGGTGTCTTTTTTCCAAATCCATTCTCGGTAATAACAAACAATGATCCCTCCTTCTTTTTGTCGTTGATAATTCCACCAGCGACAACAGCATCATCTTTATCTCCAAGCTTGATACCGTTTACACCCTTAGCCGATCGACCCATGGTACGTACCTCATCGGCCTTGAAACGAATCGCGTATCCCGCTCGAGTCGCCAGCATAATTTCATCGTCATCGCGAGTAAAGGAGGCTGATACAAGCTCATCCTCATCCTCGAGTGTAACGGCAATAATACCGCTACGGCGCACATCGTGGAAGCTGTCCGCAGTCACACGCTTCACCTTACCCTTCCTGGTGACCATTGTCAGTGTAAGGTCCTCTATCTCCTTCTTTTCTTTTGGCACTGCCAGAATTGATGTCACAGCTTCATCACTCTCAAGCTCCAGGAAGTTTACAATCGACTTCCCTCGTGTTGCACGTCGACCCTCCGGTAATTCATACATCTTAGTCTGATACACCTTCCCTTGATCAGTAAAGAAGAGAAGGTCGCTGTGCATTGTTGTGGACAGTACAGTGGTGACAAAATCATCATCTTTGGTATTAATATCAACTACGCCAACACCACCACGCTTCTGACGCTTGTAACTATCTGGGTCAGTTCGCTTTACGTAACCATCATGAGTAAATACTAAAATACTCGGCTCATCAGCAATTAAATCCTCGGCAGAAATATCACCCTTCTTGTGCTTTACAACTCGCGTTTTACGCACATCGCCATGCTCATCGGCGATAGCCACGAGTTCTTCTTTGACTTGGTCCTTGATGTTCTCCTCAGTACTCAAAAGCTCCTCCAGCTCAGCAATGAAGCCCTGTATCTCCTTGAGTTCATTTTCAATCTTCTGTCGCTCAAGACCAGCCAGCTGCTGCAAACGCATCTTCAAAATTGCCTCAGCCTGTCGGTCGGAGAAATCATACTTCTTCTTCAACTCCTTATGGGCTATTTCTCTATCGGCAGAAGCACGAATGAGAGAAATGATCTCATCGATGTGATCAAGGGCCTGTTTCAAGCCTAAGAGAATGTGCTCGCGCGCCTTGGCCTTTCCAAGCTCAAACTCACTACGGCGTCGTACTACCGTAATGCGATGAGAAATAAACTCCTCCAGAATAGCCTTCAGGGACAGCGTTTGCGGAATTCCATCGACAAGTGCCACCATGTTGAAGTGAAATTTTCCTTCCAACCTCGAGCTCTTGTAGATCGAATTTAGAATCTTCTGTGGATGAGCATTACGCTTCAAATCAATCACTACTCTAATGTCAGTAGTCGACTCATCGCGGATGTCCTTGATTCCGTCCAATGTGTCGTTCCCAACCAAGTCCGCGATCTGCTCAATCAATTGTGCCTTGTTTACCCGGTATGGCAGTGAAGAAATAATTATACTGTGAGCACCACCATCTTCTTCGATAATTTCGGCCTCACCACGAATTACTACACTGCCGCGGCCATCAACGTAGGCATCCCGGATGTCATTCTCCCCAAAAATGACCGCGCCGGTCGGAAAGTCTGGGCCCTTCACAAACTGCATCAGATCTTTAACTGTCGCCTCTTCATTATCGATCAGGTGAATAATGGCCTCAACCAACTCTGTTAGATTATGCGGAGGAATATTGGTCGCCATTCCAACCGCAATTCCCAAGGTTCCGTTCAAAAGAAGTCCTGGGACCGAGGCAGGAAGCACTACCGGCTCCTGAGTCGTACTATCGTAGTTGTCACGAAAATCAACTGTATCTTTATCAATATCAGCCAGGAGATCCTCGGCCACAGCGCTCATCTTAGCCTCGGTATAACGCATTGCCGCCGCGGAATCACCGTCAATCGAGCCAAAGTTTCCCTGCCCAATTGCGAGCGGATAGCGAAAGCTAAAAGTCTGAGCCATCTTCACCAGAGATTCATACACGGCGGAGTCACCGTGCGGATGGTACTTTCCTAGCACCTCACCAACAATCGCCGCTGACTTACGAAATTTAGCTCCGCTCGTAAGACCCATCTTCTTCATCGCAAAGAGAATACGGCGGTGGACCGGTTTGAGACCATCACGAACATCCGGCAGGGCGCGAGCAGTAATAACAGACATCGCGTAGTCGATATACGCGTCCTTCATTTCGCCTGTAATCGACTGAGGAATTACTCTGTCGCCGGCTTTCTTTTCTGCCTTGCCTTCTTTATTCTCGTCAGTATTCTCCGCCATAATATGCATCTATTGTAACACAAAATATAGACGTTTTACCTGCAATCTAAAGCCCTTTATGTGAATAAATCCACCTACTCGTAGCTTCAAGTAGATGGGTGAAAAGAACTCTAATACAAAATAAATTGGGTTAGGTGGTTTGCACTTTTTTTGTGCAACACTAAGTGTTGCACAACTTTATAATAAAAAATTTATATGTCAATCTTGGGAAAACCACTCACTCTCCTGGCTTGGATTGTAGTTCCTTGATGT
>Ga0136596_1001161_pt1 | contig 12210 bp, 9 predicted proteins | sample AntRauTorcE11897_FD_101387 | JGI IMG/M metagenome (GOLD analysis project Ga0136596, IMG submission 101387) | Saline lake microbial communities from Rauer Islands, Antarctica - Metagenome Torckler E11 #897 | ecosystem: Environmental > Aquatic > Non-marine Saline and Alkaline > Saline | place... | reverse complement strand
TCCCATCACATATACCTCGAAAGGGTACCGATGGGTTCTTCCGAAGGAATCCCTCCCTCTCCGTATTTTCTTTTTTGAATCGAGACATGATATTTTTCCGACATGGCAATGAATACCGTGCCAACAAAACGCTGTTTCGTAAACCAAAACCGGATGTTGTATCTAAAAATACCATGTACCTGTAAAAGCAAGCCCCACATTCTCCACAAAAATTTTTCCCATCAAATTACTTCAAGCGATGACAGGCAGATTATGTTAGCCTTGATAGAAACGAGTCAGAAAATCCAACGGAAACCATGGAAACCAGATGTTGGGTGTCATAAAATATGTGCAATTATGAATCTCGTAATGATTTGTTATTCTGATTTCGAACATCAATAAGACCAAAAGACGCCTCCAAACCACTCCCACTCTACCACCAACACCGATTTGAGATCTTATGCAGAGAAATCTGAAAAATTGTTATCAATCCAATCTACCAGTTAGACATTAACAGATAAAAAAGTGCGTTTCTTTTCTCGCTTTAGGTTTTTACGCCTACGACCGATAAAGAATTAATAATACATACCGGAACGTTAGTGGGTACTCAATGATCAAAATTGGCGAATGCGAATAACTAAAACAGATGATAAGAGAAGAATATATTTCTCAGGTCGAAGATATATTTATATCTGTTTGATACAATACTGTAAACATCATAGAGCATATCGCACGTACCGGCTATGGTTAACTGATATTTTTCACAGATTTTGCGTGAGATATGGGCAAGGTTAATACAAAGCAACACATAGGCAATCTTCTGTTAAGCAGAGGCGTCATCAGTGAGAAAGAGCTGAGGCTTGCTGTACAAATTCTTGAAGAGGAGCCCACAGGATCGAATCGCCGGCTTGGCCAGATTCTTCACCAGGATCTCAATCTGGATCGACACGCCATTATGCGTGAAATTTCCAGTATTTACGCCTTCGATGAAATATTTTATGGTGTTGATTCTCTTCCTGAAGATCAAATTAAAGCGATAAAGTCGTACCTGGAGCACATTCCAAAAGAGACCCTAAATGAGCTTGTTCATCAAAAAGCAATTCCGGTTTCTGTAAACAGTACGTCCATTACGATTGCAACTCCCGATCCGTCAAATCCGGAACTTTCGGCTATCATATCACAGCTTAACTACAAAGAGTTCGACATTCGGTACTGCCGGTATGAGCTGATTGATGACATGCTTTCCAAAGTTTACGAGCAGAAGAATGAGTTTCTTGATCTGCTGGAAGATATCGACATGGAAGAGGGCCAGATCAGCGAAGTAGAAGAGGGGGTTGACGAGGATGAGATTGATGCCGAAATCAACCAGAGTATGCTCAACTCTCTCGTGGAAGGAATGCTGGTTGAAGGTGTGCGCCGCGGGGTAAGTGATATGCATATCATACCCAGCGGCCCGACAACAACGGATATACGTTTCAGAACGGATGGTAAACTTCAGCTCTGGTATCAGCAAAAGAGTGTTAAACCAGAGGCAATAACTGCTGTCATTAAGGATAAGACAAGAAATGTGGACCGGTTTGAAAGAGACAGCTCCCAGGATGGATTTATCCAGCGAGCCGTTGATAACTATAATATTCGATATCGGGTATCAATCATGCCGATGGTCGGAGCCCAGTTCGACCGTAAATTCGAATCAATTGTTATACGGATTCTGGATGATCGCGAGGTGATCACTGATCTGAATGTACTTGGGCTTCAGGAGCAGGCAAAAAAAGATTTTGTGAAGGCTATTGAAAAACCGTCAGGAATTGTGATTATTACCGGACCAACCGGTAGCGGAAAATCTACCACACTTGTTGCTGCCCTTTATTATGTTATTGACCCGACAAAGAATGTGCTTACGATTGAGGAACCTGTTGAGTACTTAATCAACGGGGCACGTCAGTTAAAAATTGGTAAAAACATGACGTTTGAACAGGCCATTCGTGGAATTCTTCGGCATGACCCAGACATTGTACTGGTTGGGGAGATGCGGGACCTTCAAACGGCTGAGGTTGCAATTAAAATGGCGAACACCGGTCACCTTACGTTCTCAACGCTTCACACCAATGATGCCCCAAGTGCAGTTTCTCGACTCTATAAAATGGGAATTGAACCCTTTCTGATCGCCAATGCGGTAAACCTGGTGATGGCTCAACGACTTGTTCGAAAACTCTGCAGTTGCAAGAAAGTCTATCAACCCGAATATGAAACACTTCGGGGAATTGGATTCAGTGACACGGAAATTGAAAATACTACATTTCATAAAGCAGTAGGCTGTGAAAAATGTTATAATACCGGCTACAAAGGTAGAGTTGCGATTATGGAAGCACTTTATTTTTCTAAAGAGATTAAGCGTATCATTCTACAGGCCGGCGGAGAAATTGATGAGGAACACATAAAAGAAACCGCTATTAAAAATGGTATGCTTACTCTGCGTGCGTCTGGCAGGGAGCGGATCAAAAACGGAGATACGACCGTTGAGGAAATAATGGCAATCACAGTAGACGATTAGTACATTTGGGTATGGAAGAGGAAAAACGAACCGGATCAGATATCATGCAGAAGCATTTGCGGAACTTATTGAAAGATCCTCCACATTTACTAAAAAACTTTCATTACGAAGATACACTTGCGTTTCTTGAGCTTGGAGAACAGATACGATTTGTAAAAGGAGATACAATAATCAAGGAAGATGAATATGTTAATTCCGCATATCTGATTGCTTCAGGTAAAGTTTCAATCTGGAAGGAGAACATACAGCTCGCAACCCTTGATGAACGAAACTTTATGGGAGAGACATTTCTGTTCAGTAAAAACAACCGTCTTGCCAAAATAACATGTGAAGAAGATTGTATTCTGTTGAAATATGAGCGGTATGAGGCGTTAAATTATTTTCGAAAACGCCCGGAAAAACTGTTCAATATTTTCACTAAAAACATCATAGAGATACAGCAGAATAAAATATCAAACATGAATTTTCAGCTTTTCACTTTAAAAAAACGAATTTTGGACGATAAGAAGTGGTAAGACGTCGAACTTCTCTCCAGCTTAAGGCTAATAGCCAGCCAGCAGGTTAAAATGTCGGCTTGATCAATCCGTCCATCCGTTATTTTTTGTTTGTAACAAACAGGGTGTGAGTTGATCTATATAAGTAAACATTAGAATTTTTTAATATTTAAAAATCATTGCTTCATGGTTGAGTCAGAAACATCAACAGTATCGCTGGCACCGATTAGATCTATCGCAGGAGAGTTACTGCAGGATATGTCGGATTCCTCACGTGGACTTGAGTACCACGCCGAGCTTGGTAAAAAGATCAAGAACCTGGATGATCTCAAGCGTAAGCAATTGATGAATTCACTTCATACGTTTCTGCTTCACATGCGAAAGAACGAAGCCTCGGATATTGATATTGGCGGCGGAGGATGTGATGGAAAAATTTGGTACAGGGTTTTCGGTAACAAATCACCATTGAACATACCCGAAACGCTCGATTACAGGGAAACCGACCTCTTAATTCACAGTATTATTACCGAGGAACAGCGGCAGCAGCTTTTGAAAGATCGAAACCTCGACTTTTCATATTCTCTGCCAACACAAAACGGCGATAAGGCGCAAAGATTTCGGGCAAACGCTTATTTCGATCTCGAGCACCTGGCGCTTAACATGCGGAAAATTGATGAACAAATCCGTCCGTTTAAAACGCTTGGGGTTCATCCGGAAGTTGCAAAAGCTCTCAGCCTCAAGTATTACAAATATGGCCTGACACTTATTACCGGAATTACCGGCTCAGGTAAATCGAGTACGTTAGACACGATTATTGACGCAAACAATCGTACAGTAGATTCTCACATTGTCATTATTGCTTCACCGGTTGAATTGATTCACAAGCCAAAACGCTCAGTCGTTAGACACAGAGAAGTCGGACGCGATGTTACTTCTTTTAAAAACGGAGCTGTACAAGCGCTGCGCCAGGATCCGGACATAATTGTTATTGGTGAACTTCGGGATCCTGAAACAATAATGACTACGCTTGAAATTACAGATTCAGGCCATAAAACATTTGGAACACTTCACACTTCATCTGCCATGGAAAGTATTGAACGTATTCTTGGTGAGGTCCCAACGGAGGAGCAAAACAGGGTACGGTCAAGACTTGCTGACGTACTAACCGGTGTTATAAGCCAGAAGCTTGTACCCAGCCTTGACGGCAAACGGGTTCTGGCCAAAGAGGTTTTGATGGTGACTCCATCGGTACGGGCAGCTATACGAAATGACAACGTCAATGAAATTTACCAAATGCTTGCTGAAGGTAGTGAAAAGGGAATGATTACTATGGAGCAGGATTTAAAACGGCTGTTTGATGAAGGCAAAATCTCAAAAGAGGAAGCCATCAACAACGCCAATAATAAGAAGAGACTTTATCAGCTCCTTAACGATTTGGATTACTAAGCTATGTTTAAACCTAAAGATTACATCGGGATTAGCCTGGAAGGCGATTCTCTTAAATTTGTCCGGGTAGTATCAGAAAAAAATAGATTACGTGTCGTACGTGTTGACCAGCTGACGCTTGTGAATTCTATCAAGCAAGCTAACAGGACGCCTGTCGCAGAAGAACCGGAGAGTGATCCGTTTGAAGATGAACTGGATACAGATCTCATTTTTGGGCTGGATAACGACACAGATAATTCAAAACCGACGAAAAAGGAGCAAAACAGTTCGGCCGAAGATGAGGCGGATGAACTTTTTGGGGAAATTGACCTCGCTGAGTTTGAAGATGAGGAGTTAGATGATACTCCTCAGGAAGACCTCATGGCAGAGACAGATGAATCTATTTCAAATGAAAAACTAGTTTATGATTATCTGTCATCTGTAGATTCAGACAGAAAATACGTTGCTGTCAATATTCCTGCCGGAGATACCATATTTCAGTTCCTCAACGATCTGAACTATTCGGAAGTTAAAAAGAAAGAGCTTGTAGACATTATAGAAGACAAGCTTTATTCGCTGTATAACCGTCAGCCAGATGAAGATCTGTACGATTTTCAAATTCGGGATGATGGCACGCTGGTGATTGGCTCGTTGGAGAAAGAGTCTTCCACGCTATCACTTGTACATGATGCTGGCACAAAAAACAATGAGAAATACCTGATTAGTGATGTTACGCCAGACGAGTCTGTGATGATGGGGCTCTACAGGGAGCATTATGAGATGGATTCTGAAATCATTACGGCTCTTCTACAGATAGGGAAGACGAAAAGCCGACTTCTGTTTATGAAAGGGGAAAAACTCCTTCAGGTATCACCCATCATAAATGAGGGGTACGATGATAAAAATTACCTGAGCACTATCTTTTCCAAAATATTATTCCAGATAGATACCGGTGAAGTACCGGGGCTTGATCAGTTGATCATCTTCAACAACGGTAAGGGAACGCCTGTTCTTGATTTTTTCCGCGAAAGTTTTAGTGAGTTGAAGGTTGAGGAGTTCACATTTAATGAAGACAAGGTTATCTACGGCGACACGCTCGGACCTGCAATTCCATTCTATACAACTGCTATCGGGCAGGCTGAAATAGCAGCAAATACGGAGATTACCAAAAAGATCGATCTCTCTTTTTTACCCTCCTACATCATTGATCAACAGAAGATCTTCAGACTACAATGGCATGGAATATTGCTTCTGGTTTTGATCGGGTTGAGTCCTATGGTTATGAACCATTTTTATCAACAGAACCGAACTCAAATCGACGCGTTGGAATCAGAATCTGCACAACTTACGCAGATGATAACAGATGTTGAACCTCTTGTTACGCGGTCGGAGCAGCTTTCTCAAGAGTTAAGCACAATGCAAGACCAACTTTCTTTGCTTCAGGAACTGAATGAGAACAATATTAAATGGACCGTTACTCTCGACAGGTTTAATCGAGCCGTACAGAATACCGGCAGCCTTTGGGTAAGCTCATTCCGTCAGAACGAGGATGTGATCCTGGTTGACGGTTTCTCTCTCTATCAAGAAAGAGTACCAGAGCTTGCGGCACAATTTAAAACCGTGACATTACTCAATGTACGAAAACAGGAAATACGGGAGAGGGAAATTTATTCCTTTTCCATGATGATCCGCGAGGTTGTCGACGATCCGTCGCTGTTTACTCCTCAGCGAAACCCAGAAATCTCAGACGCTTCAACACCCTAAATTATGTCGTACGCATTACGAAATACACTCATCCTGCTGGTAGTTCTCTTGTTGTTTGGAACAAGTGGATTTCTCTTTATCCGATTCTATCAGCAGCCAAAAATTGAACAACTGGTAGAAGAGGTTTCAACACTCCAGACGGAATACGACCGGAAAAAAGCGATTGCCGATCAGCTTCCTGAACTGGAAGTTCAGTTTGAAGAGTCCAAAATGTTTATCGAAAATTTTGATAAAACGTTATTCAGAACCAATAATCCGGATCGCACATACCGTTATTTGTCACTCCTGAGCGAAACCGACCCCATTGAATTCGACTTTGTGTTTAGTGACTCTACAAGCAATGATCGCTACGGTATAATTGTATCACAATTGTCGGGAAGGGGGCCGTATACTGCAGTCTTAAATTTTCTAACCAGAATTGAAAATAGTGAACCAGTTCAGAAGATTGAACAGCTGGTAATCTCACCGGTAAACGAAGCTGAAGAGTACAGTTTTGTTACGTTCACGCTTCGCCTGTCGAGTTATTATGACCGGCTGAATTACTTCAATGCTTCCGGGACACCTGACATCTCCGGCCCAATAGCGTTTGCGTCGTACAATCCGTTCTATCCGTTAATTCGAAATGTAGAACCTAATACGGAAAACAGAATAAATATTGAGCAAAGTCAGCTGGTAGGAATCGGAAACGGGATTATATATCTCCTGGATCAAAACGGCTCATTACAAACACTGCGAGAGGGTGACAGGGTGTATCTTGGCATTCTCCAAACCATTAATATTAATCAGGGTATCGCTAATTTTCGCCTGAACAAAGGTGGAATTATAGAATCAGTATCGCTGGAGGTAGAACGATGAAAAGTCCAAAACTTATGATCAAAACAGTCTTTATATCAATATTTATTATAACCGGATTCACACAGTTTGTATATGCGCAGGCTGAGGAACGACCGCCACGCGAATATACCAATCCTGAAGAGATGATATCGTTTGACAGACGAACGCCGTTTCAGGACGCGATCGAGGTTTTGACAAATTATGCCCAACAATATGAAAATCGGTTTATCATCGATCGTACCAATACGACAGGACCTATAGGTGTTTCTCTTCCGGCAATGCACTGGAAAGACGCTCTAAATTATATTATGCGTGTTCAAGGTCTTGTAGTACTTGAATCAGAAGATATACTTGAGATTGTCACACAGCAGGAGGCTGAAGAGTTGGCAGGGACAACTGAAGACAGTGTTCAGAGCTCGGGCATAGCGGGAGAAGAGCTTGACGGAATTTCCATTACCACAGATACACGTGAGGTACGAATCAACGCTACATTCTTTGAAGGGAATAAACGTGCTTTGCAGGAAATCGGTGTTGACTGGTCAACAATTTCCAATGCTGTACCTGAAAATCTGGGAGACTTTCTGGGTGAAGAGTCATCTGAAACTTTACCCAGCACTGAATTTGACGGCAGATTTGTATCCGTAAGTTCAAAGGGTGCGCAAAATGTATCCCAAAGTGTATTTAATTCAATTATTAACTTTGGTGATATTGGAGGCGGAATAGAAGTTCAGGCTCTTTTTAGCGCTTTTGAGGCGGATAACCTCGGTAAAATTCTGGCGACACCAAGCGTAAAAGTGATGGATGGACAGGAAGGTCGCATTCAGGTAGGCCAGGACTTTTCTATCAAGCAGCGGGATTTTGCCGGGAACGTGACCGATCAGTTTTTCAGCACTGGTACAATACTACTGGTCCGTCCTCAGATTGTAGAGGTTGGCGATACGACGCTGATTTATCTCGAACTTGAGGCAGAACGATCATCTGCGCAGCCCGATCCGGTAAGTACCGTCATTAACAAACAGCAGGCTAATACTCACGCGCTGCTTCTCGATGGCGAAAGTACTGTTATTGCAGGACTTTACAGAACTGAAGAGGCGGAAGTGCGTCGGGGGATACCAATTTTAAAGGATCTCCCCGGATGGTTTTTTGGACTGAAATATCTCTTTGGATACAATTCAACTGACCATCAGGAATCAGAATTAATTGTACTGCTTCAGGCAGAACTTGAGGATCCACTTGATGAACGTATTGAACGCGCATTTAAAAGCAAATCCGATCTTTTATCTGAAAAACAAGAGCAGCATAGAAACGGCATGAACTATATTAGTGATAAAACTCCGGTCTCCCAGACATCATCTCAAGACACAGGCATGCTGTCCGATTCTGATGTCACGCAAACAGCGGAGGATAAAACCGCTGGTAATGGCAACCCACGCGTACTTGAAGTCGTGGAAAAAGAGGAGATAGATATAGATGAGATCAGACCTGGTAGTGAGTATTCCGGCATACAGCACACACGGCTGGAGAGACGTGATCTGTCGGGTTACCAGGGTGCCTATAAAGAGATGGAGATGCATAACGTCAATAGCAACCACGGTGATTATGAGTTTTATGTCATTGGTGGATCTTTTGAAGTAAGAAGTAATGCTGACCGGCTCTATCGCAACTTTAAAGATGAGGGTCTGGATGCTCATATGCTGTACAATCCGGTGACTGGTTTTTTCTTTGTTGCATATAAAGGGTTTGAGGCTAAAGAAGAATCGATAAACTATGTGAAACAGATTCAGGCAAATCGTCAGCCGGAGGCTTGGCTTTCAAGATTGATCAAGCAGGAGAGAAGGCTCGAATTAAATGGAGAGTAATTTATAGATTAGTACAGCCTGCAAAAAAAGCCCGAATGAGTTAATTCGGGCTTTTTTAATATTGTTGAATTTTTGGGTATCCTACCCCAAAAAAAGACCATCTATGTATCGCAAAAAATATATACTATTCAGTAACGGTGTTTTCATGAACAGCTGAACGTTGCCTCATCAAATATTCAATAGAGATTTTATTAAAAAGTTCAGGTTCCTCAATATTACACACGTGGCCGCAGCCTTCGATAACATTTAGTTCACTACGCTGAAAATTGCCAATCATCTTTTTAACAGGAGGGAGGAACATGTGATCTTCACTCCCCATGACATACAACGTGGGGTTTTTCATCTCTTTTTCCTTGAAATATTTAAGCAGTGGATTGACATCATACGTTAGCCTGAACCATTTTAGAAACTCCTTTTTTGCCAGGTTTTTCGCGTCACTTATAAACATGCTTCTGGATTCCTGATGATTTCGCTTCGGCATAATCACCCAGGCAAAAAGTTTATATAGCCATATGAACGGGACTATCTTCTTGAACGTGTGTCCAAGCCAAACCAGAATCCGGGAACGTACATCGAGCCGGGTAATCGCCCCGCACATCACTGCAGATTTTACGATTTCAGGCTTTATCTCCGCAATAGACCTGATAATAACCGTTCCCAGTGAAACGCCGACAAAATGCGCAGAATGAATCTCATTTTGCTTAAGAACCTCAAGAACATCACGGCTGACTGTTTTGAAGGTGTACTTTTCTTTATAGTAAGCCTTCATCGTGCTCATCTCTTTCGACTTCCCATGCCCCCTCAAATCTACGAGCAATACATTAAACTGCTCCTGATAGGCACGAACTTGTTTGAACCAGATAGACGAGGACCCACCAGCACCATGGATAAATACTACCCAGTCGCGTGATTTGTCTTTTAGAAATGTTTTATAATAGAGCATAGTGCCTGCGGCGCTATTCTGATAGTTTTTAGAAGAACAATTAATTTCCCGAGTTCAGTTCAAACAAAAAAAGAATATATTTCATTACCTGGTTAAGGCATTTCAGTATTATTCGATAATAGATTATGACGGGATATTTTACTCGGTTTAAATCAAAACAATAAAATAATCAAACCTTTATCATCAAAAAAATGGGTTTAAAGTTTTTTAAAAGTAATTTGATAATCTAAACCCTGTAGATTTGATTGCAATTTACCCGGTAATCATTACTATATTTCAACAATGAGATTACTCTACGCCTACTTTAAGGTCATGTCGGTTATTGCGGTTACCCTTGGCGTCTATGCGGCTTTTATTGTCGGTTACGGATTATTAAGGTTTTTAAACAGGCCCGTGGATAATTGGCGAAATGTAAGTTTATCAGCCTGGGGCAGATGGGCAGCCAAAGCACTCTCAATAAAAGTACATGTAAAGGGAACCGTACCAAAGCCACCATTTTTTTTGGTTAGCAATCATTTGAGCTACATCGATATCATTGTTCTTTTCAGTCAGCTAAACACAACCTTTGTCGCGAAATCAGAAGTGGAAGACTGGCCTGTTATTGGTTTCATTGCGCGAACCGTTGGTGTGGTGTTTATCGATCGGACCCGACGGTCTGATCTTATGCGTGTAAATGAAGAGATATCAAATTCTGTGACCGATCAGCGGGGGCTTACTTTATTTCCTGAGGGAACGACAAGCCCGGGATCAGAAGTTCTTCGTTTTCGGGCATCACTTCTTGAATATCCTGCACGTTCGGAATTGGGAGCTCACTATTGTGCACTCTCTTATTCTACAAATACTAAAGAAAGTAAAGATGAGGCGTACAAAATTGTAAGCTGGTGGGATGAAACCACACTCAATGCGCATATAGTCAGATTGGCAAAACAACCTATTGTTCATGCAACTATTACATTTGGCAGCAGCGTTATAAAAGAAAGAGATAGAAAAATTCTATCTAAAAAACTTCACCTGGAAGTATCCAGACTCTTCAACCCAATGTGCAGTTCAAGGGATACGGAATTTGAACCTCTTCAGTTTTAAGGGTACCGATTGTAGATGAGCCGCTCGTATAAACGATTATTTCTGTTCCTGTTCCTGTTATACGCTATTTCTCTGTTTATTCAATTCAATTTTCCTGTTGAAAATAAACCGTTCAGGAATGAGGTGGAAGAGACAATTGAATGGGAGGGATCAACAGTTACTTTTTCATATCTTGACTTCGGACCCTCAGAGGTTGCACCTGCTGTTGTATTGATACCGGATCCATTTACACCTATTCAAAATTTTGAACGCTTTTCGCAACAGGTTTCAGTAGTACGTCGGCTTATTATTCCCGTGTTCCCGACCGTAAGTAGTAAAGGGAGTCTAATCAACCAGTCACCTGCAGCACGAGCTGAAATGCTACTTCATTTTTTAGAAATAAAAGGGCTCAAACAGATTGATTTGATCGGTTACGGATTTGGTAACTCTGTTGCAATACAACTTCTTGATAAACTACCTTCAAACAGAGTAAGAAGTTACTCCACGATTTCAGCAATTGGGGTGCAGGAATTCCATTTCCTTGGCTACCATGTTCTGAACCAACCGATTTATTCAATACTCTATCCAATTGGGTGGCTGCTTGACCACGGCCTGCCTGTTGCAAATTGGAATCGTAGTATTCCAATAAACCTTGAAGGTGCACGATTCCTTAATAGTATGGATCAGCGGCCTTACCGTGAGATTTTATCCAGTCTTGAGTTACCTGTCCATATTATCCATTCTGATAATGACCGGCAGATATCTGTTAGCACGGCCAGAGAACATTTTCGGATTATTCCTCAGAGCACAATTTCGATTACGAATGGAGATCATTCCGCTATTCACGACAGGGCATACGAATGGGCAGAAAGCTACAATAGTTTTTTATCGGACGTGGAGTCAGATAACACCCCTAAACCGAATCGTATTTCACCTGAACGTATAGAGCTGGCTGAACAAGATTTTAACTTAGGTGATGTTCCACCAGTTGATGACTGGGCATTTTTTATGGTTATTCTGATGCTTACCATTGTCACTTTTTTGAGTGAAGATTTAGGGTGTATAGGAGCTGGACTACTGGTTGCAGGTAACGTAATTACTATCTGGGTGGCTTTTATAGTTATTTTTGTTGGAATATTGATAGTGGACACAGGGATTTATTGGATAGGCAGAATCTTTGGGCGACCTGTTATCCGAAAAGCACCGTTTAAATGGTTAATTTCAAAAAAAGATATTGACTTCACTGCTGCATTGTTTAGTAACAATGGATTTAAAATTATGTTTGGAAGCCGCTTT
>Ga0136596_1001154_pt1 | contig 12241 bp, 9 predicted proteins | sample AntRauTorcE11897_FD_101387 | JGI IMG/M metagenome (GOLD analysis project Ga0136596, IMG submission 101387) | Saline lake microbial communities from Rauer Islands, Antarctica - Metagenome Torckler E11 #897 | ecosystem: Environmental > Aquatic > Non-marine Saline and Alkaline > Saline | place... | reverse complement strand
CAATTTTTCCTTCTTTTATGACTGCATTCACAGGATTAGCCACTTTTTTTCTTGTGAATTTATTAACAATATTAAATACATCGCCTATATTCTTACCAATGGCTTCAATCAGAGGGTATCCAGTTAGATTTGAAGCTGCAGTATTAATGTTTGTAATAATTCCATTTATATCTGTTGTAATAACACCATCACCAATACTCATTAAGGTAACTCTTAAATTTTCTTTATCACGTAAATTATGTAATTTCATATTTAACTCTTTGATTTCTTCTTGAGTCTTTATGTTATTGATCATATTAGAAAGATTACGATTAATATAGCCTATTTCATCTTTACGATCTAGGTCTAGTATGTCTAGTTGATTGCCTTGGGTTTTGATTACTTTTTGGATCTTTTCAATCTCTGGAGAAATATCCTTAACCAATAGATAGAACAAAGCCATAGACAGAATAATTAGTAAAGATACTGATGATAAAACAACGATAAAATTTATTTTATATAAACGATTAGCTTGATTGGTTAATTCAATTGCTTTGTTATTTGCAAAATCCTCTACGACTGTAATAAGTTGGACCATTGTTTTTGTGTTGTCTTTAATGGTTGTTAGCCGATAATCAAACGCATCATCATATTGGCCATCTAAAGTTAAAGCTATAGCAATATCTCTATAATTATTTGATACTAAAAAAGCATCATTGAAATCTTCTACATCCTGAATGTCACCCAAATATAGTTCTCTAATCCGGTCAATATCCATTTCAACTTCTTGTTCTAATATTTCAATTTCACCAATAATCTGACCTTGTAGAACAGAATCACTTGTTTCAGTTAACTCTTCTGTCATACTATAGAGATGTCTAACATCAGACTCTATTTCTAAGGTTAAGTTTGATACAGTATATGGATGAGCATATAAATCCTCCGTATTTGAAATGATACTATTTACAATAATCAAAAACAAGATTGAGGTCATGATTACAAGTGTCATTAAAGACATAAATACAATTTTTAATTTTCTTCTTATTGAAATATTTCTAAACATCATATACCCACCCTTCTATTATTCTAAGTATATACCTTTTTAAGTATATACCTTTTTAACGAATATCCTATTGATATAGGTTAATAATAGCACATTAGTTATATAAAAACCAAAAAAATGTAATGTAGTGATACATATTGTAATAGATAATAGTCACATTCTATTAATATCCATAAAAAAAGTTTATTTCTACTTACTTTCAAACAAGCCGTTAGGGCTGTTTTTAGAAGAAATAAACTTTATTATAATAAAATGTCAGATTTTCTAAATATTAATCTTTTTTGTAAATTATTCTTGATTATCCGAATTTATATTCTCATCAGGTAAGAGCGCTTGCATTAACACACCAATGATTAAAGGCAACATTAAGCCACTCATTTGGAATGATATATCTCCTGTTTTAAATACATCAATACCAACGAACATTCCTGAATAAGATGGAATTAAAGTCACTGCCGTTCCTATTAATATCATAGAAGAAACGATCAGCAAGTTTTTTTGGTTGTTAAAATCAATATTTGAATTAACCAGTACTTTGAGTCCATTAAGGAAAATGAAACAGTATAACAATAGACTTAGTCCACCAAACACTGCTGTTGGAATATAAGCCAGCAATGTCAATAGTGGTGTAAATGAAATAATGATGGCCAATACCGCAGCGCCACCAATCACGTATTTACTAGATACTTTTGAAATTGCTACAGACGCTGTACTTTCGCCATAAGTAGTCACTGGTGTAGAACCAAATAGTCCAGCCGCTAAAGTAGCAAAGCCTTGTGCTTGTAATGTTTTATTTAGTCCAGGATCTTGTAATAGATCTCTTTTAACTGTTGCACTTAATACCGTATGGTCACCAATATGTTCTGCCATAGAGACAAAAGCAATAATGATGAAGGGCACTAATTGAATGAATGATATATTAGAAAAACTGAATTCCTGCCAAGTACTTATAGCAGATTTAATAGGATTTTCAACAACGAAATTACCCATATCACTTAAAGTCGGCAATCCACCGCCAATGATTAAGTTAATGATGATTGCAATAACACTTGATATGGCTAAACCGATAATAATACTGTATGTTTTGGTCACTTTATTTCCTTTTAATACAAATAAAGTTGTGATAATAAAGGTAATGGTCGCAATCCCTAATGTCAACCATTGTTCAAGAGACAATGAACTTCCTCCAGTAATGGTTGAGTCTAAACCAAACCATGTTATCGAATAAGCAACCAAAGAGATTCCTAAGATCATAATAATAGGACCTACAATAACTGGAGTTAAAATATTTTTCAACCATAAAGTTCCTGTGAATTTAACGATTGTCCCTATCAAAATGTATACTAATCCAATGGTAATAACACCAAAAATCAATAATGTGGGATTTCCTATCGATAAACCAAACAGTAATGGTATGAATGTCCCAGAACTACCTAGAAACACCGCAGACTTCTTTGTCCAAACAATGTATAAAAGTGTTCCTATACCAGCTGTCATTAACCCCAATGCAGGATTAATTCCAATGATAATTGGAATAAGGATTGTAGCTCCAAAAACAGCAACTAACTGTTGTAATGAAAGTACCAACCATTCTACATAATTCTTAGGTTTGTCATAAATATCATATTTCATATCATTCATTTTTTAATCCCCTTAAAAAGATTTTGTTGTTTATACTATATCAAATAAAAATCATAATGTATATTGTAATTTCAAAATCATCGTTGGTTATGACATATAAAACTGTTGGTTCTTATCTGGATTTATATACATCTACTATTAAGTTCAGTCAAAAGAATATCAAACAAAGTTCCCAACTTTTCTATGCATTTATATTTATTGAAATAATAATGATACAACAAATGATAATAAACTAGAACCACTGAAGCACAAATGTGTTAAGATATAGAACTTATTATTTTCAAAACCTTTTTTCTTTAAAAAAACCACAAACGGAATCGTTAGAACAAGAGCAATTACAATGAATGCAAATGAGGTAAAATATAGTGCTAGTGCTGAATTTGTGTCGGCATTTGATATAAATGAAACGAGAGCACTGATTAATACAAGCGTAAAGATTGAATTTATAACACCAACTAGTTTAGAAAATTTTAGCATAGTGGAACCTCCTATAAACATCATTATATTATATCCGTTAACAACTTATACTTAATGTGCATTTAGCGAGTACTTAAATACAGGTGATTTAGCTAGAATAAAGGAGGTTTGGACAATATAAAAACCGTGCTCCGAGCACGGTTTTTGGTTGATTTTTAAGTTATCTTGACTAACCTACAACATTTTGCAAGAAAACATTTTGTAAAATACTTAATGCGACAAATGAAATCACCATTGAAATGAGAGGTGTTAAAACCCATCCTATGCTAATATTACCTATCTTAGATAAATCAATATTTCTACCACCTTTTACTAATGCAATACCCATAATTGCGCCTATAACAGCTTGCGACTGTGATACAGGAACAAGCGGAAAGGCTGGTAAATTTCTAGAAGTTAAGAAATTATATAATCCTTCAGATGAAAAAACAAATAGCACAAACGATGTAGCTAGTACCACCACAAATGCATTAATAGGCGAAATCTTGAATAAACTTTTTCCAACTGTCATCATTACTTTTTTAGAGTATGTAAACACACCCACTGCTATAGCAATACCACCAAGTAAAAATAATTGTTGAACACCTGTAATAACCACACCAGCAATTTCAATATCATTGAATGGTGATACATCTACAAAAACACCCATAACATTTGCAATATTATTGGCACCTAAACTATAAGACCCAAACGCTCCGGCAATAATCAGACCCCAACGTGTGTATTTATCCATTTTTACAACATGAATTTTCGTATGTTCTATAGTATACTTAACAATCCAATAGATAATAATAGCAAAAATAGCTGCAAGGATTGGTGTGAAAACCCACGTTTGAATAATATCAATAACAACGCCAGTATCAGTTTGTAGACCAGCAAATACATTCCATCCAATGATTGCGCCTACAATCGCTTGTGAGGTAGATACTGGCAAACCTCTTTTAGTCATCATCATAACAGTAAAAGCTGCGGAAGCAGAAACAGCAAAAGCTCCAGCTAAAGCATTAATAGCACCCAACTTTCCAAGTGTATGTGATGTCCCAGATCCTCCCGCGACAGCACCGATGATTACAAACACACTACAAATTATAGCTGCTTTTCTAAAACTAACCATCTTAGTACCAACAGCAGTTCCAAAAATATTAGCCGCATCATTAGCACCAAGTGACCATCCCATAAAGAGGCCAGCTGACAGAAATAAACCAATGACTAAAAAATCCATAGGCTATAACCCCCTTTGATTCTAAACAGCATTATATACTCCTTTTAAATCTGTACACGGATAATTTACTAGCTACCTTTTCTGCAATATCCGATAATTCAGCTAATTCATCTGCAATTCTATCTAGAAGAAGTTTTTCACTGAGGCTACAATCAATTTGGTCACCAAAGATTTTTAATTTAACATTATGTAGTAACGTATCTACTTCTGATTCAAAAAGATTTGTTTTTGTAATATAATCTTCAACAGTTCTAAACTCAGTTAAATAAAGCCTAACTCCTTTAATAAGCGTTTCAACTGCCTTGTTTGATTTCTTAGCAATATGACCAAAATCATCAATTAATGATGGATCAATATTTGGTTTTATAACTTGAAGATTAAAAAGAACTTCTTTAGCAACATCGTTAATGTCATCCATAGAATCCATTAATTCTAAAAGATCAGCACTTAAATCAGGAATTAGATTATATCTAAAAAGAACGTATTTAATATTCACTAAATGCTCATCAGCTTCACGCTCTTCATCGGTTATTTGTTTAACACGGTCATTAAACTGTTCTACCTCATCACGAAGGTATGATTTAACACCTTCCAAAAAAGTATTAGAACCTTTTTGTAGGCTGTTTAAGTATAAATCAATATCCATTTCTAACTCTTTGTTACGATCCTTGAAAATTTTCATATATATTCTCCTAATCTTAAAAAATTTCTTAATACCACTATATCTAATTATCATATAAAAACGACTATTAATTAGTTGATCATCTATTATAACAAAAAATGTAAGCATTTTCAATTTTTTGTTTTAATATTTTCAAGACCACAAAAAAGCGATACTCAAGACCTTTTGAACAAATAATAATAAGAGAATTAATCTTCTATAAATTATTGTAAGATTATTAACTATTTTTATAGTTAGACTTTCATCATTATTGGATTTATAAATACTATGAAAAAATAAAAATCTATAATCAAAGATAATTATAAATTATATGAGTACTGATAAAATCTAAAAACATCCTAAATGAATTATCTTTATGGATTTTTTAACTCTTTTTAATAACCTCATATTTTAAATAATGATAATCTTCATATTAATCATATATTTTAGATAATAATTCCGAATTGTTTTCAGCCGTTATATCATATATGTATTTTGTCTAATACCTTCACATTCTTAAGATATTATATTTCCTAGCCCCTTAGTCTTTATACAATTAGTAGATTGATCTTTATGCTTTGTTCTAATCAAATTTTCCTTAGATTAATATTTTTATTCTTAATTTAGAATGACGTCACCTATCTTTGATCATTGTTTTTAAGTTCTAAAAATATATGAAAAACCATCCATATAATAGATGGTTTTTTTGAATATTTTATAATTCACTTAACGTAAATTAATCGCACAAAATAAATTTCTAAAATGTTCTTCGGTAAATATCTTATCATATTAGGAATGAATAAATAAGCCATGGTCTTTATCAGCTTTCCAATTTGATTGGCTTTCGCTTTTTAAAATAATAACTACCATTATCAAAGGTGTAAGAGCAAAAGTCCAATAAAATTCTCTATTATACGAATATGAATTGATGTTTTCAAAAGATATCGTTCTAAAAACAGTTCTAAATACTGGTTTGTTATCTAAATTAATAAACCTGACTTTATTGCTATAAGTGCTTAAATACCACTTGTTTTCATATTTCGTTTGTCTCAAAGCATAAGATTTATAAATAGATCCTAGTTTTCTACCGGTGTTATCATATCTTATCAAAGTTGAATCAATAATAAGGTAAAAATCATTGTCATAGACATACATGTAGTACACATTTTCATCGTCTATATTAATTTTTATATAGTTTTTATTCTCTAGATAATAATTCTCTAATGTCTGTATATAAAAATAATCACCATCTCTGTAACCTAGATATCCATTACTATAATGAAAATTGTAATTTAAAAAATCACCACCAGCATATTGATAAGTATCTAATCCAATAGGCTTAAATACAAGAAAATGATTATCCTTATATAGAACCTTTTCTTCCATATTAGATCCATCTAAAATATTTTCAGGTTCACTTAGTTTAAAAATCCCTGTGTCATTAAAAAGCCTCATAAAGCCTGGTGTATTAATTATGTAATACTCGTCATTAACAATAATAGGGACTGATAGCGATGAGTCTTTGTTGATTTCTCCTATCCAAGTAAGTGTTTCTCCATTAAGTTCGTGAATATGAATTTTTCTATCTATTCTTTCATACAAATATAAATGGGATTCATCTCTCCGAAATTCTATTGAATCTGAAAAATCAAAACTTTTAACCAGAACGTTATCCTTAGAAAATATATGTAGCACCCAATGATCATCTGATCTTTTCTCAACTAAATAATAATGATTATCATCTACTTCAAAATATATTAAGTCTATATGCAAGGAACTTTCACTCTCGATATCAAATTCAATTGTGTTCATATCTACAACAATGTTTCTAGAGTAATTACCCCCAACATCAAATCTACTAAACAACTTAAAACTATCACCGACAACAAAAAATATGTAAGACACAAAAACAATTAATACAGAGATAATTCTCCAATCAATTACCAATTTAGCACCCTTCCATTTATATAGCAAATCTTTAATTAAATACATAAATATTAAGAATGCAAGATAGGCAACTGACCATAGCCATGGTTCAGATATTGGGAATACAACTTGAATGAGTATAAATAATAATGAGTGTATGAAAATATTAACTATGACACTCCATATAAAAATTGTGTTTTTAGTATATAGTGTTGCTCCCCATGAATAAAAGTATATTAAACTGATGAGGAAAACTAGTAAAGTCACAATAATATCAATCACATTTGTAGTTTCTGGCATTATGAAAGCAAATATTACAAATAACAAGCCATAAACAATTCCTATCATATTAAAAATATCATTGATAATCGGTAATAATGGATTGTATTCAATGTCAAGCTCAACTTGTATTTTCAACTCAATCATGATTTTCACTAAGACATAAGAGACAATCCAACTGAGTGATATTGAATAAAACATATACCGAATATTGTATTGTAATTTAAATAACAATCCAACTAGAAAAAACATACCTATAAAAACCACCATCAAGATAAGGGCGTTTAAATAGATATGAATATAATTTATATTGTACTTCTTATTACTTTTCAATCTTAAAATAACACTGTTCTTATGACCAATGTTTTCTAATATGTTAAACATTTATATTCTCCCTTCGTTTTTATTGATACAAGTAAAGTCAACTTATCATCAACAACGAAGAATACGAATATTAAACGTAAAAACAATATAATACTTCTCTTTATAAGATTGGTTCGCTACTGGAAAGTAATGGTTAAGTATTTTAGTTCTACTGACAAAATCATTCAACTTGATTATTTGATTTTTAATGAATGAATGGATTTCTTTCATACCGCTCATAAAAAGCAAACATATAATCGAAACAACCATTAATAATATGATTGGAATTGATAAAAACTGCGGCAGAGTTATCAAAATAGAGAGATAAATATACCCAACAGAAAAAAATGACATCAAAAAAGCGATAATCATTATGTTTTGATATTTGATATTACCTTTTTCATTAAATAAGAATTTAATCACATTTAGTCCTCTATCTTTAGATTATAAGCCTGGTCAAAAATATACACAATTCATTTAGTTTTAAATTCAAAATATAAACCAAGCTAAAATTTATGCTCTGCTATTAATAAACCGGATTCATACCCACTCAAAGCTATATAAGAGAGGATATCAAGTTTTTATTAATTTTATTATATCAAATTATTAAGTTGTTTTATATAGACTCATTGATTTTTTTGAATTTCATTTTTCATTCTATATTCTACAGGACCTAAGTAATTTAATTTCCAAGATGGGCTTTTGTTATTGAATTAATTAACATAGATTTTAATAGCTTTCACTGTATTTTGAAATTCATCGATTCTTAGGTTTTTTAGACATTTGCCTTTATCCCTTTTTTATTGGAATGTGCCATTTCAAATATTTAATTAGCCTTCATATCCATCAACTTAATTTAGATATTTGTCTATAATAGCTTGGAGCCCTATTTTTAAAACTTTATCAACAAAAAAGCTGTTAAATATCGATATTTTCTCCAAAGAAAAATTCCGATAAATTATTAAGTAATATCTTTGATTTATTTCCTCTTTTTTAAACCATAGAGGGGGGGATACGTGTCCTGTTTTTTCATAGCAGTGCATAAAAAAAGTTTATTTCTATAAATCGCTAAACAAAGGCCTAAACCCTGTTTTTAGATTGTTATAAACTTTAATAGTATTGATGGTGTAGCTAAGTATTCCAGAAGTTTTCCAGCATCCATCATGATTCTTAATTTATAATTCTAAGCCATAATGATTCAGAATCTATAAGAAAATCAGATATTAATTGAACAAATTTTGAATAATCCAAAGATGTATGGGCTATGTCTAATGCTTCGTAATATTCAGCTTTTCTTTCTTTTGTTATGACAATTGGTGTGTACCCATATTTCATCAATTCAAAATTGAGTATCAATCTTGCTGTTCGGCCATTACCATCAATAAATGGATGAATTTTCACAAACTCTCCATGTAACAAGCATGCCTTTACAACTGGATGATAGTTATTCCATTCTTTCTCATATTCAACATATAATTTTTGCATTAACTCTGATAAAATCATATGATTTGGTGGAATATGCCTTGCGCCACTAATTGTGACATTTTCAGCCCTATATTTTCCAGCATTATCATCGTCTATTTCTTTTAAAATTAGCTGATGAATATTTTTGAGTGTCCATTCTGTTAAGTCATTATTTTTCTTTATAAGGGTTTCTAGGTATTCAATAGCATCCTTATGATTAATTGTTTCTAAATGTTCAGTAACATTTTTCCCACCGATGGTAATTCCTTCCAATACAACCTTAGTTTCTAACATTGTAAGCGTATTGCCTTCTATTGCATTAGAATTATATGTCCACTCAATAATAAGTTTTTCACGAAGTGACTTTACGATATTTTTAGATAATGGTCTATATTTATCTATTTCATTCTTCAGTGTATCTATCTTGGAAAAATTGAAATTTAAGCCACTGTATTCTCTTTTTACTGTTTTTCTAGCATCATAAGGTTTTGATGCATCCTCGGCAATCATCCAAGTTTTACCAACTTTAAATGCACCATCAACCCTACCTTCTTCACATAAAGCTCTTACTCTTCGATCATTCACATTCCATTTGCTCGCTATTTCTTTTGTCGTCAGATATTTCATGTAATCACCTCAAATATATATTATACCGATAACGGTATAATGTCAAGTTATTTAAAAAAAGCTCCCTCCATCAGAGTGTATGGTTTAGTATACCATATCTCCAACTTTTGGAAGCTACTTCAGGTAAAATTGGTGGAGCTGAGGGGAGTTGAACCCCTGTCCAAAATAGTCAATCATTTAACTTTCTACATGCTTAGTTGATTGCAAAAGTTCGATAAACACACGCCAACCAACACACAAATGTCTATCTATTCTTATTCATCTCATGCATCCCCTTAAGAAGGCAGGGAAATGCATTATTCTATATTTCTGGAATTCAAGACGGGTCTATAGACAAACCCGAATGAATTTGCAGCTTCTTCTTAAGCCGCGTAAGCGTAATTTTGATTTCCGGTTATATTTAACCATGCATTTTTACATCTGCCGATAGCATGCTAGTCAAACTTGAACTATCCTGTCGAATCCAGAACAGCCCCATTTAATAAATAACTTTATCCATTCTCTTTTCAGCGTCTTCACGCTTCTTACTTTGTCGTTTATCATAAAGCTTCTTACCTTTAGCAAGAACAACTTCTACTTTACATAAACCTTCTTTTAAGTATACTCTTTTTGGCACCAAAGTCAAACCTTCAAGTTTTTGTTTATGTTCTAGTTTTTCTATGGTATGTTTATGAGCTAGAAGTTTCTTCTTTCTTTTTTCTACATGATTAAATAAACTTCCATGGTCATATTTTGAGACATGCATATTTATGATAAATAATTCCATCTTCTTTGATATCGTTACATAACTTTCGTTAATGGAAAATTTACCCTGTCTAATTGATTTAATCTCTGTCCCTTTTAATATAATACCAAACTCATAAGTATCAAGGATATGATAATCGTGTTGTACTTTTTTATTGTGTGCTAATACTTTCATCATTTCCTCCTAAACTAATTCAAAATCAATCTTACCTAAAACTTTATTCACTTTCACTAGCTTTACTTTAATTTCCTTACCTATATTATAACTTTTATTAGAGGAAACGCCAACTAATTTCATAGTTTTTTCATCATATTCCATTTCTTCTTTAAAGGTTGAAACATGTACCAAACCTTCAACTGTATTTGGTAATTCTACAAACATACCAAATTTAAGAACTGATGAAATCACACCATCGAATTCTTCATTGATGAATTGTTCCATATATTCAGCTTTTTTGATATCCATAATTTCTCTTTCAGCTTGCATTGCTTGTCGTTCTTGCTTAGACGATTGTTTAGCAATGTCTTCAAACTTATCGATTAATTTTTCAGTGATATCTTTATTATTTTTAAAGACATATCTTCTTAAATAACGATGAACAATTAAATCAGGGTAACGTCTAATGGGCGATGTAAAATGTGTATAGTGTTCAAAAGCCAAACCATAATGCCCTAAGCTTTCTTTAGCATATCTTGCTTTAGACATTGATCTTAATAATAGTGTATTAATGACTTTTTCGTATTTTGTATCTTCAACACTTTTTAAGAGTTTTTGTAAGTTCTCTTGACTAATATTATCTTCTAGTTCAACATCTACACCAAGTTCTTTAACCATGGTTAAAACATGGTTGATTTTTTCTTCATTTGGTAGTTCATGAACACGGTATATAAATGGTAGTTTTAGATTATAGATATGGGTTGCGACCACTTGGTTGGCAACCAACATAAACTCTTCAATCATTTGTTCGCCAACACCACGTTCTTTAACAACCATATCAGTGATTTTTCCAGATTTATTAAATATAAACTTCGGTTCAATCGTCTCAAAATTAATTGATCCCATTTTTGTTCTTACATCATTTAATATATCTTGTAGTTCCTTCATGGCCAATACATTTGGATGAATGTCTTTGAATTCTTTAATGACTTCTTCATCACCAGCAATCATTTTATTAATATTTGTATAAGTCATTTTAAAATCACTATGTATCACTGATGGAAAGAAATCATAATTGATTACTTCACCTTTTTGATTGATTTCCATTTCACAAGACATTGCTAAACGGTCTACATTGGGATTTAAAGAACAAATACCATTTGAGAGTTCTCTAGGTAACATAGGCACAACAGAGTCTGCTAAGTAGACACTGGTCCCTCTATCATAAGCTGCTTTATCTAAGACTGAGTCTTCTTTTACATAATGACTGACATCTGCAATATGTACACCTAATCTATAATGACCATTATTCATTTTTTTGATTGATATGGCATCATCAATGTCTTTTGTTGACTCTGAATCTATTGTAAAAATTGTTTCTTTTCTTAAGTCAGTTCTCCCTTTGATTTCTTCATCTAAAACTTCTTGAGGAAGACTTTTAGCATAATCTATTTCTTCAGGTCTAAATTCATTGGTCAAACCAAATTTATGGGTAATTTCTAATACTTCTATCCCATCATCATCTTTATGACCTAAGACTTCGATTAATTTCACACGTTTAAAAATATGGTGCGAATAATCCACGATTTCACCTTTGATAATTTGGTGGTCCTTAACATTTTTTCTATCGCTATGTTT
>Ga0136596_1001125_pt1 | contig 12454 bp, 19 predicted proteins | sample AntRauTorcE11897_FD_101387 | JGI IMG/M metagenome (GOLD analysis project Ga0136596, IMG submission 101387) | Saline lake microbial communities from Rauer Islands, Antarctica - Metagenome Torckler E11 #897 | ecosystem: Environmental > Aquatic > Non-marine Saline and Alkaline > Saline | place... | reverse complement strand
ATTCAATGAAACTATTTTGGCACGGTACATGGATACCTACAGTTATGAAAGTTTTAGTGAAGGTCAGAAGTTGCGTATTGATTTAGCAATCATGTTAACATGGCGCGATATTGCAAAGATGAAAAACGCAATGGATACTAATCTGTTAATCATGGATGAAGTTTTTGATTCATCATTAGACCAAAGTGGTATTGATTCATTTGTTGATTTGATTCCATCTATGAAGAATACCAATGTATTTGTGGTATCACATACACCTGATAAATTATCAGATAAGTTCCGCTCACAATTGGAAATTAAACTGGATGGTAATTTCAGTCGGATTATGTAGTGTACCGAATTGTACCCATTAAGGGTGTTTTCATCAATAATGTACAATATATTGGCCATTATGTAGGTTAAGGGCTTATATATTGTACATTCACTCCCAACCCCCACAAAACCCTCTGAAATCGCCTGAGATTTGGCCTAATGCACACATTTGTGCTATATTTTAAGCCAGATTTTGACCTTATATAATTATTTTCGTAAATAGCTTGCATCTACGGCTCACTGTGGTATAATATTTATATTGAGTAAGAAAACAGAGGAATAAAATATGTTTGACGCGAATCTTGTACTTGACCAACTGACTATGAGTAACAACGGCGCTAACCGTTTAAAAGCAATGATTGGTGCAAAGAACTTTGCTCGTTCTGATGAACAACGTTATGTTAGTTTTCGCTTCCCAATGAAGGCGCGTAACAAAGCAAACTATGTGAAAATCACCCTGAATGATATGGACACTTATGATGTTGAGTTCGGTAGTATTCGTGGTATGAAGTATACTGTTAAAGGTGAAGCAAACGGTATGTACTTTGATATGCTGAAAGAATATTTTGAAGTTGAAACTGGACTTTATTTGAGTTTATAGTCGTAAATAGCTTGCATCTACGGCTCACTGTGGTATAATATTTATATTGAGTAAACAAACAGAGGTAAAAAACATGACATTAAACGAATTTAAAAACAGCTTAGTTATCGGTGATTCTTACCAGACCACACATGAATTTACTGGTGATAATCCAAGTGCTCCAAAAGATTTGGGTGTTCGTAAACTTGGTTATAAGGATACTGTTAAGTTTGGGTTTGAATCTACTCGGAACGCTGGTGAGTTTTCATATCGTGATTGGCCTAAAAAGTCTGAATTGACTGTAATTGAAAATGGGTTTATACTTGAAAATGATTTTTGTAAATTAACTTATGTGAAGGTGTCATAATGGATTCTGCAACTAAAAACATTGAACAGTTTAAAGAAGTTCTTAACGCAACTAATGGAGATTTACGTGACCCTGTTGCATATTGGGCACGAAGGGCTGTAATCACCGAGGCGCTGAGAAACAGTGCATACCTAAAGCGCAGGGTTATTGAACTTTATCCTGAGCGTGGCAATACATTTAATCGTTTCAGATTAAAACGTGCCCTTGAATATCTACGTGACCTGAAGCCTGTTACTGAAGCCTGTGCAATCTTGCGAGTAGTGTAATCATGAGTCTATCAATAAACACAGCAAAGATGCAGAAACAAATTGATTTATGGCGTGATAAAATCACCAAAGCCATTAAAGATATAACCGTAGATTATCTACATGGTTCTGGTTACTCTAAAGGTATCGGTGAGAATGGTTGTTTAAGGTTATGCACATATCCAGATTCACTTGATAGTGACGGTTACACAATGGCCACGTACATTTCTACAGATGAAACAGATGCAGATGCGTTCGCTATTATGGGCTTCACTGAACAGGGTGTAATCAATGATGCATATTGTGGATTGGTCACAACTGATTATGAGGATTTAACCCTTGAACAGTTAATATGGGTGTATGATAATTTAAAAGAAACACACACATACTTGCAATAACAATTCACTTATGTTAGCATTCATACTTTATTATGTATGAGGTATAGTATGAAGCTAACTAAAAAGGTGTTGGCCGTTCTAAAGAATTTTGCAACGATTAATTCTGGAATAATCATTAAGGCGGGTTCGTCAATTCAAACCAAATCAATTGAGAAGAATATTTTCACTCAGTGTGATATTGATGTTGAGTTCCCAATAGAATTTTGCATATTCGATTTGAACGAATTCCTGTCAACCATTTCTATATTCAATGACCCTGAACTTGAGTTTGAAGAAAAGTATGTAACTATCAGTGAAGGTAAATCTTCTGTGCGTTACTATTATTCGTCACCAACTGTTGTCACAGGTGTTACTAAAATGCCTTCATTCCCTGAAGGTAAAAATAAGTTCAGTATTACACAAGATGAATTGCTTAGTCTAACTAAGGCATCCAATATTCTTGAACTTAACACATTAAAACTATGTAATGATGCTGCTGGTGTATCATTGATTGTAACTGATGTTGATAACTCAACCAGTAATCAATTTAAACAACACATAGACACTTCAGATGTTGAAGATTTTTCAGATGAGGTATCCATTGAATATCTCAAAATGCTACCACTTGACTATGACGTTGAAGTGAAATCTGGTATGTTCATTCACTTTAAAAACGATAAAGAAAATATCCGTTATTGGGTATCGGTGGGTGTGTAATGGCATTGTATAGATTTATTGGGTTTAAAGCGGTTGCAACAAAACCTAACGATGAAGAATATGATGCCCCCTTTATGGTATACTTCCCTATGGGGTTAAATGAAATAACAGGTGAAATGGTTAACACTGCTGTTAGTTCGGCTGTAAGTCAATTTCTACAACTCCATCCAACAGGGTCAATTATATCACAGATGGAACGAACAGTTAATATGGTAGGTAGATAATGATAGATGACGAATTTCTATATGTAGAAAAATATCGCCCACAAACTATTGATGAATGTATTTTACCAGAACGGTATAAAGATAAATTCAAAGGGTTTGTTGAGAAAGGTGAAATCTCAAATTTACTTTTATCTGGTGATTCAGGTATGGGTAAAACAACTATTGCACGTGCATTGGCCCGTGAACTTGGTGCGGATATGTTATTCATAAAGGCATCTGAAGATGGTAACATTGATACATTGCGTACTACGATACGTAAGTTTGCATCAAGTGTATCACTGGAAGGTGGTACTAAAATTGTTATACTGGATGAATCTGATTATCTTAATGCTAATTCAACTCAACCAGCATTGCGTTCATTCCTTGAAGAATTCAGTAAGAATTGTCGATTCATATTCACGGCTAATTATCCAAATCGGATAATTAAACCGTTGCGTTCACGTTTAACTGAAATTGAGTTTAAATTTAATCGAAAAGAATCGGCTGCATTAGCCGGTCAATTCATGAAACGGGTTAAAGAAATACTCAAGAATGAAGAAGTTGAATTTGACCAAAAAGTGGTTGCTGAAATTATTATGAAATTCTTCCCTGATTTCAGAAAGGTTCTTAGTGAATTACAGGGGTTTGCGTCAACAGGTATCACAGGTGATGCTCTTAGCAAGATTTCTGGTACATCCCTTGATGAGGTCATGGGGTATCTAAAGAAAAAAGAATTCACAAAGATGCGTAAATGGGTTGCGGAAAATAGTGACCATGACCCAATAATGATTATGCGCAGTGTTGTGGATAATGCATATGATTTGTTTGATTCACCATCAATCCCTAATGTGGTGATGTTTTATAATCAATATGATTATCAGAATGCATTCGTTACGGATAAGGAAATTAACCTTGTGGTATTCTTCACTGAACTTATGATGAATTGTGAGTTAAAGTAATGGCCGCATTAGGTGATTTTCTAAATTCGATTAATAATAAAACAGGTATAATTGAACCGGAAGAAGTTCAAAAGGGTTATGTTCCGTTTGTTATTAATCGTACATTGAGTTATTTCATTGATACGGTTGTGTTAGCCAATGAAATGAACCACTATGTGAATACACCTAAGAACTATCAATATCTTTTCTATGTCAATTCTGTGCGCAAGAAAAAGCGATTCACGAAATGGCACAAATCTGAACATGATAAATACTTGGAAGTGGTAAAAGAGTATTATGATTATTCGTATGAAAAGGCGAATGATGCACTCAAATTACTGACAGTTGAACAATGTAAGGAATTAGAAAAGAGATTGTATAGAGGTGGCAAAAATGAGTTCGTGTGTTGATGATATTTTCGAGGGATTAGGTGTTGAAATCACCCTCAAAACAAGTGAAGATTTTTTAAAGGTTAAGGAAACCTTAACACGAATTGGTGTTGATTTGGATATTCTATATCGCAATGAACTGAAAGATGTTGCGGTAAAAGAAAAACAAATCCCTAAAACACTTTATCAATCTTGCCACATATTACATAAACGTGGTCGTTACGCCATTCTACATTTCAAGGAATTGTTTGCATTAGATGGTAAACATTCAGATATTACAGATGTTGATTTAGCTAGACGAAACACAATCGTCAAGTTATTAAGTGAATGGAATATGATTGATGTGGTTAATAAAGAATCATTTTTCACAGTTTCTGATTTTGCAGAAATGAATCAAATGAAAATAATTTCACATAAAGCTAAACACGATTGGGAATTAATTACAAAATATACAATCGGTTCTAACAAAGAAAAATAAGGTAAAATATATTATGGAAACAGAAGCGGAATATAAAACCCCTCCAAAGCGTACACAGAAACATGAATCTAAAAAAGCAATGCAGTTAGGTTTATTTAAAATCTATAGTGATGCATCTGACCCGTTGTGGGCTACTAATGGTTCAGCATGTTTTGATTTAAAGGCATATTTGAAACCTTCAACTGAAGTTAATATTTATGATTCTAACAATGAAAAAACAACTCGAAATGCCCGTGATGAAATTGCCCGTGATGAATCTGGTATCTGGCTAAACCCCGGCGATAGAGCGTTAATCCCAACTGGTCTAGTTTTTGATATTCCAGAATACCATTCAATCCGTATACACCCCCGTTCTGGTCTATCATGGAAATCTGGTCTAAACCTTTCAAACTGTGAAGGTGTAGTTGATTATGATTACGTTGAACAGATGTTTATCTCAATCCACAACACATCGCGCGCGCGAGTATGGATAGCAGATGGTGAACGTATAGCACAAGCTGAACTGGTAGAAGTGATTCACTCAAATGCTATTGACGTGGTTTCACTTTCAAAGAAACCTGCTAAGAAAACAACTCGCTCGGGTGGATTTGGTTCTTCTGGTAAAAAATAGTTGTACTTTATTGGTAGGTGTGGTATTCTACCCGCCTACCAAATAACAATAATAAATAGGTAATTATATTATGTCGATTGAAGAAAGTTCTAAAGTTAAGATTCCATCGCGCCCCCAAGATTTGAAAGATATTGCCAAAGTCATTGATGACATTTGTAATGTTAAAACAATGATTGCTGCGAAGAATGATTACATCAAAGAAGCTAAGAAGGCTTTGAAAGATGACTATGAATTGGATGGTTCGGCAATTACGCTTATGATTAAGTTGCGTGAAAAAGAAATGGCTGAAGATTATTTTGAAACACAAGATGAACTTCATACATTGTATGAAAAACTGTTTAATTTAAATGAAAATGGAGATAGTGAATAATATGGGTACAACTATTATAATGTTGATACTGGATACTGGTGAATACATGATGGGTGTTCAAATATCCAATGATGAGAACGGTGTTGTGTTGGATAAACCAGTTGCTGTTCAGGTTCGTGAAGATGGTCAAGGCTTGATGTTTATGCCATACTTACAGTTGGTTGAAGAAACTCAATGTTTATATAAGCCACACCATGTACGTCATGTATTATCACCAAAAGAAGCACTGGTTGATAACTACCGCAAACAGTTTCTTGATGACGTGGGGTTGATGGTTCCTGACCAAAACATAATCTCATAATGATTAAATTGTTATCCAGATTTGTAGTGATGGTATCACTGGTTATGGTTTTATCCTGCACCAGTGATACCACTTCAGATTTAGTGATTAACACTTTACCTGATAGAGATTTAATGTTATCTTGGAATACAGTAACGAGATACATGTCAGATGAATGTATTGTAGGTGATATACAATATACGTTATATTATGGTAATCAAAGTGGTGTTCACCCTATAACACTTGAGATACCCTCAGTCAGTATTGAATGTTCCCATACTACATATGATACACAATGTGGTGTATTTAAAATGCGGTGTAGCTATATACTAACTGATGTACCAAAAAATAATTGGTATTTTACATTAACTGCTACAGATGAAGCGGGTAATGAAAGTGCTAAATCAAATGAGGTAAATGTTTTACTTCAGTAAATCGACAATTAGGGAGTCTAATAATGTCAAATAAAAAGTATGATTTAATAATCTACATAGGTAGATTTCAACCTTTCCACAATGCACATGAATATGTTGTTCGTGCTGCTCAGGAACTAGCAGATGAAGTTCTTATTCTAATAGGTTCATCAAATGTTGGTCGTTCTATTAAAAATCCTTTCACAGGTGATGAAAGGTATTTCATGATTCTAAGAGCATTACCTGATTTTGATAATTCATGTGGTGCAATTAAATTTATCAACGATTATACCTATGATAATAATCTCTGGGTTGGACACGTGGGTGAAGTTGTTAATGAATATGCAGGCCCACGTATGTGTCAGAAGATTGGTGTTATTGGTCACGATAAAGACCATAGTTCATTCTATCTAAACTCATTCCCTCAATGGGATTATATACCTATAGGTTCGTATCCAGAAAAAGGTAATATAATTGATGCAACACAGATTCGTCGCCTGTTGTATACACGTAATTATCATTTCATTAAGGGTGTAATTTCACCTAATGTGTATGAATGGATTGATAAAGAATTTATATACACAGATGAATATGATGGGTTGGTTGAAGAACATAACTTTGTTGAGAATTATAAAAAGGCATGGTCGGTTGCACCTTATCCACCTGTATTTGTAACGGTTGATTCTGTTGTGTATCAATCAGGTCATGTGTTACTCATACAGAGAGGCGGATTCCCCGGTAATGGTCAGTGGGCATTGCCGGGTGGATTTATCGGCCCACATGAAACATTAGAGTACGCGAGTATTCGTGAACTGCGTGAAGAAACCCGCGTTAAAGTTCCTGAAAAGGTTCTACAGGGTTCCATTGTTGCAAGTGAAGTATTCGATGACCCTAATCGGTCTACACGTGGTAGAACTATCACACACACATACCTGTACCAATTAGACGATTCTGAATCTCTACCAAGAGTTAAAGGTTCTGACGATGCTATGGCTGCTAAGTGGTTTTCACTGGCAGAAATAAATGACATGGCAACTGAAATGTATGAAGAACATTGGCACATTATCAAGCACATGTTAACTAAACTTAAACAACATTAATAGGGAGTCTATTATGAATAACAATATTATTTTAAACACAGATAGTTATAAAGTATCCATGTACGAACAGTATCCTGAAGGTACGGAATATATCTCATCCTACATTGAAGCACGTGGTGCGGATGACCCAGATTATCAGAGTGTATTATTTTTCGGCCTGCAAATTTTTATCAAGGAATACTTGACAAAACCTATTACCCGTAAAGAGTTATATGAAGCACGTGATATTTACGCAATGCACGGTGTACCATTTAACTTTGATGGTTGGATGTACATTGTGAATCAATGTGGTGGTAAGCTTCCAATTGAAATCAGTGCAATTCCTGAAGGTACACGCACACCACTAGGAACTGCACTGGTTCAAGTTCGTAACACTGATAAGAATGTTCCGTGGTTAACTACATGGGTTGAAACTGCACTACTACGTGCAATTTGGTATCCAACAACTGTTGCTACAAATAGTTGGACTATCAAACAATTCATGAAAATGTACTATGACATGGATGGTTCTAAAGATGGTCTGAATTTTAAACTACATGACTTCGGTTCACGTGGTGCAAGTTCAATGGAATCTTCAATGATTGGTGGCCTTGCACACATGGTTAACTTCATGGGCACTGATACAGTTTCTGCATTGGTTGCTGGTCGCAGATGGTATAATGAAAAGTGTGCTGGATTCTCTATTCCGGCTGCTGAACACAGCACTATCACAACATGGGGTGAAGAAAACGAAGTTGATGCATATCGAAATATGCTGAACAAGTTTGGTGGTAATGGTAAAATGTTAGCTGTTGTATCTGATAGCTATGATATTTACAATGCTGCTAGAAACCTTTGGGGTGATGAACTGAAACAGGAAGTTATTGATTCTGGTGCAATTGTAGTAATTCGTCCAGACTCAGGCAATCCAGAAACTGTACCAATTGAGATTATTAAAATCTTAATGGATAAATTCGGATACACTGAGAATGAACAAGGATTTAAAACACTACCGGGCAATGTGCGCGTCATTCAAGGTGATGGTATTAACCGTATGAGCATTAAAAATATCTTGCAAAATCTTCACAAGAGTAAAATGACGGTTGATAACCTAGCTTTCGGTATGGGTGGTGCGCTACTTCAAGGCTCAGATGTACAACCTATTAATCGTGACACATTGAAGTTTGCTATGAAGGTTAGTGCTATCTGTGTTAATGGTGAATGGCGTGATGTGTATAAGAATCCAGTAGGTGATTCAAGTAAAGCATCTAAGCGCGGTGTTCTTGATACAGTAACTGATGGGTTTGGGAATGTACTAACAGTACGTGTTGGTGAAATGCCAATTGGTTACAACTCAATGATGCCTACTGTTTATCGTGATGGTGAACTGTTGATTGAAGATGACTTTGCAACTATCCGAGAACGTGCTAACTATTCAGGATAATGTTTCCAAAAAGTCTTGACATAAACAGAGGGGTTGGTGTAAGCTGACCCCTTTATTTCTATACTAATTCTGTTAACGGGTTTACTGACAGAGATGGTAATAGAGTATCGGCTGTGACAAATAGTTATTACTTGTGTAATGAATGTTATAACCGAATAGCTCTTGTTTCTCTTAAGAAGTTTAATGAGTTAAAAACAATCACATAAGAAGGTGTTAGGAAGGGTTAATGTTTTATACAAATGTATCACAGGTTGGAAATAAGATACTACATAGATGGATTGATGCTGAAGGTAAACGTAGAGAATCGTTTGGTGATGTAGAACCTGAACTATTTGTTCATACTCGAAAGGATTCGAAGTATCGTGGTATTGAGGGTGAGAAACTTGATGTTATAAATTTTGATAATATCCGTGAAGCTAAAGATTTTATTAAAGAGCATGAAGATATTTCAAACTTTCCAATCTATGGTAATCAGAATTGGTGGGCGCAATTTATTGCACAAAAATATCCTAATGAAATAAAGTGGGATATTGACAAACTGGTTGTGGCTAATCTTGATATAGAATGTAAAATGGGGCAGGGTTTTCCTGAACCATCTAAAGCTAATCAGATGATTACCGCCATTACTGTTGAAGTTAATGATACCTATATGGTATTTGGTTCAAAGGAATATACAAAAAAGTTGCCTGAGAACGTTACTCATTACCATGCACAGAATGAAAAGGATTTACTTTTCAATTTCTTAACCTATTGGGAAAAATTAAATCCTGATGTAATCACTGGTTGGAACGTTGAAGGGTTCGATATTCCTTACCTAATTAATCGCATTTCAAACATCATGGGTGATGAATATGTTGATTATTTAGCACCGGCTGCTAGAAAAGTTTCAAGAATGGCTGTGACTAGTCGTGAATTCAAGGGTGATGTTTATTATACCTTGAATGGTGTTAGTGTACTTGATTACATGGTCATGTATAAGAAGTTTACATATAAAATGCGTGAAAGATATTCACTGGATTACATTGCTTATGTTGAATTGGGTGAACGTAAATTAGACTACAGTGAATATGGTAATCTGGATGACTTGTATGAAAAGGATTATAATACTTACATAGATTATAATATTCGTGACACACATCTGGTAATGCGACTGGATAATAAATTACAGTTGCTTATGTTGGTTTATACACTGACATACATGTGTAAGATTCCACATAAGGATGTTTTCTCACAAGTTCGTATGTGGGATACTCTTATTTATAATAAACTCTTAGCGGATAATGTAGTAGTTCCTCCAAAGTCACATTTCAGTAAAGATGAAAAATATAAAGGTGCTGTTGTATTCGACCCCAAAACGGGCTTACATAAATGGGTGGTATCATTTGACTTAGATGGCCTATACCCTCACTTAATAATGCAATACAATATCTCACCTGAAATGATGGTTGATAGAGATTTAATTGATAATCCATTAACATTTGGTATAGCTGATTTAGTAAATGCAACGGCTGATTTATCTTTCTTAAAAGATATTAATTTATCAATGGCTGCTAACAAAGCATTCTTTAAGCGGGATAAACAAGGATTCCTACCTGAAATGATGGAAGATTTATATCGACAACGTAAAGACGTTAAACGAAATATGCTTGATGCTGATTCTGATGTAGAGTTGATTAAAGGTATATTACATGACCGTGAATCAAAATCGGCATGAGTGATGAATCAGAGATATTCTTCAAGAACAAATTCCCTGAAGAAATAATTTGTTTAGTATGTGATGAACAAGAAACATTAAAACGTGATGAATATCCTAATCATTTAATGTGGAATCATGATTGGGAAACTACCAGTTGGGAATATATCTATAAACGATTGAGTGCGGTTGGGGTTATATGAACGTTGTTGATTTATTTTCAGGGATAGGTGGGTTTAGTTTGGGCTTACAGAATGCAGGAATGAACACTGTTGCATTCTGTGAAATAGATAAGTACCAGCAAACAGTATTAAATAAACATTGGCCTGATGTGCGCGTGTATGATGACATACAGAAATTAACAGGTGATATGTTAAGAGAAAACCACGAACCGATTGATGTGTTTTGTGGTGGGTTCCCTTGTACTGATATTTCATTTGCAGGTAAACATGATGGTGGGTTAGAAGGTGAACAATCAGGATTGTGGTATGAATATAAAAGACTCATTAACGAATATAGACCAGCATACGCAATCGTTGAAAACGTCAGTGCCTTGCGTAGCCGTGGACTTGAAAAAGTGCTTCAAGACTTTGCCGAAATCGGGTACGATGCGGCTTGGACGATGTTGGATTCACAATACTTCGGAGTGCCGCAACGTAGACGTAGAGTTTACATTGTGGGAGTCAGGGATGGAATCACCCCCAATACCGATTTCTTCCAGCTTAAAGAACGTAATCAAAATGAATGTAAGCACGAAGTGGAACTTATCAACAAGAGCCGTGAATGGTTATTATCAGAGAGCGATAAACAAGGGGAAGAACTTGCCTACTTTACTAAACAAAGTCATGGTGAGTACAAAACAATAGGAATTAGTGCTACTATATTGAAGCGCGATACCGCTGATTTAATTTCATCAAAAGGAAACCTGAGAAGGGTTACACCAGAAGAACGAATGTTATTACAAGGGTTTCCTGAAGATTGGTTGATAGAATCTACACTTAAAAATATGTTTACAGCAAGTGGTATGACAGTGCCAGTAGTTCAGTATATTGGTGAAAGGATAATGAATTATAATGAATACATTTCAGTTCGATAAAATACGTGACTTTGATAAACACATATCATTATCAATTCCAAACTACGAATATATGTACAATCAAGTTAAGATGTTTACTGAAGCGTTTTCTGAACCTAACAGTGTTATTGTAGATGTTGGGTGTTCAACTGGTAAATTTATAAATGAGTTGGATGTTGATTGGTCAGTTGATTGTTATGGTGTAGATAGCAGTGATTTGATTGAAGGTGCAATACAAAACCGTACACAGAATAAGATATTTTGTAAAGCAGATTTTCTTACATGGTCAATGCCTGAGAATTGTTCAGTAGTAACAAGTATGTTCTTTCTTCAATTTCTTGGCTACCATGATAGGATTAATGCACTTAATAAAATTGCTAATAGTTTAAATCCAGATGGTAGAATGATTATATGTGAGAAAACACATTTCCATGATTTGAGAATTGAACATATTGTTACTGCACATCACCTTGAAGAAAAAAGAAACCACTTTACTGATACTGAAATATTAGATAAGAACATCCAATTATCTAATAGTATGAAATTAAGAACCGATGAAGAATTGATAGAAGAACTTGGTGCATTTGGGGATGTATCTGTATTTTTTAAATCATTAGGGTTTACAGGATGTATAGTTAAAATATAATAATAATAAGGTATACAATATGGGAAAGTTAAATTTAGGTAATCTGCTTAAAGCAGTTAAAGTAGATAAGCCCTGTAAAGAAGAAGTCATTGATTTATTATCTAAGTTGGGTCATGGTGTTAAGGCGTATGTGGCTGGTGGTTGGTTACGTGATATTGATAATGGTATTGACCCCAAAGATACAGATATATTTATATGCCCTACTCAAGAAGAAGAAATTCCACACGAATTAGTTTAT
>Ga0136596_1001121_pt1 | contig 12488 bp, 18 predicted proteins | sample AntRauTorcE11897_FD_101387 | JGI IMG/M metagenome (GOLD analysis project Ga0136596, IMG submission 101387) | Saline lake microbial communities from Rauer Islands, Antarctica - Metagenome Torckler E11 #897 | ecosystem: Environmental > Aquatic > Non-marine Saline and Alkaline > Saline | place... | reverse complement strand
TTGAGCTTGTCAATCATAATATTCAGCTTACAAGCGCCTCCCCATACTTTCGATTTCAGTTTGATGGACCGAATAGCGGTTTCTTGGCAAAAAGCAGTTCAATTGTAATTCAACGAACTGATGCGCCATCTACTGATGATAAGTATAACCACGCAATATCGGTGACTGATTATCCACGAGTTGGAATTCATATCGGTAGTCTCATGGTCGTTTCACAGCAAGACGATTCTGCAACTCCTACCTATAAAGCAGGCGTTTTTCATGTTAAAGAGGGAGGAGCGAATATTGAAATTGATACCTGTGCTTATATTCAAGTTGGCCAAACTATGGGCAATAATGCTTTTATTACCTGGAAACTCGATGGTGATGAACAGCAGCCTGTAATTTATAAGGGGAATGTAACGCAAATAGGATTCGGGCCAACCGGCGGTTCTGTCGTTCGCATAGAATCAGCATCCTGGAGTCCCCGATCAGTGCACATTCAAGGCGGAATTATTGTGTTATCATCAATGGCTCCGACTGGAAACAGGATTTCGCACTCAAGCAATCAGTCTCAATATAACCGGGATGGTATTGTGATTAGTGATGCGACGATAGTTCTGGAGTCGGGCCAATGGGGTTTTGGTGGTGTGGATCTTTTGAATTGCAGGGTTAAGGTGAAGAACGGTGCTCAAATTGGTAGTGCTCCTCAACGGGTTCATGATTGCACATTTGAGTATGAAGATACTTCTGCAAATCTATTCATGACAGCTTTTGGAACAGTTGCAACGAACTCTTTAAGTAATGTAGGCAAGGGATCAGTGTCCATAAGTTATGGCAGTATTTATACCACCAGCTATATAAGGGTGACCGACCCAATTAATATCCAAAGTCCCTTCGGAGCATTGCCTTAATGGTTTCACCCGCCTCCATATCACCCCAAATTGATTTTGCGGTTCAGGCCGGAATCCTGGACTACTTTGTACAATCTGCAAAGAAATACGGGATTCCGGTTTCTATTTTACTGGCTATCGCAAGCCGTGAAAGTGGAATTGGCACTGATCCAACCTATCTGGCTAACAACTTTACCGGAGGAGATGGTCACGGCCGTGGAATCATGCAGATTGATGATCGCTGGCACATTTTCGCTCAAATCACAGCTCCCAACGATGATCAGGCAAACATTCTATATGGAGCCGAATATTTGAAAAACCTGCTCAATCAGTTTCCATACAACAAACAAGCAGCCATAGCAGCCTATAACGCTGGCCCTGGAAATGTGCGCTATGTTTTGGGAATAGGGCAGCATCCAGACTCTGCAACTACCGGCAAAGACTATTCAGCAGATGTGTTAAAGCGTGCTAAGGTTATTAAGCAACTGCTTAAAGAGAAAGGAACCATCACAACTAATTATACCGTTCAGCTGGCCGCTTTGTCTGTGGTCGGGCTGGCATTCTACAAACGAAATGAGGTTCAACAATGGCTCAACACTATTTAGGAAATAAAAAATCTGATTGTGGATGTTCACAGTTAGGCAGCACTTCCTATAATCAATTTCAACCAAATGATGCCTCCTTTGATGTTATCATTGATGAGGAAAGAGAGAACTGGCAAATTGACGGCGGATCAGATAAAGATCCGATTCCTGACAATGATCCCATTCCAAATCCACAGCCCCCGGCAATGGATGAAAAAGAAGATCCCACCTACTATTCCGGCAGCTACTACCATCAGTATCGCCTCCCGGCAATGGATGAAAAAGAAGATCCCACCCGTGCTCCAGCTCCTCCACCAGATCATAACAAAACAGGCGCCGGACAAATTCAGCCTACATCCGGCACAGGCAATAATAACGGCGGTGGAAACTCAGAAAATTCTGTGGCCACCAAAACCACAAACGTTCTTAAAGCGGGCGTAACCAATCCCTGGACGCTCGGCTTGTTACTCCTGGCAGCTCTCGGCTATGGCTGGAATCACTTCCAAAATAAGTACCCATGAGCGGACGAACCAACGTACTGATTTTAACTCCTGACTCTATCCGTAACCCGTTAGGCGGACTCGGAGTGTACATGCAGGAAACCCTGAGGCGATTCTCTCCAGAGTATAAATTTTATGTGCTCGGTCCTGATGCTGATCCTGATCACCAGACCAAAAACTATGCGTACACGTCACTTTCAAACGCTCAGGCAGTTGAAAAAGGTGCTTCAATCATCAAAAAAATTGATGTGATCCATGCGATGGACTGGACCACCTTTCGACCGGCTATTAAGCTGGCCGATACTTTTGGGCTGCCGTTTATCGCTCATGTTCACCTTAGCGAATCAGAGCTGATGAAGGATGTGATGAAACAGTACGGGCAGGTTTACCGTCGTGACTTAGAAAATAAAATTGAAATAAACGGCCTTGAGCGTGCCGATTTAGTCATTCAGGTTTCCCACGGTTACGCCAGGCGTTTTCCCAATCATATTCACAAAACAAAAGTGGTTCATAATGGAATTGATGTGACTCCATTTATGACTATTCCAGAGAAGGAATTCCCGCTGCCGGCAAGCAGACCGGGAAATAAGAAAATGCTTTATATCGGACGCACTACCTATCAAAAAGGGTTGGTAGAGTTGATGCAGTGTGATATTCCCGATGACATTGATCTGTATTTAGTAACCGGAAGAAAAGGATCTGATCCGTCCATGTTAGAAACTGTCATTCAATGGGCTGATTCAACACCGAATGTTCATTATCTCGGTCCCCAATGGGGAGAAGAAAAGCGTTCAATTATGCATCAGGTTGATGCTCAAATAGTACCAAGCCTTCATGAACCTTTTGGAATTGTGGCTTTAGAAGCTATCGCCAGCGGTTCAGTTTTACTCTCCAGCTTTGTTGATGGGATGAGTGACTTTCTTGATGAAAGCTATGCCATCAATACCGGAATTAACGCAGCTACGATCCAAAAAGCTTTACAGAACTACGCTGATATGTCAATCACCGCTGAAATGCAGATGGTGAATAAAGCTTCACAGATACTTCCTGATTACACCTGGAAGAAAACAGTCCAACGATTAGAAACCATCTATCAATCAATAAAACACCTATAACCATGCCAAAATCTAAATTCTTAGGAACCGTTGACACGAGTTTTTTAACTCAGTCCAACTACGGTTACAATAAAACATTCGGCTACTATTCCGGCAGCTACTACTATCAGTATCGCCTTGATCTGGGATTGCTGGCCTCCATTTCTGACTTGATCGATCAGGCCAACCAAGCCTCACCACAAGAGTGGCAAGATCACAAACAGGAATTCCGTGCCTTCCAGAGCCGACTCAGAGAGATGGAGCCACAGATCCGCAGAATTGCAAATGATCCGGTATTGAAGAGCCAACGCCCTGACCTCACATCACGAGCTTCGCAGCTTCTGAGCAGAATCGGGGATTTCTTACGTGTGAATATTTGATCTATTCAGTAGCTGACATAGAACAACTCATCACACAAAGTGAAGCACTGATTGCTGAGGCCTCAAAGGTCGAAATACAATCTACGGTTCCGGGACAACAGAAAGCAGCGTTATCATGGATAACCGGCGGCCTTCTTTTGGCTGCCGGTGTATCTGTACTTCTAAATCAGAATAATGATGAATGATCTGATCCAATACCGGTTAAGCTCCTTTGCTGATTATTCCATCAGCTCTATCTATTTCCGTGGCTTGTTTCAATGCTGGATTCTTGAAGATGAATTCAGAACAGAAAAAGTCTATGGAGAAACCCGAATTCCAGAGGGGATCTATCCGCTACGTTTGAGAACGTTTGGAGATTATCACGCCATTTACTCTCAGCGTTATCCTGAATTGCATAAGGGAATGATTGAAGTAATGGACGTACCGAATTTCACGAACGTATTATTTCATCCGGGAAACGATGATGAAGATACAGCAGCTTGTTTGCTGCCTGGTTATTCAGTCGGTCATGTTAAACGCTACTCCAATGGGAAAATCGGATCATCAACCGAGGCTTATTTGGATTTATATCGAACCGTGATTCCTCATATCAAAAGCATGAGACTCATTATCAAAGACCTGGAGCGGGAGCTAACCCCGACACCATTTAAAGTACATAGAACCTAAAATGGAATATCTAACCACATTTAATGATTCAATTATATACGCTTTGGGCCTGGCATTGGGAATCTTTTCGCTTCCTATTAGCTCAAAATTAGGCGTTGCCATAGTTGACTATCTGAAAACAAAGTACAAGACAACAGCTGAGGAGATAGCTCAGTACCGTGAAAATTTGAGAGAGGATCTAAACAACTTGAAAAAAGAGCTCCAGAGCACTCGGGAAATGCGGCAAAGGTTTGAAGCCGATAGTCTGGAATACTTACGAAAGCTCAATCAACTCGAATTTGAAAACGGACAATTGAAACTGGAGACAGAGAAACTCAAACAGCGAGTAAAAGAAGGAGATGAAGCGCTCAGAAAAACCTACAAGCGAATTGATCACCTAATCAGCCAAATAGAACAATTAGAAACAAACCTGGAGGCCAAACAATGAGTAAGCCCAAAGATTGGGGGATAGTAAAATTCCTCACAAAGAAAGTACCCGGCCTGGCCGGAAAAGTGGCCGAAGTTGCCGGAAATGTAATTCTCGGAAACGAAACCACAGACGCAATCAAAGATGTGATAACCGGCAGTACGGAGCTTTCCGAAGCTGACAAGGAACTTGCCCTTGCCAAACTGGATGCTGACCTTGAGCGGGAACGCCTGGCCATTCAGGATAGGGATTCAGCCCGAACCATGCAGAACACAGCTCTGGATCAAAAGGATCTGTTCAGTAAAAGGTTTGTGTATTATTTCGCTGCCGGTACGACTTTTTTAAGCTTCCTGTCGATTATACTCCTGTACTTTGTGGAAATTCCGGAGGCCAATAAATCCACCATTTATATGGCTCTTGGAGCGATTATCGGAACCGGGCTGACCGGAATATTTCAATTCTTTTTCGGCTCCAGCTCAGGAAGTAAAGAAAAGGATTCCATAATAGGACAGTTTTCCAAGAGGAGTAATTGACTTATTCCTCCCCGCCTTCAAGTTTGTTCACCTTGTCCATAAACACCTTTCCGGCAAGGTGAGTGTACATTCTATCAGTTACTGAGGCTGAACTATGGCCTGCCATATCTTTAGCCTCAGATAACGAAAATCCCATCTCGATCCAGCGAGTCACAGAAGCGTGTCGCATTCCGTGAATGGTTCTGTCTTTTGGAATACCAGCTATGTCTAAAAACTCATTGAAAACTTTGAGAACATGACTTCCCGTTAATGGATCTCCCTTGCCGTCAATAAAAATGAAATCATCAGATTTTAGCGGCCACCGGTTCTTCAAAAAATCATTTAGATATGGTCTGAGATACTTAGAAATTGGAATAATTCGCTCTTTGTACCCTTTTTGCTTATCAATATAAAATCCCTGTAATTCACCGATGATGTTTTCTCCTTTCAGGGCAATAGCTTCACTCCTCCTCATTCCCGTAAAAAAATAAGTGGCAATCAATGGCGGGAACCAAAGTTGATCCTGCCATTCCTGATAACGCTTACGCTTTTTCTTTTTCTCCAGATTATTCCAAAATGTTTGAATGAGCAGCTCGAACTCATCCTCTTTAATCATTTTTCGGAAGGTTTTTGGAGTAGCTTTTGGGATTTTAATATCCTCCACCGGATTAGACTTCAGATAACCTTTTTTGAACAGGTGTGAAAAAATGGTATACAAAATGGTGTACAGTAAGATTTATCAAATTCCACACTTTCACTTATCGTTATAATGTCCGTAGCACGATATAGCTATTATCTCATCTCTTCCATATTCATATACCAGGCGATGTTTCCCGCTTATTACACGTGAATAGAGTCCAGCCAAATCGTGTTTTAAAAGCTCAGGTTTACCTTTTCCATTTAATGGGTCACCAGATGTTTTTTCAAAACTTTGTTGTTGATATTAAACCCACCCCTCACTCCTCCCCGTCAATTTCATCCTTAATAAAATTGGAAAGCTCCAAAATCCTTTCTGATATATCTAAATATTGTGATTTTATATTTGACAATTTAGAAATACTATGATTATACTAACAAGTGTTACTAACAAGTGTTACTTCAACTATACAAATATGACTGATTTAATCAAAGAGCTGGGAATAGCTCGCTATCTGCGCAATCACACCTATGCGGATTTGGCTCACCTCTACGCTAAACAATATGGTGGTAAAGAAGTGTCTCATACGGCCTTCAATTTGGTGGCAAGTGGAAAATCGCAAAGCAAAAATCTGCGACCCTTTATAGAGCAGTACATCACCGAAACCCGAAAGGAGTTTCCCATGCTGTACGGCAAGCTTTTAAATAAACAATATGGTCACCAGAATAAAACTATTGAGGTGAAGTGAGTTATGTCATATAACGCACAAACCACACCAAAACCAATTCGCATGGATCTGGCTCGGAAAAGGATTCAGATCAGAACGCATCAAGGTCCATATAAAGATCATTGGGCTATCATGGAGCGCTTTGAAGATCCTGAACAGATGGAGAAGCGATTTAAGAAACTATTATCAAATAATAATTACAAAGAGGTCTAACGATGGATTTACTAAAGCGACTTAATACACGATCAGAGATTGACACCTGGAAAGAACTAATAAAATCATCTGAAAAAGCAGTTACAGAACCCCAATCACATGTTCACGCTGTTTTTATTGAAATCATTAGTGGCAAGCTTCAATATGTTATTAATAGACTTCAGTATATGAATGCTCAAGCATCAACAACGCAAACTCATGAAGAGGTAATTGCGCTTGGAAAGGTTCACGCAGCTGAACTGATGGCACTTTTAGCTGACGAAAGGAAACTCCAAAACACAGAACCAATGGATGAACTACTATACATAGAGGACGCTTTTAACGATGTGGCCGCCGCAACTCAGCAGATCCGATTTAACTCTGAAAACGTAGTTGATGAAGATGAACTGAATATTCTGGAGGAGACTCTGGAGGATATGGAAAGCCAAATTGACGCAGCTAAAAGACAACTCAGCTGGGAGAAGCGCCAACGGTTAAACGAAAAGATAAATCGGGAGGATGTATGACTCATTATTGCATCCCCGAATACGCTGATATGACCTTTGAAGGGCTTGAAAACATCAATAGTTGGCTAAAGGAGCATGTTGCTTTTGTTGTGCTTGTTAAAAGCCGGAAAAGTGATGTAACGATGGTTTTACTGGCAAAAACCGGTGAGATCATTTACACAGATAGCCAGATTGAAAAATGGAGAGGTAATTTTGTCGATTTAGACAGCCTGAAAGAAGGACAGCGCATGTATGCGGTTCCGGGATGGTCAAAGGCATGGGGACAACCAACATCATTAATTCCACAAGAAATTCACGCTATGGAGGTATTATGCAAAAGACGAACGGCATAACAGAAGGAAAGCGAGATTATACGCAACTCAACGCCACCGCCTTAAAAGCACTGCTTACGGCATTCTATCAGGATGAACTCGGTGCCGGAAACATTCCAATAGCTCATATTAACCGGCTCGCCGACTACTTGGCCGATCAGCTGCCGGCAAAGGTGAAGCTGGAGCAAACAAGTTCACTCACACCGGAACAGATCCTTGAATGGGCCGACTCCGGCAAGCTGCCAAAACTGGAGCGCAGTAGTAAAACAGAAATCCCCTGGGCTGAGAAGCTGCCGGATCAGGAAGATAAGGTAACAGCCAGAGATGTCGTTGTGGTGGCTTTGATCATGGTATTTATGATTGTGGTCATTGTTGCGTTCTCAACAGGAGTTTAGGGCTATCAATGAGTATCAATCCAATCCTTTTCATTAAACAAACCCAAATCCGCCGCTTTTCAGGCGGATTTGGCCTTTCCGGCCATCTGGCCAACTCATTACTAACTCCCCCCACACCCCCCAAAGTGAAAAGCGGGTTAGCGGACGGAGTCCAGCCGCCGAAAGCATCTCAGAAGCTTTCGGATAGCGCTCACATCAACAGAGTAAGCACATCTCACAAACAGGCACTATCTACCTATTACAATTATTTGGAGGCTTTAGCATGAGAATTCCCGAACACACTATTCAGGAAATAAAAGAACAAACGGATATTATGGATGTCATTTCAAAGTATATGACTATCAAAAAACGTGGCAACTCCTGGAAAGGCAGCTGCCCGTTTCATAATGAAAAAACTGCTTCATTCTCAGTTCATCCGGGGAAACAGATTTTTAAATGTTTCGGATGTGATGAAGGTGGCGATGTGTTCACATTTGTAAGCAAAATTGATGGTCTCTCCTGGATTGAATCTGTTCGATCCTTAGCGGATCAGGCAGGAATTGAGCTGCCGAAAAAGAAAAAGAGCGAGACGCCGCCAAAATTTGATGTTTTTAGATTTACGGCAGCTTGGTTTCATGATCAGTTAAGTCACAGCTCTGAGAATATTCCCTTTTCAGATGAAATCATTAAACATTATTCGTTGGGTATTGTCCGGGAGGTCGATGGGCTGAAAAAAGAACTGGAGAGTAAAACAGATGAAGAAAATCTGAAAGCCTCTGGATTATTCTCTGGAGCGTATGATGAAATTTTGACAGAACAAAGTGATCATCCCTGGCTCGTTTTTCCTGTAAAAACACATTATGGAAGGCACCTTACCATAGCTTTTTTTAATTATCGGCGCTTAGAATGGAAATTTGTAAGGCCCGATTCAGGGTTTAGTCCAATAATTACGCTACTCGGCCTGAATTCGGCTAAAAACAGCATTCGTACTCCCCAAAAAGTGGATGAGTTTTGGGACGCAAAAAAAACCATTGCCCGAATATCATTTACCCCAACGGATCTACTCACCAATTTCGACCGCTCTCAGGTGGCCACATTATTCACTCCCTTCACACCGGATCAGGCGGCCATTCTATCCAAGTTCGCTGATCTGGTAGAATTTCGTATTACAGACATAGCACCTCAATTTCTGGTTTCCTCTATTAAGGCAGCTCTCAGTAATAATCTATCTGTAACAATAACGCAGCCAAATCAGCAACCGGTTGACTGGATGAACTGGCTAAGCACTCAAGACAAAACAGATAAGTCCAAGCACATTTTCAGCTGCATAGCAAGCATTCCAGACGAACTCACTCAAATTTTATACATAAACGATTTTTCTAAACTCCAATCATAGTTCTACATGAAAGACTCAAAACTACTCACCGACTTAGAACCGGAATTCTGGAGACACTATCTCAGCCGGTGGAATCAGTTCAATGATCCTGATGATCATACCACGGTAATAAAAAACGTGAAGAATATTCTCTCCCCTGATCAGGGACCGTTAACCATTGATCTTACCAAAGCCCTGGTTACAGATGATTCCATGACCTACGCAATGGATGAGTTTATTGCCCTTCTCAGAGATGATACCGTTCGGGAGGCCAAACAGCATATCATTATCAATTATGAAGTTTGGCTTGAGAAAAAGAAACAGGAAAAGAAAACCGCCTCCTATGAATTAGATGTTGATTCTCTCTCTTGGCATAAAGCGAGTGGTGAAAGAGTCACAACATTTGATATTGAGCTTACGGCCATCATTCACCGGTGGAACGCCAATGAACTAATTTGGGAGCGCAGCTTTGTTGGGAAACTCCATTTTCTGGAGCACGGACGCCAAATTGCCAAACCGTTTAAATTTGAGCCCGAAGATGTTCACTCATTCAAGCGGTTTTCTCTGTCCGTATGGAACCTGGCCATGCTCAAGGTTTCCAATCTAAAAGAGGAAGAAGTACTTGATTTTTGGATTCACATAGCCAAAGTGTGCAAACCCCGGAATGTGAGAGAGTATGATCATTTTGGCTTTGTCTATTTCGATCAGAAGAAATATTTCCTGGGTGGAAATGTGCTGATAAAACTTCCAGAACATGAAGGTGAACGTCTGGATCTGATTGCTCCATCGGAGGACAAAATGTTTCCGGTGGGAAATAATTACTTCATCAAACCATCAGAGGATATTGAGTATTTACCGACTCCAGAGCTCGGCCCGGTCGATCCCCACACTAACCGCTATGAGGACGCTCTGAAATCTCTGTTCGATGATAAATTGTTCTCTAAACGATTAAAGGAAGTTGAAAACCATCTCAGAGGAATGGTTGGTGGAAACACAGAAGTTGCGCCCTGGGGAAGTTTAATTTTAGCGTATGTTTTTGCGCAGCTCTTCTTCGAGGACATCTACCATGAGTTTCAACACGTTGTATTCCTATATCTGTTTGGAGAAGGAAACGTTGGTAAGGGAGAAGTCTGCAAGGTGATTCTGTCCTTTTTTGGCCAAAACGAAATGAGCCGCCTGGTGACTCCAACAGCAAGATATGTGGATATTGGTTTGCAGCAACACTCACAACTTCCAATGTGGGTTGATGAACACGTTCCAGAAGGTCCGGGAAAACAGGGAAAGGCCGCTAAGATACCGGATCAGAACTGGAACTCATGGTTTGAGCTCAAGCCACGTAACACATCCATGTTTACCGGATCTAAGTTCAAGCAGGAAAAGAAAGCTGTTCGGTCTATGACCTTATTTGCTTCAAATTACAAACCGCAAACGGATCACCTTCGCTCCCGCTGCCTCATGCTGGAGTATAGCGCTGAAAAACGTGGGCCGGTTCAACATGTGGACTGGCTAAAGAATGAAGAACAAACGCTGCAATTACTCATAGTAAGTTTTCTTCAACAAATCGCAGGTATTAACCGAAAGATGTTTCGTCACGACCTGAGAAGAATCCGCTCACTCATGAGGGACGAAGCAAAAAGACGCCTGGAGGAAAACAATATCGTTCCTCAATTAAAAGATCGTCAGATAAGTTCATACGCCATTTTATGCACGGTTCGGAACTGGCTAAATCCAGAGTATCGACATGAAATTGAGGAGCTTTTCAATCAGCGAAAGAAACTGGAGGAGAATCAGGAAGCCTATCAGCAATCAAACCGGTACAGTCAAACTACTGCCCGGCTGGGAGAAATAACTTTTCACTCTTTATATCAGTTCTGTGTCTCTCAGATAACGAGATCAGCCATCGAAAGCGCAAACAGAGATCCATTGACCGAATGGATTGAAAGTATCGGTTACCTGGTGCAAGCACGAGATGTTACCTATAAACATTATTGGTGGACGGAGGACGGCCATCTAAAGATTTACGCAAAAGGTGTATGGGATATCTACGATAAAGCCAAAAGAGGCACGGATGATATTATTCGCCGGGATGATGTAGAGAGCAAGCTGCTTGATATGTGCCGGTTAACCAAGAGCGGGAATCTGCCGGTTCTGAATTGGTCGCCAAAGGATATGGATAAGATAACGCAGCGTGGTTACTACATCGAGAACGCTTATACAGATGAACGGTTTCGCCTGGCTTTTGCCTATGATCACCACTTCCCGGCCGGTGGACCGAAAGAGAAATTAGAAGATAATTCTAATTTAAGTAAAGGCGCTTCTGAGGTGGCCACACAAACAGATATGAAATTGAATAAAAAAGCACCCTTCTAACTTAATTTTTTTAACCACACTTCTGAGAGTATGAAAATGAAAAATGAAATGTTTCTTTGTTTCTTTAAGTCAAATTTTAAAATAATTAGTCTTTATTTTAAATATTCATCAATTCTTTGGAAACAAAATCGGAAACATAACGGAAACAGGCGGAAACATTTTGGGCAAAAAAGGAAACATTGGGAAACATTTGATGTTTCCGCTGTTTCCTCTCTTTTTAGGCATCTTAAGTTAATATTTTTCAGTATTTTGATAGCGACTAAAAAACTAAAGTGCTCAAAACAGATGTTTCCTCAATGTTTCCCTATTTGTTTCCGCATTCTGTTTAGTAAAATCAAACACTTATCATGTGTAAAAAGTAGGTGGAAACATTTAAACAGGAAACATTGGTGTTTCCGTGGAAACGGGACATTCGCAATATGCCCGCCTAAATAATTTAGGTAAAAGGCTAAAATTCTTTCTCCTTGTCAAAATGCGTTAAACGGCAATTTTAAACAAAATGGACTCATGCACAACAACAACTCAGACACAGCAGTAAAACAGTTAGACATGTTCGGTATTGACGTGATTGAAGATCGTTTTTTAACCAAAGCAGCCGCACTGGATTTATTTAATCAGTACGGCTACGATATTGGAATGACTACCTTCCACAATACCATCTGGCAGGAACTCACCAAAAAGCCGGTAAGCCGTAATCATCGTTATCGGCGCCCCTCTACCCTTAGAGTGCTTTATAGTGAATGCATGAAGTTAATTAGACGGGATATGGAAAGGATCAGGAATGAGGTGTAAAGGAAATCTGGTTTTCAATCTTTAAATGCAAAGTAAAATTATTGACGGACAAGGGTATGATGTCGGTTATTTACGGATTTTAAACACTAAATTTTATAAAATGAAAAACTATATTTTAAGCTGGAACGATGTAAAACAAAGGTATTTAGAATTTCACAGGATGGATTCA
>Ga0136596_1001101_pt1 | contig 12651 bp, 15 predicted proteins | sample AntRauTorcE11897_FD_101387 | JGI IMG/M metagenome (GOLD analysis project Ga0136596, IMG submission 101387) | Saline lake microbial communities from Rauer Islands, Antarctica - Metagenome Torckler E11 #897 | ecosystem: Environmental > Aquatic > Non-marine Saline and Alkaline > Saline | place... | reverse complement strand
GCGTTCGGGCTGGTTGCGGTGCCCTGTGTTGGCAGCTGGATGCTGGGCGGGGCAGGGCTGAGGCGGCTACTCACAAAGCCGCTCTACAGGCGCTTGTTTAACTGGACTATGGGAATCCTGCTTGCGCTTTCGGTGATTCCCATGGTGTCCGTAGAGTTAGCTGCTCTGTGATCACCTGACCTCGCAGGTCAGGCTGCTTTCCCGGCATTCAAAGGCTACTTGCCTGTGACTGTTTATCTAAACGGTATAATTTTCGGCGTGAACCACAGAGGTCAAATGATTGCGTGGCAGTGGTTTAAGCCGTGGGCTAATCCACTGATTTATAAATTCTTGAATTCAGTCTGGGTGGTCAGAATAGCCGTAACAATGAAGCGGTCAAAATTTTGCAATCACTGAGGGCTCAGTGCAATACCTGTTAGCTACTGAGTACATAAAGCACACAATGTGCTACGCTCTGACTTATGAAACCGATCACATGGAGCTCAGAGAAGAACAGGCTTCTCCAAGAGGAGCGGAATATCTCTTTCGAGGATGTAGTTTTGCATCTCTCGGTAGGGGGTATCCTGGACACATTCGAGCATCCGAATCAGGAACGGTATCCGGGCCAGAAAAGCCATGTGATTGAGATAGAGGGGTATGCCTATTTGGTACCCTTCGGGGAGTCGGAGGATGAGGTTTTTTTGAAAACGATCATTCCGAGCCGGAAAGCGACCAAAACCTATTTGGGAGGTCCAAAATGAGCAGGCTGGATAAAGAAGAGCAGGACATTCTGGACGCATTTGATGCAGGAGAGCTGCAGAGAGCGTCAGACATTGAAGATAGGAAGGCGCGGCATCAACATTAGGCCGAGGCGATGTTCAAGAAAGATGCCCGTATCAACATCAGGCTTTCTTCTAAGGATCTTCGGGGGCTCCAGAAGAAAGCTCTTGCTGAAGGTATTCCCTACCAAACACTTGTTGCCAGCATCCTTCACAAGTATGTGGAAGGTCGCTTGCATGAGGATCGATAGTTAACCAGGCCATACACCGGATGCCAAAACCACTGCTTCGCGCCGGGTTTGTCGCGGGTGATGGCGGGCGTTCGGTGTGGGCGCTCACATAGTGAATTCGTATGGCATTCAGCGAGTTTGAAGTAAAAAAGATTGAACGGGCTATCTCAGAGTTTTTGGAAGCTCGGCGGCCACCAATCGACATTCGTCCCCATTTCCGCGAGCCGTCAAAAATCATTGAGTCGCCAGTGGCAAAAGCTACCTATGTTCAAAAGGCTCAGCGCTGGAAAATCTACTGGATGCGCAGTGATTTGAAGTGGCATTCGTACACGCCAGAACCGGAGTCACGTTCCATAGAGGAGTTTTTTGCTATCGTGAACTCTGACGAGAATGGCTGTTTCTTCGGGTAACACATGACCAGTGCAGGCACGGCGACGCTCTGTATGGCAGCCTATTTCTATTTACGGTAGGCACTAGGCGGGACTCCTGTCCATTGTTTAAATGCCCGTGAAAAAGTTGCTGCGTCGTTAAAACCAATCTTTAAACCTATGTCAGCAATGGTTAGGTTGCGCTGTTCAAACAAATTAATCGCTTGGTCGCGCCGCGCATTATCTTTTAACTGCTGAAAACTACTACCTTCCCTGGTCAGTTTTCGACGTAGTGTTCTGGATGTCATATTTAGTTTATTGGCCAATTCCTCAATATCGATTTCTTCTTCAAGTAGCGCAATAACTTGAGCCGTCCATGTGCCATAAAATGACTGCTTCTTAAACCATTGCAAAGGTATTTGTTGTAAGTAGTCTGCCAGTTCTTTTTGATTTTGTACCACGGGTAAGTCTAAATATTGTGTATCAAAAACCAGTGCGTTGTATTGGCTGTCGAATTCGCAGGGGCTGGGAAACATCAATCGATATTCTTGATGATGATCGGGTCTTGCATATTTCAGACACACTTTGGTTAGGGGGATAATTTGTCCGAGCAGCCAACTACAAAATCGATGACAAATTAAAAGCAACAACTCAATTAAAAGACTTTTATTCAATGAACTGTGTCTTTTAGCATTGAAATTAGGAGCCAGACTAAACGCGATGTGTGAGCCAGTTCTCTGCATTTTTACCGTGAGTTGTTCACCGGTTAAGCTGTAAAACTTGACGATATAATCGAGCACCTCTTTTAAATTTTTGCAGGTAATAAGGTGTTCGGCTAATAGCTCAAACATGCCAATTTTTAGTTTTTGATCGGTGAATCCCAATAATTCATCACCACTGAAGCGCCAACAGTTACTCACAATACTGGCTAATTGGGTGGCTAATATTCTTGCCTTAGGGTGGGCTAACTGTGCAGCTGATAGTCCAGTATAACGCAATATTTGCTGTTCTTGCGCCCCCAATAAGATGCCATTCGCTAAGTGTGTACGGGCAAAGTAATTGGCAATAGTCAGCCGATCAGATCGTTGATTTTCAGCGTTCATATTTGTCCGATTTTAACAATTAATTTGGTTTAGTCGGTAAATTTTGTCAATTTACCACTTTATTCTCGTTTAAAGTGTCCGAAAATGCAAATTATTGACTGTATTCGCTATTGTTTCTTCAGGACGACATGGCAATAATTCAAATCAGTATTCGATTAATCATGAGAAAATATATGCCTAGTACCGAAGATTCGATCCCAGAAGAAATACAGATGTTCAAAGATATGGTGTTACGCTTTTTAGAACAGGAAGTGTTACCCCATTACGATAGCTGGGAGAAGAACCACGCTATGCCTAGGGAGATGTGGAAAACCCTGGGTAGTGCCGGTATGTTGTTGGTAGATTTTCCAGAGAAATACGGTGCGGCAGAAGCCAGCTTTGACGTGTGTCAGATGATCCAGGAGCAAATGTGTCGTTTGAATCTGCATGCCTTGGCCACGGGCTATAATATTCATGCCAACATTGTGGCCCCTTATATATTAAACATTGGTACTGAAGCACAACGAGACCGCTGGCTACCCCCTATGGTTACAGGCGAAGTAGTCACCGCTATCGCCATGACTGAACCCGGCGCGGGTAGCGACCTGGCGGGCATGCGCACGAGTGCTGTTAGGCAGGGTGACCGTTACATTCTCAATGGCTCAAAAACCTTTATCACTAATGGCAACTACGCCAACATGATTATTGTCTGTGCTAAAACCGATACCAGTGCGGGCGCAAAAGGTATCTCATTGTTTTTGGTCGATACTAGCCTGGCGGGTTTCTCCACTGGCAAGCCGATTGGAAAGATTGGTCAGCATTCTAGTGATACGGCTGAGTTATTTTTCGAAGATATGTCTATTCCCAGCGACGCCCTACTAGGACAAGAGGGCCAGGGATTTGCCTATTTGATGCAGGAATTGCCTAGAGAGCGCTTGGGTTGCGCAGTACAAGCGATAGGTCATGCTCAGGGTGCGTTGGATATCACTTGCGAGTATGTGAAAGAGCGCAAGGCATTCGGCCAGGCGGTGGCACAATTTCAGAACACCCGCTTTAAACTTGCCCAGTGTCAAACTGAGCTTGAATTGTGCCGGGCTCTGCTGGAAAAACATATGCAAAAATATCACGCAGGTGAAATGACAGTGCAAGATGCCGCCATGCTAAAACTGGCGGCTACAGAAATGCAGTTGACTATGGTCAATGAGTGTCTGCAGTTATTTGGTGGCTATGGCTATACCGATGAATATCCTATTTCACGTTTTTACCGTGATGCCCGCATCCAAACGATTTATGCAGGCAGTTCAGAGATCATGAAAGAAGTGATTGCTCGCGGCATTTTAGGTCGCTAAGCGCTGTTTTTATAGCCTAGTTTTACTCATGGGAACCTTATGACTATACCCGCACAATTCAAAGGCCGTTTACGCCTGCCTTTAATCGCCTCACCTATGTTTATAGCCAGTGGCCTAGAGCTCGTTATTGAAACCTGTAAGGCCGGCGCAGTGGGTACTTTTCCGGCACTTAACCAACGCACGAGCCAAGGCTTTGAAGACTGGTTAATTGAAATCAAAAAACATTTGTCTGACTGGGAAAGCAGCACAGGTAAAAAAGCTGCGCCATTTGGCGTCAATTTGATTGTCCATAAAAGTAATCCCCGTTGGCAGGAAGATTTACAAATTTGTGTCAAACATCAGGTGCCCCTCGTTATCACGTCTTTAGGGGCCGTGGCCGACCTCGTAGAAGCGGTGCATAGCTACGGAGGCTTGGTTTTTCACGATGTGGTGAATGCACGCCACGGTAAAAAAGCGGCAGCTGCTGGAGTAGATGGTTTAATTGCCGTATGCAATGGCGCCGGCGGCCATGCTGGCACCACCAATCCTTTTGCATTAATTGCTGAAATCAGGCAGTTTTTTGCAAAAACAGTGTTATTAGCGGGCAGTTTGTCTCGTGGTAGAGATATCGCTGCAGCCGAAATGATGGGCGCAGATATGGCTTACATGGGTACTCGATTCTTGGCCACTGCAGAAGCCAATGTGGCGGAGGATTATCAGAAAATGTTAATTGACAGCCGGGCTAGTGACATTATATATACGCCCAAAATATCCGGGGTGAACGCTAACTTTATGCGACAAAGTATCGAGGGCGCTGGCATTGATCCTAAGGATCTCACCCCTAAAGCTGAGTTAGATTTTGGCAGTGAACTAGATGTGGGAAGTGGCCAGTCAAGCACTGATAAAAAAGCCTGGCGGGATATTTGGTCGGCAGGTCAAGGTGTGGGATCTATTGAGCAAGTACAAAGTACTGGTGAACTAGTAGATAACTTGGTCGCTGAATATCATCGAGCTATTAGCCAACAACAAAGATGCAGCGCTGAGCAGTTTCCGTTAGCTAAATAATAAGCCATAAAATATATAGGTCGTTCATGCAGTATAATACTATAGAATATAAGGTTGAAGATTTGATCTTAACCCTAAGCCTCAACCGCCCCGAAAAAATGAATGCTTTTACTGTAGAGATGGCCGCTGAGTTGATACATGCATTTAATCGCGCTAGCGACGATGATGAAGTCAGTGCCATAGTAGTAACAGGTAAGGGTCGCGCGTTCTGTGCGGGCATGGACTTAACCCGAGAAGGTAATGTGTTTGGCTTGGATGAAAGCCAGCAGCCTAACCTCGAAGATATGCAAAATAATGCGAGCATTCCTGGCGTCAGCGATACCGGTGGCACAGTAAGCTTGAGCATTTACGAGTGTAAAAAACCGGTTATTGCTGCGATAAATGGTGCCGCTGTTGGCGTGGGAGCCACTATGCTAGCCGCTATGGACATACGCTTGGCATCACAGAAAGCTAAAATAGGGTTTGTGTTTGAAAAAATAGGCATTACACCAGAGGCCTGTTCTAGTTGGTTTTTGCCCCGCATAGTCGGTATCAGTCAGGCCCTGGAATGGGTTTACACGGGCGACATATTTGATGCCGATATTGCCAAAGAAAGTGGTTTTGTGCGCTCGGTGCATGCCCCTGAAGATTTACTCGAAGCGGCCTATAAGATTGCTCGAAATATAAGCAAAAAATCTCAGGTTAGCATTACCCTGGCCAGACAGATGATGCTTAGGCTATCAGCCGCACCACACCCAAGAGACGCGCACAATATAGATTCTCTGGCTATTTTTTATGCCAGTCAACTGGATGGTAAAGAAGGCGTCAAGTCTTTCCTTGAAAAGCGGGAGCCTGAATTTAGTGCCAAGTCTTCCACGGATATGCCCAGCTTCTATCCTTGGTGGAACTAAAACCAAGGCTTAGACCACAAAAATGATCGAGGAGGTCAGTGTGTCAGACCAGAAAGGACTTACGTTATTTACAATCAATATGTCGCATTACAGCGAAAAAGTTCGCTGGTTGCTTGACTACGAGAAAATTGATTATCAAGAAGAAGCATTGACGCCCTTCGTACACGCTTTGCCAATGTTAATAAAAGGTAAGCGCCAGCGAACTACCGTTCCTCTTATTCAGCAGGGCGGCAAGTGCGTACAAGACAGCTCTCGCATTATTGACTGGTTATCAATGGAGCGCGGCCCTTTGAAAACCCTTCCGGCAGGCTTGCAGGATGAGATTATCGAAACTCAGCAGCGGTTTGACGCCATTGGTAAGCCGATTGCACGTTACCTTTATTATACCGGCTTTGACCATCCAGCAGTGATAAAAAATATCTGGACGCAATTTGCTAAACCATGGGAAAACGTAGTCGTACGACTGTTCTACCCAGTCATTAGGGTCTTATTCAAGAGCAAGCTGCGTATTAACGAGACGGATGTTGCTAAAGCTGAGCAGAAAATTGATCAAGAGATTAAATGGCTTGAGCAACGCCTTAGCGATGGTCGCCAGTTCTTGGTCGGTGATCTTTTCACCGTTGCCGATATTACGGTCGCCTCTCTTTTGGCGCCCCTGGCTTGTCCGCCTGAACACCCTATATACGGCACCAAAGACTTCCGTGAAAAAATAGCCGGCCCTGCAAAAAAATGGGCTGCGAGCCCTGCATTAGAATGGGTTCGAACCATGTATACGCAAAATCGTGGCAAGATCTGGCTAAAAACGCCAAGGGTATCCGGGTAATACGATATGCTGGAATCTTCGGTCAATCTCACGGCCCTGTGTTTCTGCAACCTTGTCATCCGGAGTTCCGTCCAAGCCAGTCAACAGATCTCTGGCCAAAGCCGCGCGCTCTCTCAGAGAGCGTCATGGCGGCATTTCTGAGGGCTTCGAGTACTAGCGCAGTCATTTCGGACCCGGTGGAGGTTGATGGCAAGCTTCGTGATGCGAGGTCTTGCCATTGCTCTCGCTGCCGCAAGGATGACATCATGAAGTTATGGGGCCGATTCCTTTTGTAGGTGCGATCTGCACCTTAGTCCTTGGGACTCTAAATTGCGGGTGCATTTGATGCATGAAGACAGTACAACCAGGAGGGGGTTGCGCATGCTCCAAAAAGAGGGGAATATGACTGTCAAAGACACTAGCAACGGCAGTGAGCATTATCACCGTGTGCTATCCTAAAACTGAAAACGATCTTTCCAAAATGAGTTCCCGCAAAAATCTGTATGTCTCTAAGCTCTAGAAGCCTGTCACCATGCGCTTGAGCGAAGGTGTCATTGCTTATTTTAAAGACATGGCAGATGAGTCTGGGGCAGAGGGCGTTCCTGACGTCGCGTCCCTGCTGCAAGCTTTAGGACCAATGCTGTATTTAGTATTGGAACAATGATTAAATTTCAAAAAAAGAAATATTTTTAATGGCAAATAAAGAATTTATTTATCAGCGTATTCGTGTTTACGCCGGAAAAGATTTTGATCCAACCGTTGATAGCCAAGTGGAGGATATTTTACGGTCTAAATTTAACATTCACTTGCCACAGAGAACATCAATGAATGACTCTCTAGCATCAACGAACAGTGATCATGAAATTCTAGGCCTAATATTACAATATCGTGCAATCAGATAATTTTTTATGAATCATACAGTCAGCCAGAGGCTGAACTGAGCAAGGGTTTAGATGAATGTCCAAGCCAATATTCTCGTAATTTTATTTCCCTGCTTCATTTCTATTTCCCGTATATCAATCGCACCAAGCTTGCGAATCAATTTTTTTGCTGGCTTTATATTGTCAATTTTTGAAACCAGGCTCGTAAACCAGCGGCATTGAGCTGAAAACGCCTGGCTTTCTTTTATTAATTTTTTAAGGAACATTCGTTCACCACCCTTACACCAAAGCTCTGCTTCCAGACCGCCAAAATTTAGAGTGGGAGACGTGGCTGTTTGCTCGCCGCGATTACGAGCAAGGTTTTTGAGCTTAAGCTGGCTGCTTTTGAGTGCTTCATCTTGCGAAGCATGGAAAGGCGGGTTGCATAGGCTGACATCAAAGAATTCTCCCGCCTGAATGATCCCGTCAAATATATGATTTTTATCGTGTTGGGTGCGCAGTGTGAAGCAGTCTTTCAGCTTGGGGTTTTTAGCGATAATCAAGGCTACGTTCTCAAGCGACTGGGTATTAATATCACTACCAACACAGTGCCAACCGTATATTTGGCAGGCTAATAGCGGATAGATTCCATTTGCACCGGTTCCTATGTCCAGTAAGTTAATTTTGGGCCCGGTATTAGCCAGATTCACCGTTGGCTCGTCAAACCCAAGCAACTCAGCTATGTAATGGATGTAGTCGGCTCTGCCTGGGATTGGCGGACAAAGAGCACCCTCTGGAATATCCCAATCGATGATGTTGTAGTACTGTTTTAGTAGTGCGGCATTTAACAATTTTACTGCCAGTGGGTCTGCAAATTTTATGGAAAGGTTGCCGTGAGCGTTTTTATTCACATATGGGGCTAGCAACGGGTAACTTTTCAGGAGAGATGGAAAATCATAGCCTTGCTTGTGAAGATTCCTCGGGTGCAGGCCTTTGATATTAGACATGGTTGGGTTTTGTTTACCTCGAGTATAGCAACAAGCGTGTGATTGCTGGCATCTGTTCACGAGTGTACGGTGTTGTTCAGGGATTTTTCCAGTGAACATCATTGGCAGGGCTCGAATAGCTGCCTACAGCAAGGGGTTCACACTGCGCTGGATACATTAAAAGCCAGTGATGGCTTGCTGGTGATCGGGTCGTCTCTGATGGTGTATTCGGCATTTACCTATTCGCTTGGGAGGCTGATTTCATTAGCTTGCTTAGATGACATCCAGCGTTTATTCCTATCAGCTCAGCCCGGCGAAAATTCGTTCTGAATTTTTGCGCCTACTTCCCATCTCGCTTTTCGTGATGGCCTTTGGTGCTGCCTTTGGTTTGGCTTCGGTTCAAAAAGGCCTGGAGCCTTTGCAGTCGTTACTGATGAGCCTGACAGTGTTTGCCGGTGCTTCGCAGTTTGCGGCGGTGGACATGTGGGGCACTGAGGTATCGGTGTTGCCGCTCATGGCGGTGGTGTTTGCCATCAATTCCCGCCACCTGCTGATGGGGGCATCCCTGTACCCCATGCTCCAGCACCTGCCGCCGGCCAAGCGCTACGGTATTCTGCTGTTGCTGACCGACGCCAACTGGGCGGTATCTGCGCAGGACTATCAGAGTGGCAGGCGCAACCTGGAAGTGATTCTCGGTGGTGGTCTGGCCATTTGGATGGCCTGGCTGATCGGCACCTGGCTCGGGGTTTACTTTGGCGGATTGCTGCAGAATCCGAAATCTCTCGGGCTGGATATGGTGCTGGGCTGTTTCCTGCTGGCCATGGCGCTAGGGGGCGAAAAATCTCCCCGCATCCTGGTGGCCTGGTTTGTTGCCGGTGCGGCCTCATTGGCAGCGTGGAAATGGTTGCCACCCAATACCCATGTGGTTGCCGGTGCCCTGGCCGGTGGTGCCGTCGGACTGTTCTGGCTGGACGATCGCCCGCCCAGTGATGGAGGCACTCAATGACCATTACCACGACTGACGCCGGCGTTCTGGCGCTGATTGCCATCATGACCCTGGTTACGCTGCTCACCCGTTTCGGCGGGGTGTTTGCCATGTCGTTTGTGCGCATCAGCCCAAGGGTCGAGAGTTTCATCAATACCATGGCCAGTTCAGTGCTGATTGCGATCATCGTGCCCATGGCGTTTGCCGGGGATGCCGGTGCCGTTGCGGCGCTGCTGGCCACTGCTGGGGTGATGCTGGCAATCCGCAAGCCCTTGCCCGCAATTACCGCCGGAATTGCCGCTGCCGGGCTGGTTCGCTGGCTAATCTGACTTACCTGAACAGGGCAGGCGCGTTACTGGCCGGCAACCGGATCCGTGTTCGGGAGGGTCTTTCTATAACAAGGCTTACGGTTGATTGTCGGCGACAGATTGATCGTTGTTTGCGTCGCGGGTTTGCCGGGCTACACCTTGTCCTCTAGGCTGAAGGTACCCGTCATCATAGAGAAAAGGAGTACTTCATGTCAGATCATCACGTCTATAAAAAAGTGGAAGTTGTCGGTTCTTCAAAAAACAGTATTGAGGATGCGATTGAAAACGCCCTTGAAGAATGCGGCAAGAGCATAAAAAACATGGAATGGTTTGAAGTGACCGAAACCCGCGGCCACATTGCCGATGGCAAGGTCGGCCATTATCAGGTCGTGCTGAAAATCGGCTTCCGCATCGTTAGTAGCTGACCGGCCAGCACGCTGGACCGACCTGGCCTGGCTTATTGAGAGCCTAGTACTCGCTGACGGATCGCCGTGATGAGCCGGTTCAACAGGTCCTTGGCTTCTATTTCATAGAGCACGTGGCACTTGTCCTGCTGGACTCTTCTGTCATGGTCCGAGGGTGTGTTGGCGGCATCCTTCAATAGGTCCAGATACTGACAGGCGGCCATGTGAGCCTTGATTTCGGTGTCGATCAGGTAGGTGAGCAGTTCTTCTACCGAGGCACAACAAAAAGGCCGGTAGCGGCTCAGCAGGGCGCGGGAGTCGAGGGCAGCGTTTCTTGTATCCTGCCGAAGCCCGCTGATGTCTTCGCCACTCTGAACCGCTCGCAAAAACATGCCGAGCCGGTCGTGAAGCTGCCAGACCTGCGGCCATAGGACGTCATAGGCTTCTTTTTCTGCCGAGTAGCGTGCGATCCCGGTTTCTGACATGTTTGTGGTAGTGCTTGCCCGATCTGCGGAATTAAACTGGTCTACGCGAAATTCTTCCAGCTCTCTGCCAAGAGTGCCGATCTGCAGACGAAGTGAATCGGCTTCTTCTACGGCTCGTCGCTTGGCGCCAGAGGTCAGTAAGAGGGCAGTCAGGGCGACGATTAAGGCCAGTGCGGAGATCCAGACAGAGGGGTCGCCCGCGAGAAACCAGCGGAGAAATGGATCAGCTGCCATGCATGTTGTCCTCCATGAGAAATCTTTCTGGATGTGCAGTATAGAGGCTATTCGCCGTTCTTTTCCCGAAATGGCAAAAGGGAGTGGGCCTCCTCAAAATAGCTTCGGACCTGTCCGGCCTCATCCTCGGTAAATGCCTCTATAGCTTCACGAAACCCGGGGTGGGCGATGCCATGCCACGAGTGGGTGATGGCCGGCTCGAAACCACGCACCAATTTATGCTCGCCCTGTGCGCCGGCGTCGAAACGCTTCAGTCCACGTTCAATGGCGAGCTCAATGCCCTGATAATAACAGGTTTCAAAGTGCAGGTGGTCGTATTCGTCCAGGCAGCCCCAGTAACGGCCATAGAGCGTATCTTCACCGTTCATGAACAGGGCACCGGCGATCAGTTCACCATTACGGATTGCCATGATCAGAGTCAGATGCTCTGGTAATTGCTCTCGGACCTGCTCAAAAAACTGCTTGTTCAGGTAAGGACGTTGCCCGCGTTTCAGGTAGGTGGCTTGGTAAAACACGTAGAACGCAGACAGGACCTGATCCGGAATATCGCGGCCATGGTAACGAGCAAAGGTGATTCCCTGTTCGGCTACCTGTCGGCGTTCTCTGCGAATCGATTTGCGTTTGCGTGACGTCAGCTCAGCCAGGAAATCGTCAAAGCAGGTATACGATCGGTTGTGCCAGTGAAACTGACAGCCAATGCGATGGAGCTGTCCCTCGCAACTCAGTATTGCCTGGTCCGCTTCGCTTGGAAACAACAGATGCCAGGAGTGGACGCCGAGATTTGAAATCAGCGAATCCAACAGATCAGGAACAGCCCCTTTCGTGAGCCGCGTTCTGAAGGAAGCCTCCAGCAACAATCGCGGCCCGCGGGAGGGCGTAAAGGGAACCGCAATCAACAGTTTCGGGTAGTAGGGCAGACCGTGGCGTTGGTAGGCTTCGGCCCAGGCGAAATCAAATATGTACTCGCCCATGGAGTGGGTTTTGAGGTAGGCGGGTGCCACACCCACAATATCGTCACCGGACCGGATGATCAGATGCTTCGGCTGCCAGCCGGTTTCAGTATTGGTGCAGCCGGCGTGCTCTAGCGCCGCAAAGAACTCGTAGCGCAGGAAAGGATTCTTCCTGCCTGCCAGCGTTTCCCACTGTTCCCGGCCAATGTCTTCAATAGAATCGCAGGTGGTGATGGTCAGTGTTGGAAGGTCCGGGTCAAGCATCGTGGGTCTGGCTCCTTTTGGTCTCCCGATACCATACGTCAGAACCGGCCGGATGATCACTGCCCATGTGCAGGATGATCGTGGTAAGGGTTGGCCATTGCCAGAGACATCGATTCCGCTCACGATAGAAAAATTACAGCAGAAGTTAGTGAACCAGGCGGTTTAAAGGTTACGGTTCGCCTTCAGAGGCCATAGGTCGTTCTCCATGACAAAAGATTACCCGGTTCCCGCAGGATACCTCGAGCGGGAAACAGAAGTGAAAAAGAGCCGTTTTATTGCAAGGGTGGCCCCGGTCGTTTCCCGGGATGAGGTCAAGAGCTGGCTTGAACAGGCCCGCAAGGATCATCCGGATGCGCGCCATGTCTGCTGGGCCTACCAGATCGGGCGTCCCGGCTCCGCGGCCGAGGCCGCCATGAATGATGATGGCGAGCCTTCGGGGACGGCAGGGAAGCCGATACTGAGCGTCATCCAGCATAAGGATATGGGGGATGTGCTGGTGATGGTTGTCCGGTACTTCGGGGGCATAAAGCTGGGCGCTGGTGGGCTTGTGCGTGCCTACGCCGGGGCAGCAGAAAGTGTCCTTGCGGATGTAGAGCGAGTGATACAAAAGCCGCTTGAAGCCGTTTATGTCATCATGGGGTTCGCGGACGAG
>Ga0136596_1001099_pt1 | contig 12671 bp, 23 predicted proteins | sample AntRauTorcE11897_FD_101387 | JGI IMG/M metagenome (GOLD analysis project Ga0136596, IMG submission 101387) | Saline lake microbial communities from Rauer Islands, Antarctica - Metagenome Torckler E11 #897 | ecosystem: Environmental > Aquatic > Non-marine Saline and Alkaline > Saline | place... | reverse complement strand
GGACAGGGGGCGTAGGTCGATGTTGAGGCCGAACTTGGCTTTTTCGACGACGACTTGGTGCAGCAGATGCTGCCTCATTGCGACCCAGACGACGATCGGATCGGTGTCGGTGTCGGTTTCATCCTTGAAGTCCTGTGCGGAGTGGAGACCCATGAAGGTCTTGCCGCTTCCGGTTGGGCTTTCGATGAGGATGGCTCGGATGTCGTCGCCTTGCCAGTATCCGACTACTTGGCTGATGATGCGATCTTGGTAATCGCGGCGTTTGAAACTCATTGCAATTCTCCGTTGCATGTGGTGAACCTGTCTGCAGTGGTGTTGCATGAGCGATGTCTTTCGTTAACCGTGGAGCCGGTGTTGTCCCGGCTGTCGCTCCCAACTGCAACCGATTGTTGCACAGGCACAGCAGGGGTTAACACGACCCAGATGGGTTAACGCTTAAGTCGCTCTTGTGACATGATTCCAGATCATCCGTGACTTAGAGTCTCAGACGCTCAGACAGGTTCAATGGGTAATCTCAGTATTTCATCTCTCACGAACTCAAAAGTTCACTGTATGTACCTTTTACCAACACCCAAGTGAGATAATGCCATGAAATCGCTCTGGAATTTCTTCAGACGTCAAAAAGCGATCACCGAAGCCGAAGTCGTCGAGCTAGGGAAAGAGCCATCGGAACAACCGAAAGTGTACACCGCTACCATGGCTTTTGAGGACGACGATTTCGACGACGAGGACGACGAAGATCTCATTGATGACGATGATGATGATGATGATGATGATGATGATGACTGGGACGACGACTATTGGGATGATGCCGACGACGATGACGACGACGACGAATGCTGGGGCGATGACGAAGACGAAGACGAATGGGACGACGAAGATTAACCGGCCCTCCGCTCATGCAACAATCTCCTGTCCCAAAACTAAACAGGAGACCACCACAATGAGCAAATGGCAAAATCTGATGAAAAAGTTCGACAACGCCCTCCTACGAGAACAAGTCGTCGACCTCCAACGGAACCCCTACCTACTGGCTGAGGCCAGTACGGGCGAACCCGAAGACCACCCAAAGACCCGAATCGCAGCCAAAAAATTCTGTAAAGAATATGTCGATCGCTGCAGATGCAACGCCTACGTCTTCGGCGACACCTTCGAGGGAATGGACGCAGAAGACGCCATCAAAATCATCTGCGAACAAGAATTCTCCCCAGCAGGCCGAACCCCAGAAGGCCACATCAGGTTCCATCATGATTACCTCGCCATGGGCCTCACACCCAGACTCGACGCGAACGGTAAACTCGCTATCATCGCCGGTACCATGGCCCTTCGGGTGAATCCCGAGAGCATCGCTCCTGAGAGCACTTGCGGTCTTGGACTCAGCAATGCTGATATGATGGAGGATACTCTACATGCGGATATCGATCTCACTGGTGGTATGAAAGTGAAGATGTTCATTCTCCGATCTTGGGTCTCGGCTGCGGTTAACGCCTGATCCCCTCCTGCAACAATCCTCCGTCAGACAAACCACCTAACGGAGATTCAGGATGAAGAAGACCAAGAAAAACCGGGCAGTCCGTATCAAGAAAGCCCTTGCCATCTATGGCACAATGGTCGTGGTCAGTACCCTGACAATCGCATTTCTGGAACATGCATCGATCGCATCTGCCTTTCGCACGGCTCTTGTCGCGGCGTTGGGTAAGACGGTCGCTGTTAGTTTCGTCGGCTCCTACTTTGAGGATTGATATGTACTGGTTATTCGTGCTCGACATTCGTGGAACTAGCCTTCCATACATCGTTAAAGCCCAAACGCAAAATAACGCGATACAGAGGCTCCATCTTTACTTGTATGCTAAAGATCGCGAAACATGGACCGATCGCTGGGAGGACCTTTACGACGACATCATCGAGCAAGGATCGCACGACCTCTATGGTCCCTTTGATGAGATCCCGACTCTCACTTAACGATCGGTCGACTCTTGCAACAAGAGTGGGAGGGGACAACCCACCCACCTTTCACCACCAACCCGAGAGATAGAATGTCAGGCACGCTAGTTATGAAATCCGGGCAGAGCTGGTACCGGATTCATGTCGAATTCCGAGGGAACATGAGTTACGTAATGCCTATCCTTGAGAAATATTGGTCGACCCAAGAAGGAGTCGATCGTATCATCAATACCTGCGGCGGAGGTATCCTGATGGTCTTCGAAAGAATGTTGGCTGCAGATATCGACCCCGGCTCACAGTTCGCCAGCTGGATCGAGCGTGCTGAGAACGCTGATCACAACATGGGTACTTGGTATAATGGTGAACAGTTAGACCACTCCAGTAACGCTTGCTTGTCACCAATTATGGAGCGCATGAGCAAGATGGTCCTTAGTAAGTCTAACGGCCAAACTCCTTCTCGGGCTGCCGCTCTCAAGACCAAAGAGGAAGCTGCAGCAAAAGTTAAGAACAAGAACGTTTACGTCTGGGATGGCGATAAATGGTCTTATGAATGTGCTAATCTACAAGCAACCAACAACCCATTCAAACGCAAAGGCAATCGATGGGGCCGCAATTAACATCCGGGTAATCCTTGCAACAAGGTAGTACCCAATCCTTCCCACCGGAGACTACCATGAGCAAAACAGAAATCATCGGCGTTATCAAAGGCACGACCAAATGTGCCATGGGCCATCAGCCCCACACCACCGGGTCTGGGGCACACAAGGATTCTAGAACAAAACGCCAGAGAACTCGTGCAGACAAAAAGAGAAAAGCGATCAAGGAGTACACATGATCAAGGACGCATCACCACGGCTCGACGCCCACACAACCGAGATCGTAAAATGGCTCAATGAGCACAAATACCATGTCGCTAGCCCCGTGGACATCGAATTCCGGGAACCCAACGCCCGACACCCATACGAACGGGCCATCGTGAGCCTGAAGAGCAATCCGGACATCACGGGTGATGCCTACCTTGGAGCTTGCTCCTACTTTAGCAAGAAGGATTTCATCGAGAATTCCGGGTATTATTCCCAAATGGTTGATGACGCGATCGAAGATCTGCAGGGTTCGTATCTTCGACACATGGAGGACATTATCGAAGGTATTGAGGGATTGGCCGATGGCCAGGAAGATGAATTGGGTCAGCTGTTGATCCGATGTGCCAGTGAGTTACGGTTGGGCTTTTTGCCTTTGCCGGTTTAATTCGGAGTTGAGATGAGAAAGAAGAATTCAGCAGCCATGCGTCAGAATTGGCGTTTGGCTAAGAGGGTTTCGAGCGTTACTGGCCGTGAGGTGCAGGAGTCTCGGTCTCTTGTTAGTCATTTGCGATCTCAGAAGGGGTTCAAACCCCGGAAGTTCATGAATGATGATGCCTACTTGAAGAGTTTGCTCACCAGCGAGCCGGTTGAATCGGATCTGAGTGAGTTTGAGAAGTTGGAGTTGGCTGCTAATTTCGTGAAGGAAATGGGCAGTCCCGAACGAGCGATGGAAGTTCTTGACGCTTACGAACGGATCATGAGTACGTGAGCTTGCTTGGTGCTAGGGGGCTAGGCCCCTTCTAGAGTTGGCGAATACTAGTCAGTTCTATAGTAGAGTAGTGGGTGCGACCAATGAGGAGTAATTTGCCTCGGACAAAGCCCACCCCAAGCATTTAATTCATTATTCGAGATCCCGGTGCCGTTTGGTTTCGGGATCTCAGTTTCTCGGGGGAGAAATGAAAGACCGTCCGGTATTATTAATCACTATTGCTCTCATAATGGGAACAATTTTAGCCTCTTTAGTGAGTTGATCATGGGAATTTTAGACGAGATTGAAGCCGAGCAAAAAATGCGGCCTGATCCATGGAACGGAGCTGAAGATAAGCTTGAAGAGTGGTTGGGGATCGCCCCGGAAGGCTCGATGAAGCCTAAACCGAAGAAGAAGGATGAAGATCCTGGTGACATCAAAGTCACATTGACCCTGTGCTCCCAAGCGACCGAAGTTTATCTCCCCAAGGATTTTCGGACATCCGTCGAGTACGCTCGGGCAATTAAATTGCATACCCAACGTATTCCAGAGGGGTTCGCAGCTGGTTACATATTAGAAGTAGAAATCGGCAAGATCTATCACACTCGGAGAGTGGCGATGCCAGTTAAAGATCGCCGAGCTGCTCTATCATCTCCAGAATTTACCTTGGCTTTCACTGAAGCCATACAATCTATTATGAGTTTCCAATGCACAAAATCATAATCGGGGCCTTAATCGCCATCATCACATGGGAGATCGGTGCCCAGCTCGCCAATCGTTTCAGCTCCAAAGCGACCACCGTGGCCTTAGAAGCCCGAGCCACCTCTGAGAGCAGGAGAGCGGCCCCGGAGAGCCAGAGAACGGCCCCGGAGAGCCGGAGAGCGGCCCCGGAGAGCCAACAAAAGGCCCGCGAGCCCCGGACCGACATTCGGAATGACCCAAAATTCAAGGACTACTACGAGCCCACAATGACCGAAGCTCAGAAAAAGAGACTCGATAATATTGTCGCCAGAGCACTGAGCCACCCAAACGATTTTGATAAAGAATACACCATTCATGATGAAATCGAAATAGAAGCCAATTTCGCAAGCATTTATGAACTCGACGAACACGTCGATTGGCAAAAAGTCCAAACGCTCCCCGTGGATAAAAACGAACGACAACGAGGCGTAGCATACTACGCCCCTTATACCGATAATTCAGTTGGATCTACAACCACTGCCGCGAAGCCAACTTTAGCTGATTTCAAGGATTTGGCCACTCAATTAATGAAGGTTCCGGCGATGAATTGGGACCCTCTTGATAACTCTGCTAAACCAGCTGGAGGGAATACGCTTAAGGATAGAATCATTGCTGATATGGATAAACTGTGGAGAACCACGAACAGTATCCAACCCAGGACGTCGTATAACCGTGATGCTGGGTATCAGTGGGCCTTGCAAAACAACAATGGTTACGAAGAGGAAAAGGAAAAATTGCTTCGTCAGTTTAAGACTGAATTAATCGAGGCTAATAGGTCTGAAGATGAAGGAGTATTTAAGCTAGGCTTTTATAATTTGGATCTTGTTCGTAAGATCGACACTGATCACCAATACCATTATCTCATTGGCCATGCTGCATTCCAAAGTCCTTACAACGTTTCGGATTTGCAGACCATCGTTGATGAGCGAAACAAAGCGATTGAAGATATCCACATTCTTGCTGATGATAAAATAACTGTCGCAGAAGTACAGTTATTAGAATTTATTGAATGGCGATTTGCTAGACGATTGAGTCATTTGGGGGAATTATGTGACTCTTTCTGCAGGTGGTTGGGGATGGTCCCAAAGCCGGAACGTGTGGATGACGTCCGAATAGAAATACCAGACAAGGTTAAAGAATATTGGAGTGAACTACATGACATTGCTTTCGACATTCGAAGCGTCACTTACCACTTGGATTCTTTTCAATCTTGGAAATGGTCCGATTACGGCGACAACTGATTAGCCCAACCAGCTCCGCCCTGTGCTTCGGGCTCTTTATATTATCTCGAATAGTCAAGATCTCGCCCGGCCCAATCTTAGAGTTTCTAGCATAGCTCACTGCGTCCCGGCCCTCGTCCAGGACGAACTTTTCCATATCGAGCTTTACTTCTACCCCGAAATCTTGAAGCCACGCGATTGTGGCTTCCGGGTCTATGAAGGACAACGTCTTTCTTTCTTGTGGGTGGGTCTTCGCTACTCTACAATCGATTGATCTCAAGGTCTTGACTTTCGATTTTAGCAAAAACTCCGTCGATTCTGAAGCTCTTCTTCTAATCACGCCCGCTTCGCAGTCTGGTAGTCTCCCTATAAGGTCCGTGCCGTGGATGGCACTTCCCTCAGAGAAGATTAGGATTTTGGAATTCAGGTACAAATTTAGCTGTTCTGAGTAAGAGGTCCCTTCAGGCGTGAAATCTATAAAGCCGTTCTTGCTCAGCTCTCTGGCTATGTAGGATTCTCCTGCGACGTAACCCAGATCTTTCAAATGTCTCCTTGTTACGAAGACCTTGAGCTTTGGATGGGTTGGGTCGTGGCCATTGATGACAATTTGTCTAAATAGGCTTCTGTTACTTCGAATTTGTGCTCCATCTGGGAGCCTCTATCCGGGATTATCAGGTGGTCATAATTGTAGGGCTTGTGGCGGTCTACGAACAGGATCTTATTTAGGTCGCCGCCTAAATAGAGCACGGCGTCTCTGATTATTTGTTTGGTTGCTTCGCGGTTCATTTGTTTGGCGAAGATCAGATGGTCGTATTTATAATCTGCCATGGCCCATAGTCTGTGCATGTCTTCGGCGAACTGGTGGCCAAAATGTATAAGCATCTGGCCACAGTAGATCGACGTGCCATGGACTTTTTCGCCGTTCTTTAGATTTAAGACTTTGAGGTCGTCATTTCTTTGTAGAAAATGATCGTCTATTGACCTATGTGATATGGCCCTTCCCTGCATTAGACAGTCAGTGAAGGACCATGTTTGAAAGTTGAAGTCGTACATTCAACTATTAGCCCATGAGATCGGCGATCTGGTCTTGGGTGTTTTGGCCCTGGAAGTCGGCGTCGGCCCATTTGTGGTCTTCTGGGAGTCCGTTCTGGCTGGAGTAGTCGACCCAGGCTTGGTACCCGTGGAGATTGATGTATTCAGAGCGGCGGAGGGGTCGCATTCCCTCGATCTTCTGCAGGAGGGCCTTCCGGGCTGAGTTCAATCGTTCGTAGCCTGGCATTCCGCTTGCGTTGGCGGCTTTCTCATTCATGACAGCGATTTGCTTCTCGATCGCTGGCCCGGTCATTCTCGTGTAGTGGTGCATTCCGTTCTCCGTGGGGGTGATGTTAAAGATTTGTTGCAGCGGTGGGATTACCGTATATTTATAAAAGTGCAGCCCTGGGATATGACACCCAGGGCTGCTATTCACCACCACGCGAATATTCTAGAGGGGAGATACCCCATCAGCACTCATCAGAGCCTTGACCGTCGCAACCTCCGTGGACCTGATCCAGGCGTAAACCTCGTCACAAAATTCCTTGTCGTACTTGTAGAACTTGGAATCGATCTCATCAAAGGGATCGTCGTAGTCTCCTTCGTCCTCCATGTCGGGCATGCAAAGTTCATCGCCCGTGACCCTCAAGACCGCGTTCACGTTCTCGATCACCTTCAGGGAGTACGGCCCGCCGATCATGGCGAGGACAGCCAGGAGATCTTGGTGATCTGAAGCCAAATAACCATTATCTGTGTATTGCTGGTGGCCACCATTTAACACCTGGCTCGTGTAGTTCAGGACCACGACCGCCACGTTCTCACTCAGGGACCGAATGGGGGGCCTAAGGCGTACCTTATGGTCGGGTTTGATCGTGGCTGGTAGAGTGGCTTTGATCCGGGCGTCGGCTCGGTCGTAGATCGCACAGAGGGATTCGTAGGAGTTGTTCATTTGGTTCTTTCTCGGGGGTGGCGGTTTGTTCTTTCTCTTGTTACGAGCGTTCTGGATCGGTTAACTTCCCCATCATCAGGCCCCATTCAGCCACGTTCAGGTTCATTCTCTCCACGAGCTGATCCCTAACGGGGCTGAAGTTGAGTGATCCATCGATCGCATCGAACCAGATGAAACCGAGGTTGCCTTCGATCTCGGTCATGGGGTGCTCGACGACGAGGACGAAGTTCCCAATTTGAGTACGCCAGACCTCGTTGGGCTTCGGAAGGGGGAAGAGTTCTTGTGCTAGAACTTCGAATACTTCGCCCTCAGGGTAGGGCCTGACGATGATGGTCTCACCTTCGCCCATCACGACGTCGCCGGTCTTACGGACCACGGTTACGATTTGAGAGCAGAGTCCATCGTCCGGGTCGTCCCATTTGACTTCATCGCCAACTTTAATATTCTCAATGTTCATGGGTTTTCCAAGTTGGAAATTGAAGGATATAGTAAAACGCCCTACTCACCTCCTGGTCACCGTCTTTCGACTCGCAAGAGGCTCGCTAACCCACGGGCCATGGGGATTGCAACCTGACGGAAGTTAGTATAATCCTAACGTCATTCCTGATTAAGAGGCGTGATTGCGAGACGCCCTAGCAAGTCATCAGCTTGCTTAGCTTCGTCGCTCAAATTCGATTTCACGTTTGAGTTCCGAATTCATGTCAGCGTGGGTGTGAGCCGGGATGCGGTTCTTGACGTTGGCTTCGGCGATAACCTCTACACAAGCCAAAGGCAATCGGCACTTACGCCAGACCTTGGCTCCACGACGAACTGGGGGATCGAAGATCACGCTCACAGTCTCGCTGTTCACTCGCTGTTCACTCGCTCGACGATCGCGGGCAGTCCGCAGATGTACTTGGGCCGCAGGTTCTTGGCTTGGACGATTGCTCCAACATCCAATTTGTTGGCGGTAGCTCGTTTCATCCGACGCTCACAGGTCTTTTTGATCCGGCGTAGGTCTTGGTCCATGTCGCCACTTTGGATGGCTCCGACGAGTTCGTTAACGTTCAAGGCTATTCTCCGTTGAAGAGGGGTGATGATTGTCCGGGGCCTTCCCCGTACTAACTTGTTGCATTGGATGGGGGAGAGTTAATCTCCGCTTCGACCAAGATTCCAACGAGATCATTAATCTGCTTCGAGATCCCCTCATCTTCTGCGATCTTCTTGAGCATGACCTGTCGAGCTTCTTGCTTGCTCTTCTCAAGTTCTCGCATCTTGTTTTGGTAATACAACCCCTTTGATTGTGCTTCGGTCGCCTCAGCTTCGAGCTTCTCCATTTTGGCGGCGAGCCGAGCCGGGGCTTTTCGGGTTTTGACTTCTTTGGTGGGATGCTTGAGCATCTGAACTCTGAGATCGGTTTTATCTCCATAAACGTAAACATTCATTTCGAATGTGCAGGGCTTCATGCCGTAGGATCTGCAGATTCTAGCACAGGTGACATTGAGATCCTCGATCATGGGATCGAATTGGCCGCTGTTGGCTTGATGCTTTTTGATTTCCTTGCGGATTTCTTCGACTTCGGCTTTCTTGGCTTTCATGGTATCGTAGCACCGCTTGGCCTCAGCAAACAATTGATCACTGAAACTAGAGACCGCAAGATCAAGGATTTCGTTCCGAGTGAGCTTCAATTTTGTCACGATTTTCTCCGAGGTAGGTGTATTCACTGTCTTCCCACTCCTGTTACACCAGTGAAAAATCTGTAAAACGCGGATCTGTCGGGGTTTACAGCCCGGCTCCCCCTGCAACAAGAGGGAGAACCAACCACGCCAATCACCACGAGGCCACGATGACTCAACCAATCCTGATCGAAGAACTGCGGATCACCCCCACGACCCTGCTGGCCAATCTCAAGGCTGCTTGTAAGAAGTGGAACTTGAACCACCCGAACCAGGAGAAGAAGGAGACCGTCAAGGACTTCGCCATCAACATCCTGTCTTATTGGGATCAGTGCGCGTTCTCCGAGTGGAAGCCCTGTGAGCTTGCTTCTTACATCGCCGATCTTGAAATCAAGGGCTGCGTTGGTTACGATGACAAGTCCGTGGACGACATCATCGCCGAGTGCTTCGAACGTGGGGTCGTCCATGATTACGTCGAGGAAGGCAAAACGCTTGCTGCTCTGCTTGCTGATCACCCCTGGATTCTCTACCAGGGTTAACAGCTCCTCACCCCTTGCAACAGTTGGGGGAAGGGGCCGACAACCGGCCCCCAGTCCCACACAGGAGAGAATTCATGGCACGTATTGAAAATAAGCTTGATTTGATGGACCTTATGTCAATTCATGATTCGATCGTTCTGAGATTGGCGAAAAAACTGGACAACCCCACGGACCATCGATTACACAGGTTCTATCCTCGACAAATGCGAGTTGTCTCTCGATTAGCGGTTGTCATCGACCAGTTGGACCCGCAGGATTAACCACCCCTTCTCTCTTGCAACAGGAGGGGAAGAATTCGCCACCGCCTTTTGGAGAGAACAATGCAAACTGGACCGCACAAGCCCGAACTCGATGAGATGTCCCCGTCCCAGATCCGAGTCCTATGTGAGCAGCTGCTCTACACGATGGACATCGAGCAACGGATCAAGGTTTCGACCGAGATCCCTGGGATCTACAGGATGGTCTTTGGCCGATTGCCTGAAGTGGTCGCCAACAAGATGGCCTTCGAAGCCGAGGAAGCCCGGCAGGACAGTCTTGAGGCCAAGACCTTGGATGCCCTTGATAGGGTTGGCCTCTAAATACGACAAGAGCCCCGAATCGTGTTTGGTCCGGGGCTCTCGCGTCGCTTCGGCGGGGGAACCGAAAGGGGTTAACCTTTGAGAAGCAAGCCGCCCTTTGTGGGGTCGGCTGGCATGTCACTGGCTGAAGCCATCGTCAGACCGCTCGTGGCTTGACGCCAGTTGTTTGCACAATTTTCATCAGGATCGATCGGACCGAGTTGGATCGAGGACGCTTTGAGTTCGAATTCCCGTGTTTTGCTCATCATAGCAAAGGGGAACATGGCGGCTTGGGGGACGACTTGGCCGTCTGGGCCTTGCATGGGCTGGATCGAGACCTCGAAGGGCTCTGAGATTTTGACTACCCCGTCGTCGCCCACTTGGACGTCGCCGATAAGGAATTGGCCGCTAGCTAGTTGGATAAGCTGTGGATTCGACATGTGGTCTCCGGTTAACGAGTATTAGACTCTTGCAACAAGTTATTGACAACTTATTTAACACGCACACCAACCCTATCGAGAGAATCTCATGTTTTACACTAGCATCGCACTAGCTATCATTCTCACTTATCTAACCTTCGTAATCCGCCCCGGCGAAGTGGTCTACAGCTGCAGTTAACCAGGGATAACCCCCAGTAACAAGAGGGGATGGGGGCCGGTGCTCCCGGCCCCCATTTTCCAACCTGGTAACCACGTACGCGAGAGAACACCCAATGAGCCAAGTCCACGACGAAATCATCCACGAAGCCACCGACGCCAACCCCGAGAACAGCGACAACACCGAAAAACTCGTCATCCAGCCCGACACCCACGGTCTATCCATCGAATTCCCCCAAGGCCAGACACTCGTCGTCGATCTCTCCCAAGGGTGCTTCAGCGTCCTCCGCTTCGATGGAGAAGGTCAATCCAATCCCGTCGTCCTCTGGAAGCTCAAGGCATGAACAACTACCCCGGTTTCGGGATGATCGAAGGTCCCTTTGCTCAGGAAGTCCTGGGCAAAACCTTTACAATCATCCAAGCTCAAGATGTGAAACCCGGCGACACGCTCGTCGATTTTCAATGCATCAACTTCGCCCACCAAATCCCAGCTGTTATTACAAAAGCCAAGAGGAACGGTGATTTTGTCCACATCTGCTGGAAGGGTGGGGAAGGCAAATTCGGCAAGCAATACGCCTACACCTGCCTCTTCGGGAGATTGACCGATGGATAAGCAATTCACCGCCGACGAGATCCGCGACCACAAGGGTACAGTTGAAATCTTCTGCCCACACATTGAGCACCACAAATCGACATACTCGATAGTGATCAACACCAAAGTAGAGGACTTCATCCAAAGAGCCTTTGCGGAAGACTCATCATTCCGCCCGGTTGGTCGGATCGAGGGCAAGAGGATGCTCATCTGCATGTTACCTCATAGGTCCGGTTAACCTGGGCCTGGCTCTAGTAACAATCTGGTAGACAATCCCCCCACCATCCGGAGAATAAAATGGACAAGACCACGCTCACCAACGCTCAACGTCAAATCCGAATGAACATTCGGAACTTTCTCCTGGTCGCCACGATCGCCGAATTGGAGACCGAAATCGAGATCTCCAATCGGACTGGCGACACCTTCCGGGCCGCGTGTGTCCAGGAACTCCTTGACCAAGCAGTCGCCGAAGAAACCGAAGCCGCGTACTCTCAAATGGTAGATGGAAAGCTCTGATGTTACCCAAGAAAGCCTACAACAAAGTCATCCAGGGCCTCAAGCACATTAAGGCCCAGTGGGACGAGGATCGGGCAGAGAATCCTACGACCGCCCCGTACGAGATCGACTGTCAATTAAGAGCTATGATTGCTCGCTGTGCTCGTGAAGAGCATGTGCACGTTGGCGGGAACAAGAACATGGAGATCCTGTGTGATCAAACCATCAAGTATCTCGTGGGCAAGAAGATCCTGGTTGGGAGCCCCTATGGGGGAGTCTTTTTCCCGCTGCCCGAGGGTCACGCTCCACTTCCTAGCAAGGAAGAGTTGAGGAAGGATTATCTCCAGAAGTTGGGTGACATAGGCTTTTTAAGAAGGGTTAACGGTCCCTCTCCCCCCGTAACAAGAGATTGCCCGAAGTTCCAAACAGTCGGTCGAGATTCCCACGAGCTTGGTCGTTCTTTTGAACCACCCTGTATGGATGGGAGAGTGAAGGCTGCAAGGCCGGGCAATTTCTTCTTTCTCTAAAGGCACCACGATGAGCAAAGCACCCCATATCCCAACACAAGCCAGCCCGATCGATACCACGAGTTTGTGGCCGGGCTCAAGAAAGTTTCGCCAATCGAGTTCGAGTAATTGATGAGGATGGGAATTATGAAATCCGAAAGGGAGAGGTTTATGAAAGACTGGTTGTGGAACGCACTTGATGCGTCTGACTTGATGCAGAACTACGTAGGAATCGCGTTAGACAGAATTGATGATCTAACTCAAGACCAAAAAGATGAATTGGGCTGTGAACTC
>Ga0136596_1001098_pt1 | contig 12672 bp, 4 predicted proteins | sample AntRauTorcE11897_FD_101387 | JGI IMG/M metagenome (GOLD analysis project Ga0136596, IMG submission 101387) | Saline lake microbial communities from Rauer Islands, Antarctica - Metagenome Torckler E11 #897 | ecosystem: Environmental > Aquatic > Non-marine Saline and Alkaline > Saline | place... | reverse complement strand
GGTCTCTTGGCACAACCTGCATTAGGCGGTTCCAGTATTCTAAGCAAGATGTTGGCGGCAAGAGGAGGAGAGCAATTAGGCTATGATGAAAGTTAAACTAACGGGTGACATCTTTGCTGAATATAACGTTCTAAATAAGGCGATAGCTGAAGACATCAAGAAAAAGATTGTAGTAGGACTAGAGGCTGCAACACCTGTTGATACTGGTGAGGCCCGTAACAGCTGGGGTTATGATAGTGCCAGTATCTATAATACTGCAGACCACATCAGTGATTTGAACAAAGGCTCTTCTCAACAAGCGCCTTCTCACTTCATTGAGCGAGTAGTTCTAAGTGCCCCTGGCGTAAAGTCTAATGGCATCATAGTACAAGAAGTGTAATATATTCCCCATTGAGCATTCGCTCGGTGGGGCTTAATTTCAGGAGATATCTATGTCTGGTATTCGTATTGACGCAGAAGCCAGGACTAACGCTGCTAGGGCTGAACTGGAACAACTTAATCGAAAGATTGGCGACGTAGCTAAAAGCGCTCGTTTTTCCGGCTCTTCGTTAGACAAGCTTTTTGGCAAGCGCAGGAACAGCACTAAGACAGAAGTAGACAAGACTTCAAAATCTTTCAAGAAATTAGAAACGTCCAGCACTAAGTCAATGAACAAGGTTGACAGGTCTGTCGGCAAAAGCACCAATCTGATGTCTAATCTTCGCAATACGGCGCTGGCTGTCGGTACCGCATTTGCCGCTATTGCAGCTACTAACGCCTTTAACCGGGTTGCAGATGATTTAACAGACTTGCAAAACAGGCTTAAGCTTGTCGAAGATAGTACAATCGGCGTGTATCGCGCTCAAGAACTGCTTTATAAAATGTCTAAGAACACTCGTTCAGAGTTGCAACAGAACGTATCTTTGTATGTTGCAATGACAAAGGCAGGAGAGAAGGCAGGTAGAAGTCAAGTACAGATAATGGACAACCTGACAACTCTACAACAAATGGCAAGTCTCTCAGGCACTTCAAAAGAAGGCATGAAGGCCGCATTTGTACAGTTGGAACAAGGCCTATCGTCAGGTGCACTACGTGGCGAAGAGCTTAACTCCATCATGGAGCAGTATAAAGTACTGAGCTTTGCACTTCAGAAAGAAACAAAGCTAAATGCTGGCGCACTTCGCGAATTTGCCGCCACAGGCGGTATTACTGATGATGTAATTTTCAGGGCATTGAAAAACAGTGCTGTGGAAACAGCAGAGGCCTTCAATCGAACTGAGCTGAAAGCTGAACAAGCAGTATCACAGCTATCTAAATCTATTGGCTTATTTGCAGGTGAGCTAAACCATGCGCTAGGCTCTTCTACACGCTTTGCTAATAATCTTTACAATATGTCTTTGTCTGTTGACTCCTCAGCATCTTCTGTTACAGACTCTGTTAACTTAGCTATACTAGCTGTTTCCAACTTCTCACGTTCATTTCAAACAGAAGATAACGCTTTCAGAGCAGCCAAAACTGTCATTAAGTACAGTGATTCAATAGACGATGTTGCAGCAGCTGCATGGCGATACAGAACTGTGCTATACGGTTTGAACGATCTGCAGAAATTCTTTGCGCCTGAAGAATCTGCCAAAGAAATGGCGAAAGCAGCTGACGCTGTTAAATCGTTCCAGTCTGTCGGTACTGGCTCGTTTACTTACAAGGTCGATTCAAACAGTCTTAAGCAGGCCCGCCTAGAAGCTCAAAGTTCTTTTGGCTATGTTGCTAAAGAGACAGCTTTAATAGGGTTTGAAATAGGTTCTATTTTTAGTAAACTAGGCAGAAAGATAGCCGGTGTATTTGGTGACAGTCGCCTTATTATAACACCTTTTGCAACTACTATTTCAAAGACGTTAGAAAAGGCTTTCAAGACAACTGAAGCCACAGCAAGCCGCGCACTGTTGCCGTATTTACGTACATTGGAAAGCATAAACGAGGCACTGAGTTTTACAAGAGTCGATGAATCGTTTCAGCGTGCCTTTGTTGATATTTTTCAATCCGATTCTCTAAATGATCTGCGCGACAATTTAGGCGACTTCAATAATGAGATAGGCTACGCTGCTTCTTCTTCCGAAAAAGTTTCTCGCGTATTTAACAAAATGAAATACCCGATAATTGACTTGGGTGTCTCTCTTGGGCTTGTTAACAACCAATTTCTTTTCTTACGGAATACAAAATTCAATCAGTTACTCTCTGGCGTTAAAGCCATGAGAAGCGCATTTAAGCGATTGTACACTGATATTATTGCGCCCAATTTGGCTGTGATCCTTGCACCGATGCTTGTTGAATTAAAATACTTTGGCAAACTTGTACTGGACACACTTGGCGACGTTTTCACAGAAAGCTTTGGCGAAAAACTAGCTAACCTGCTTGTAGACGGTCTGTCTGTAGGCTTTCAAGGCGTAACCGACCTTACTGCAAGTATCGCAGATAGCCTTTTCCAAAAAGAAGCTTGGATGAGCAAAGCGGCAGCTGCTGTAAAAGCTACTTTAGAAGGCGTCTTTGCACTTCTCAAAGGGTTTGGAACAACGCTTGCCGAACGTATGATTGATGGTTTTGACGGTACATTTGATAAGCTCTTCAGTGGAGCTCTATTAACCAACATGGTTGAAGGCCTCAGAGGTCTGGGACAACAATTACAAGCAGTAACTGACATTGATTTGTCTTTCAATGCAATGCCCACATTTGAATTGGGGGCAATTGCTGAAAGCGCCCTCAATATGTACGAAAAGATGACAACACGCATTCGCGACCTTACGTCTTCAATGATAAACGAAGTGCCGCAAATGATCACAGACTTCGGCTCTAAAGTGAAAGCCGTTTTCTTTGATATCTACGACGCAGTAGTTGGTCACTCTTACTGGCCTGACATGATTGACGGTGTTGTCAATTACACTAATCATCTTGGTGGAGCGCTTGATAAGATCCACGACTTTGGTGAAAGTGTAAAAGAAGCTTTTAAAGGCGTGGCAACACAAGTTGGTGAAGGCTTCAATAACGCCGGCTTAAACGTAGGCGCAATTCTCGACACATTGATTAATGCTGATTGGGGTCGTGTCTTTACTACACTTAGCGCTAACTTAGCGGCAATCATTGCAACCTCTGTATCGCTATTTGGCACTAGCCTGTTCTTGAAAATAGGTGCTGCAGGTTTCTTTGCCAACATGTTTTCTGATGCATTTGAAATTGATCCTACAGAATTCTTTGCCGATGTTTCTGAATTCATAGGGCGGCTCGCAGGCGAGGTAGGCGGCGCTTTCATAACCGGTATTAAGACTGCCATTGACTTTATGCTAGAAGCGATACCTGCTGCGATCGCTGGGCTATTTTCAGGGCTCTCTAGTGCAGTATTAGGTGACATGCCTTTTGTTGCTGCTGGCGTTGGGCATTTGCTTGAACTAGCAACTTCAAATGCAGTATTGACAGGTATGGTATTAGGCTCTATAGCCTACATGAAGTTTATCAAAGGGCAGAAACTCTTTGAGGGCATTGGCACATTGTTATTCGGTGAAGTAATTAAAAGCGGCCCACAAAAGGGCAATCGTCCTCAAGGGGGTGGTCTGGCGGGCGGATTAGCGCATTTCCTCCCACAGAGCAGAACAAGCGGCGGTATTCCTAAAATAGGCTTATCAGGCAAGCTGGCAGGCGCTGCTTTTGTTTCTTCTTTTATGTTTGAATCGGTAACATTGTTGGAAGCATCTTTAGTAGCGATCCCGCTGCTAATAAATGAATTTCTTGGTCCAGAATTGTTTGGCAAGATGTTTAGGAGCTTGTCAACTGCAGCCAGTGGTGCTTTTACTAGCGGCATGAGAGAGACAGGAAAAGTACTTGCTGGTATATACTCCGGCTCAGCCTTATCTAGCATGCTCCGTCCCGCTGTTGAGAGCTTTGGTGCCATTCGTAGTAAGCTATTTGACACACCATTTGTTCCTAGAAGTCGTGGTGCCTTAGGGACTTTTGCTGATGATATCGTTAATGTCGGTAAAGATGTATTCACCAATATAAGTAGGTACCGTAACAAATTTATGAGCGGTGATGCTTCGCTTGCTACATTACTATTTGGTGATGGGTTCTTTACGGCATTTGACTTGAAAGAAGCCTTTGCTAAATTGGGAGACGCATTTAAAAGGAACTTTGCACCACTGCTAGGCTTTATTTCTGGCTTCGGTTCACGTCTTGCAAGCGCCTTTGGCCCGAATGGCGTTGGCGCAAAAGTAGGGGGTGCTTTAGTTGGGCTTGCCGCTAGCACCGGCCGGTTGATCTTGGCTACACTGCGTACAAGTGCAAGCGCATTTACAGCAGGCTTGAGAGTATTAAGTGCTCTTGTTACATCTAGAGTAGGTCTGATTATAGGAGGCTTGGCGCTAGTCTTTGGAAGCATGAGTGCCTTTGCTGATGTAGGCACCGTAGATGTATTAGGTGATATTACTTCTGAGTTTGGCAGGTTGATTGCAGTAACGGCTGGCATTGCAGTAGCTGTAGCAGGAATAGGACTTCTTTCCACCGCATTTAAAGATTTTTCAAAAGCGCGTAACGCTACTCTCAGAGGTGCTGCAAATGCAGCAGAAGCGTTGGTATTGCCTCAGTTGCAAGCCGACTATGCGGTGAATCGGCGCACGATGTCCAGAGACAGCGCAAGTGCGATTTTTGACGAGGGCATTGCATCGGCTAGGGGTGGCGCCACGGATGCTGCTAGAGGGCGTGCCTGGACGGCAGGTTTGGACGCTGTGAAGGCACGATTCGTCGATTTCTCAACTGCACTGACTGGTTTCAAAGATAGAGCTTTAACGGTTGTAAACGCAGTAACTCCTGCTTTCTCTTTCATGAGTTCAGCAATAAGCAAGTCCTTCAAAACTGCAATGGGCTTATTCAAAGCGACAGGAATGGCGGGCTTTTACGGGTTTGCAGAAATTTTTGGGAAACTCACGGGCAACGCTGGAATGGCAGCAGGTGGCACATTAGGCAAAATGACAGCCTTCTCTGACATTGCTGATTTGCTTAAGAATTTTGGTAGTGAAACTTGGACAGATTTCGGCAACAATTTCATGGAAACTCTGGAAAATTTCGGCCCTGCTGCTAAAGAGCTAATTACCAGCGTTTTTAATGGCATTGTTCGTACCATTGAGTTAGGCTGGAGTGGTATACGAAGGGCGTTCATGGCGGCTGTCAACTTCATAGGTATTGGCAAGCTCATCCTAGGTGGTATAGCAATAGCTGGTGGCGCAATAGGCGCAATACTTCTTGGGCCTGAAGGCACATTTGTCGAGAAGATTGAATATGCCATTGATAAAATCCGTACACTATTCGGAATGGAGCCTAAAGGCGGTCTTGCTAGATTTGCCAAGATAATGGACAGCGTCAATAGCGGTCTAGCTGAAAATGAATCTGTACGTAATATAAGGTTCGCAGCGGCTGGGGTTGACTCAGGAACGCTTGATGCTAAGCAGTTTTCGCGCTTTGATAAGTTTAGCGCAGAGATAGGCAAGACAGTCGCTCAGATGGATCAGTTGCGATTTGAACAAGGAGGCCTGCTAACAGAAGGTCAATTACGTGAGCTCAACAAGGCTGCAGACAAGTATGCCAAAGCAATCTCTCGATTACCTCAAAATGAGAAAAGCCCTCTTGAGTTTGCATTTGAAAGAGCTACCGAAACGCTAGCTTACCGTGATAAATCTTTCCTTAGAGCAATTGATCGTTATTTTGAAGGCGATCTCGAAATAGACGCTAACCTCAGCGGTGCTGCGTTATTAGCTGCGCTAGGGAAACGCGCAGATGAAGACGTCGCCAAAGAAGACAAACGGGTAGAAAACACTCGCAAGTTAAAATCAGTGAGTAACTTTGGCTTAGGCGGATTTGTTAAAGGTATCACCGATCGCGGCGGCGAATCTTACAGGGATGCTACTAAGACAAGACTTTTTGATGTTTGGATGGAAGAATTCGGAACTTTAACTTCCGTAGGTGCTGATTACCGAGAAACAGTCATGGCGAATGCGGGAGTATTAAAATACTTCAGCAAACAAAGCCTACTCACAGCCGACCAATCTAGTCTTTTAGGTAGCGAACTTCAAAACTTTACCGAAGTTACAAAGAGGGCTACAATAGCGCAAGACGCACTAGCTCGGGATCCCTCAGATCCTAAGCGAAGAGAAGCTGCCTCTTCTCTAGACGCTGCGCAATTTGATGCACAACTCAGCCTAGACGCTTTGTTTGCAAAATTGGTTAATTCAGGTGTTAATAAGTACGCTGCTGATAGCTTTACAGAAGCCTGGGATAAATTGGTCGAAGATGCTAAAACAGCAACAGGCGCTGAGATAAAAGCAGATAGCATTCTTGACTATAAGTCATTTCAAACGCTGCGTGCTATAACTGACTCAGAGTTAGAGCGTCAGAGATTGCTTATTGCAGATAATGGTGTTGTCGGCATATTTGAAGACTTTGAAGATAAAGTCTCTAAAGCAGTTGCCAAAGCAGAATCAGACTTTATCGTCGAGTTCTCTAATAAAGCTGCAATGTTTGGCACACGTATTTCGCAATTGTCTAAGGCAGGCGGCTTGGATATCGGTACTGACATCTTGATAGGCTTCGCTGCAGCCGGCGATCGTTTTGAGACTGCTATTGCACCCGCGCTCAAGCTTGCAGCAGAAGCTCAAAATGCTGTTGAGAAAATGCTCAGGGGGAGCGCCAGCCCAGAAAAGATTACTGCTGCTTATAATAAATTGTTCGACGCTCAAGGCAATGCGCTTAAGAGTATTTCACAAGGCAAGGGCTTCTTAAACACTAATGTGATTTTGAAAGCAGCCGGAATGGACGAGCTATCATTGCAAGTTGGCTCAGCTCTTTCAGAAGGCGCGTTAGGCGGTGTCAAGAAAGTTGCACTGGTTCTTGCAAATGCAGAAAGAGAGTTTGAAAGAGTTTCTAAAGTAGGTAGCCCTGCAGAGCAAAAGGAAGCTGCTAAAATTCTTCTTAAAGAGCGCAAGAATGCGAAGAGTGCAACACAGTTTGTTGATCTGAAAGCAGCTAGGAGCTTTGTAAAGGACTCAGGCAGCGCTTATGAAGCGGCCCAAGAAATTGCTAAACTTTACAATGTAGAGATCCCTGAAGGAATCTTAGAAAGTACTGCCAGAACTAAAGCATGGAATAAAGCCCAAATAGCTGTCAAAGACACTGAGTTCGATTTGTCAACGCCTGGTATTGGTGACAAAGCTTCAGCTTCCTTGTCAAGAACACTGACAAGCGAGAAATCAAGGCTAGCTAGTCTTAGCGAGATGCCGACCTTGTCAGGAACTCTAGGGCTACTAGCTGAGAGTGGATTTAAAGCTACTGTCAAAGGCTTTAACATGCTCACTGTCGCTGCTCAGTCGCGGTTGAATTCACTGGCGGAATCACTTAAGCAATTGTATGCAGACAGAGATAGCAAGAATCTGTCGGGTGATGCTTTGTGGAACAATCTCAAGGCTGAACAGGAGAAGCTGCAAGAAGTGCGAGCGGCTTTGAAAGATGTTCAATACACAGACTCTGAGAGCTTCTTTGGTGCGTTAAATCGCTTCGGTGTTGACTCCGCAAAAGCAATGGCGAAAGCCCCTGACGCTATGATCAGAGGACTGCTAGATGCGAGTCTTGAACTAGATGTGTTGAAATTAAAGCTTGACGATGCAATTGCAGGACGAGATGGCAAACTAGTTCGCGAGTTATTAGGCGACAAGGCGCAAATAGAAAGAGAGACAAAGGCTCTGGCGGATACGATTAATAACACGCTGTCAAGCAGTCTTGAAAATCTGCGTTCTACTGTTAGCTTAGACTTGAGTCTAGAAACTGTTGCCCAATTACCTAGGGCCGCACAAGAGTTCTTGAAGACAGCCGGTAGAGCCTTCATGGATGCGCAGTCGCAATTAGAAGATGGGCTGCTGTCGCCTGAAGATGCTAAGACACTGCAGACTGTTAAGGAGCGTTTCAAGGATACTGTCAATGTTATGATGACAGCCAGGAACGCCCTAGAATCGATTGCAGATAAAGCCAGTACGGGCATAGGTACGATGTTTGACGCAATCTCTAAGGGTGCTGATCGCATCTCTGCTGAGCTTGTATCGTTTGCGAATCTTCCAAGTAAGCAGCGTGATAGCTTATATGACCAGTCTACTGCACTTGATGCGCTGACAACCATAAGCCTGTCGGATAACATAACAGGTGACATTGCAAAGCTTATCAATAGCAATGTAGGGAATGATCCTGCTGACACATTGCGTCAAATAGAAGAGCTGGCGGGCGGAAGCTTCAGTACAATGCTAGAAAACACTCCTATGGAGGCTTTGACAGGAGCGTTGGAGCGGCTGACTAAAGCTGTGTGGAAAGACATTAGCGCACGTACTGGAGAGCCTTCTCCTGAAGGTCCAAAGAACGGCGGTGACGAGCAAGTTGATGGTGCGGCTCTCTCTGATTTAAGAAAGAAAGGTATCAATGTTCAGGACCAAGCATTTACTGCTCGATTAAATTCCTTAAACGGCGACTTTGCTAAAGTCAAATTACTGGCAGATGAGCTAGGCTTTACTATAGAAGGCTTGTCAAAAGCTTCTCCGCAAGACCTTAAGACATTGTATAAGAGACTGCAAGAAGTTAGAAATGCACAGCGTAGATATAATTTGTCACTGGGTGATAATGACGTCACAACTCAGGAACTTGCTGATAAAACGGCAAATCTCACAGTAGGACTTGAAGATCTCATTGCTTCTATGTCATCTGCTGCTGCTGCTGGTAAAGATTTTGACTCGTCTCTTAGAAACGGCTTTCAAAGCTCCCTGGCAAGTGTAATAACAGACGGTGAGTTTGACAGTTTCTTTAAATCACTTCTGGACACATTCACTAACGGCATAATCGATAATTTCACAAAAGGCTTTACTGAGAGCTTATTCGACAATGTCTTTAAGGATTTGTTCAGCGACATGGGCGCAGGCGTATTTAACCTGGGAGATCTCTTCGGCAGTAACGAAGAAGACGAAGCAGGCGGTTCTGTAGTGTCAAGTGGATTCTTTAGCACATTGAAGAGCCAATTCAGTGATGTAAGCTCATCATTGAATGAAAGTTTCTTTACTCCTCTTATTGATTCGTTTGTAATTGTGGGTCAAGGGATTATGGACATGCTGTCCGGCTTAGTGTCTGGAGGCGGCAGCGGAGGCGGTTTCTTTGACGCGCTAGTCAGTATCGGCGGCTCTATTGCCGGTGCATGGGCAGGTGGCGGAGCAGGCGTGGCGGATATGAAGAATTTTGAAGCCGGCAGAAGTATAGGCTTAGCTACTGGCGGTCTAGTCTCAGGCGCTGGCACAGGTACTTCCGATTCAATTCCTGCAATGCTCTCCAATAGAGAGTTCGTTGTCAATGCAAAAGCAACCAGCAGTAATTTGGCCTTGCTTATGGCAATAAACAGTGGGAGGCCTTTGAGTAAGTTTGCAGCAGGCGGTTTGGTGGGTGCAAGCAACGGCCCGTCTTATAACAGCATGCCCTCTGAGAAAATGCAGAGCAAATCTTCACAAGTCATTAATCTCAACATTACCGGCGACATTAGTCGGCAGACCAAATCTGAGATTTACAAAATGTTGCCTAGTATTGCACAGGGCGTCAATCAACACAACCGTGAAAAAGGTAATAGATAATGTACGGAATCCTTGATGATAACGGTCTCTTACTTGCTAAATTTGCAACACCGTTGCGAGTTGAGAGTATTGAGCCTGTATTCGTCTCGGATTCCCTTTCTTTAAAGCGAAATCCAAGAAAGCGCAGCGGACAGCGTTGGGAGGTTGCAGCAAGCCTGGAGCCTCTCAATACTACTGCAAATAAGCTTTTTGCGCTCTTTGTCAAGAAAGGGAATACAGAGACGCTTGATATAATCATGCCACAGAACTATGGCTCTAGAGTCAACCGTAAAGTAATAAATGGCGTTACCGCAACAGGCACTTCAGATTCTACCACTGTCACTTTAACAACTTCTAGTTTTGTACCGGCAGGTACTTTTATAAAATTTGCTAATCACAACAAAGTTTATCTTACTCTTGATGATTGCAATGGCGGAGGTTCTGTAGAGATAAGGCCTAGGTTACGGACCACAATAACAAACAGCGCAGTTACTTGGCAAGATAACGTTGTATGTAAAGTCTTTTTAGAAACACAGAATGTAAATGGAATGTCCTATACAGATGGCATTCTGATGGATAATGGCGAATTGACATTCGTGGAGGATGTATGATAATTCTAAGTGCAAAACAGCAAGCGCTTCTCCAAGACCCGCTGGCTGAAAAATTCTATTGTGTAAGAATAAAGAACATCTTATTGACTGATTTCTATCGAGACCTCAATATAGCTGATGGTTATTATGTTTCCTCTAATCTTCTTGCAGGCGTGACTCCACCAAAGATGTCGTCTTCTGTAGACCGCTCATTGTATGAGGTTGTTTTGACGGACAGCAATAATACATTGTTAGGCCTCTATGAGACAGGTCTGGTAGGGGCATTACTGCGGGTTCAAGTAGGCTTTGTAGATCCTGTATCAGAGCTGCCTGAAGTTGATGAATTGTTTACAATCTATGAGGGCGTTGTACAAGGCTTTGACTCAAATTTTGATACTGCTGTGACTGGCGAAGTCGTCTCTAAATTGACGGGTTCAAACCCCTTAGCAGCACTTGATGCATCTTCCAGCTTCTATACTTCACGTGAAATGATTCGTGAAGTCAATGCAACAGATTCAGCCTTTGATCAGATATACGAAGGATCTAAATCTCTCAATTTATTGTGGGGTAAGAACTAATGGCTGCTGTATCTACTATAGTTTCACTTGCAATCACGGTTGCATCGGCTGGCTACCAGTACCAGCAAAAGAAGAAGATGGAGAAAAGAGCCAAGCAAAAAGCCGATAATAGACGCGGCTTTGAATTAGTTGTAGAAGGTGAGCCAACAAGCCTGCCTATTGCCTACGGACGAAACCGTATCGGCGGCTCACGTGTTTATCATAACATCTCTTCAAATTACACAAAAGTCACAACAAACGGGGACCATTCTTTTTGGGGAAATGATGTCTCTGCAAGTGACACTAAAAGAGAATTCTTATACTTTCAGCAAGCGCTCGCCTATGGAGGGGTAAGCCGTGTACGCGATGTTCTAATCAATGAAGACATGTACTTGGACGATAAAGTCTTGTACAAAGACGGCGCAGCATACCGTATTGACTTTCATAATGAAGGTAGCCTTGCTGATGCCATGATTTCACAAAACTGCCCAAACAGACAAGACGCAGAATTTACGAATGTGGCCTACGCTTCTTGCATGTTTAGACTGAATAGAAAAGACCCTCAGTTTAATGGTGTGCCTGATCTTAGCTTTATGGTAGAGGGCCGTGAAGTTTATCATGAAGTCCTTTTTGGCGAGTATTTATTTTGGGTAAAGGGCTTTTCAACAAACCCTGCATGGATCCTTTACGACTACCTTGTTAACTTTAAGAAGCTAGACCCTTCTGTAATTAACTTTGATAGCTTTTCAAAAGCAGGGGAAGTTTGTGATAGAATTGTATTAGAGAATGCGGATGTTGGCGGTAAAATATTTGACCCGACTTACACTAATAATAACGACAAGATTACTTCGCGTGATATTCCGCTTTACGAATGCAATGTTCTGTTGGACACAAATGAAACTTTCCGTAATAATATCGAGATCATTCTTGAAACAATGGGCGATGCCCGCCTGCTATGGTCTCAAGGAAAATACAGTTTAAGCTTACAATACCCTGGAGTGAATAACGTAGGGCTAGATGTTGCCACTGTCATAACTGATGATGACCTTGTCCTAGGTCAGTCCGTTACTGTCAAATACCCACAAGCAGATACACGTTTAAACAGCTGTACAGTAACTTTCAATGATGAAGTGAACGACTTCAAAAGAAACACAGCATCTTGGCCGCTCACGTCGGCTACAGGCAATGGCGTAGTTGTCCCTAAAGGTTCTATGTTTTACCCGCCTTCTACTGGATGGAACCGATATGGCGCCGGCTCCTTTATGAATAACTACGCTGTCTGGTATGAAGGTGAGGCATCAGGAACATATTTGTGGGTAGTGAACCCTACAGTAACTGGTACGTATTCAGTAGAATCTTTTTGTCATAGAATCGGCACAATGGAGATAGGCGCGCTGTCAAATTACACAATCGCAGCCGACAGACGTAATACGGCCTCTATTGGCACAAGCGCCATATATTTCACAAACTTTGATTTAGGCAATACGACTATTAGCGATGCCGGTAGAGACCCCGACTCAACAAGACCCCGCAAGTATACGGAAACGTTCGCCAGCACAGGCACAGTCAATCTTGTCGCAGGTGTTCAATACGTTGTAAGAATGGCTGCAGCCGCTTCAGGCTACAGAATAAAAGGAGCAGTTGCTGCAAAACTAACAACGCCGAATGGCTCTTTGTTCTGGACAACGCGAGAGCCTTCTGTTCTTAGCTATAAAACTACTGATATTACTACGCAAATTGCGGTTTATGAAGCAATGCTTTCCGAAGACAATGGCGTTTTACTGGATTCTGATGTTTCTCTTGAAGGAACAACAAGCAGATACCATGCAGTTGCTAAGGCTGAGGAACTTGTAAGAACAAGCAGAACTGCAAGCATATTTGAAT
>Ga0136596_1001096_pt1 | contig 12673 bp, 14 predicted proteins | sample AntRauTorcE11897_FD_101387 | JGI IMG/M metagenome (GOLD analysis project Ga0136596, IMG submission 101387) | Saline lake microbial communities from Rauer Islands, Antarctica - Metagenome Torckler E11 #897 | ecosystem: Environmental > Aquatic > Non-marine Saline and Alkaline > Saline | place... | reverse complement strand
GATGCGGCCTGTGATGGTGAGGCTGCCTGATCCTGACAATCTGACGGGGCGGTCGGTTGAGCTAAAGTTTGCGTGAGTGACGGTTTGCACGCCGCCTGAGCACTCAATATAAGTGCCAGCGTTGCCTGCTGTCTGAACACCGCCTTGACAATCAATAAACGTGACCGAATCCATACGCAAAAAATTAACAACCGAACCAGCATTTTCACTGGAAATTGCTGCCGCCAAGCCACTGCCGTAGACCGTAATCCCAGTCACCACGTTAAACGCTGGCAACGTTGCGCCGTCCATACCTTGATAGTAGACGCCATCCACGCCACCGAGCGCGGTCTCTGCGCTGTAGTCGCCAGCAAACACCGTGATCGTGTCGCCGCTCACCGCCACTGCCTGCGCTGCGTTGACCGTCAGAAACGGTTTGCGGATGTCGTGGTCGTCGAGGTCGGTGCGGGTGTCGGTTCCAGTCTTGGCGACGAATATCGTATTGCCGATCAGCGAGCGGCTCCCTGCAATGGCTGCGGTCACGTAAGCCTCGGTTGCAGAGGTCGGAAGGCTTGCGCCGGTGAATGAGCTAGTGTTGGCTACGGCTGGCAGGATGCGGCAAGGGACGGAGCAAAGGATGGTGTCGTCGGCCTTGACTTCCAGCACGACTTGCGCGCTTGAGTCGTCGTTGAGTAGTTGCGCGACGCGGGCGGTTGATGCGTCGAGCGTGCCCGTAAACGTGGTGCCCGCTGCTGTCCATGTCTCGCTGTAGATTGCGGGCTGCCGGGCTACGCGGATTATCTGCTGGCAACGTGTGGTTGGCGTGCCGGTCACGTAGAGGTTTGGGATTACGCCAGACTCGGGGAACAGGTTGAGGCTTTCGGCGGACAGCGCATCTTGAGCGCCAGCGGTGTCAAAGATAATGAGCCACATACCGTCACCGAGTTTCTGCGCCTTCACCTTGTCGCTGTATGGCCCTGCGCCGGAGTTCATGCGGTTGAGCGCCGCCTCAAGCGCAGAGGCCGACGCGCCGAAGCTGATAGCCTCTGAGGTGATCGACCCAGCGGTCAGGGTGAACTTGCCAGTCTTGGCGGTGCCGCCCCGCACCGACACGCCTACGCGCATTGCTACGGCTGCGTCACCGCTGCGGCTGTCGTAGCTACCGTCGGCATTGATCAGGTGCAAGATGTAGTCCTGATCGGCACCCTGCACGAACTCGCGGATTCGGGCGGACTCAGTGGGCCGCTTGGTGCCTGTTACGATTGCAGTTTCGAGGCTGCAAGCTTCGGTGTTGATGTAAAGGTCGGTTGCCATTGTGTATCCATAAAACGGATACGGCGGCAAATGTCAATCTTGCGCTTTCTCACTCTGGTGGATACAGCAGAGTGAGAAAAGAGGGCGCTGGCCACTGCGGGGCAGACGGAATGCTGAGGCGGTCAGTCGCAAACTGTTTCATTGTGCCGTTGTCGGTGTATGAGAATTGCAGTGTCTTTTTTCCGAAGAACTCAAAATAGGATTCGATGGGTAAAGCTCCGTCGTTAAAGAATATTGTTTCATCAGTTTTTGGGAAACCTAAAAAACCGCCAAAGTGAAATAATACCACCCGGTCTTCGTCCTCGCCAGGCTCTGGTGTTATCCTAAATGCTGTTACTTTCGGGTAGCCTACAATGTCCAACGATTTATGATGGTCATATCCGGCGGCTACGAGGATTTCAGCCATGCGCACTTTAGATTTATTAGACATTCATCAGCGGGTATCGACCCTTGATCTGTATCTTCTCGTAGATGTTGCCCCTCCATTGCCGGATGGTCTGCGCTTCAAGCCCTTTTATTACTAGGTCTTGAGAGTCGTTTAAAAACTGGCTGATAGTTGGGACAGACGAGTTGTCGAGAAAAAGCGTAATGTTTTTTTCATTATCAAAAAACGTCAATTTGTCAGCGAGTGCTTCGTCCTCGTGGGCATCAGTCTTAACGTAGCTTACTGACAGAAACGACGCCGCGTTGATTGATGCAGAGTCAATGTCGCGAAGATTCAAACCTAAATCATAACCCGTTGAAGAGTTGTCCGATGCAATGTTTGTGACAGTGTTTCCACCCGGCGCTGACAATGTATTAACTGTAAATGTGTGGGTTGATTTCGTAGCAATTACGCCGCGCATAATGCTGATAGTTTGCGAAGTGCCTGCTGTGATGTCCCAATTTTGAGCGTTTTGACATTGCACCGTATCGCCCACCTCGTAGTTCCCTGACCGAGTAGCGGATACCGTAATTGTCAACGTTGGCGACGGGCTATTGGTAAAACTCTTAGATGTTGATGCTGCGTACCATACTGCACTCAAAGAGCTTCCGGCAGTGTGCACGATGCCGGGCCGCGTGACTGCATATAGTCCCAGCGGGTCAATGCGGTCGGCTGGCACGTTGGCAAACATGCGGTCATACGAAACTAGGCCGCCGTCCTGCTCAATTGTGGGACTGTCGCCAACGTAAAAAGCATTTGCATCATCTGAAAACGGGCTGCCGGTTGGTTTCTCGTCCGCTGCCGTCATTTCATCATCATCTGATAATGGAGCGTAGCTACTCAACGAACCGAGCATTGCGTGGTGGTAAACTTTAGTCGCGCCGTCGCCAAGATCCCGAAAAGGATACTCAATGTGCGAGCCTGTGCACGTGTGCGTGGTGAATGCAGTTCCTCCTGTGTGTGGTAAAGACATTTTAGTTACTTCCGAGTGCGTTATCTAGTTTAGTTACGGTCTCTTTAATCGTGATAATTGCGGTCTGCCATTCAGGTGTCGAGCTTTCGCCGTCTTTACCACCTTTGTCGCTTTTACGCTTTGGCGGCAAAGCAGCCGCTCCAGTAGCAGCACGGCCGCTCATGGTGTTGTTGCCGCGCAGGGTTAGCCCCGCAGCGCGTTCGCGCTCGTCCATCGTAGGCATACGGCCGAAGCGTGACTCACGAGTGCCACTCCCGACGCTCTTAATGCGGCCAGTCGTGATGTTGCCGCGGACGATATTGCCGCGCACGATGTTGCCTGATTCAGTAGATCCGCTACCCGTTGACCCGCTGCCGGTTGATTCTTTCTCAGCCCTCTCAGCTCTATTAATATTTTCTACTAAATTTGCCGCTTTTTGGAGGGAAATTCCGTATTTGTTTGAAATATTAATTGCCTTTTTCATAGACTCAATTTTGTTTTCAAGTGCATCGGCTGCCGCTTTTTCTCCCTGCGCCCGAAGTTTTAAAACTTCAAGCTCTTTGTTGTCTATAAATCGTTCCCGTTCAAGGTCTATCGCATCTTGGACTTGCTCGTAGTAGGATTTTATTTGTTCCTCTAAATCCTTAGTAGCAGCCTCTTGCTCTTCAATCGATTTTGTAGTTTTTCTAATTTTGCTTTCAAATTCTTTCTGAACTGGAATAGCTTCCTCAGTTACCTGCGTAGCTTCTTTTGTTGTTTTGAGGTTAGTGGAAAGTATGCCATCGTAGCCCTCAAATCCATTTGATAAAGTTGTAACGCTTACATACAGCTTCCCAAAGAGTGCGCCTGTTCCCTCTGCTGCAAAGTTCGTAGCGTCAAGAAGTTTTCCAAATCCTTTAGTAAGCTCAGCAATAGCTGGAATCATAGTAATCCCGATTTCTGTTCCTGTTTCGGTTATCTCCGCTTTTAGAAACTTGATTTGATTGGCTGCGCTTCCAGCCGTGCGCTCTGCATCGCCAAGCGCGGAACCCATTTGCTCAAGCACTAGGGTTTGAACTGTAATAGCTTTTTGAGATGCCGTCATTGCACCAATGCCATCATAAATACCTTCTTCTTGCGCCTTACGCTTTAAGATTGATTCATTAATAACAATTCCAAGACGTTTCAATGGCTCAAACTCGCCAGTTACGGCAGCAGAAATCTTTTGAAACACTTCCTCCGGGTTCATGTTGTGAAAGCTTGCAAGGTCGCCGCTGATTTTAACCATGCTAACCGAAAATTTATTTGCAGCTTTGGCGTTCATTCCAAACGCCCGTGCCATTTGTCCGAAAGTTGCAAGTGAGTTTTGTATTTCTGCCGTTGTTGCGGGAATATTTTTTCTGAGCATTTGAACGCTCTCATTCATCTCGTCGGTTGCTGTCTTAAACACCGCCTTAAACTTTGATGCAGTTTCCGCTGCAGCGGTTCCTAACCTAACAATATTTTTAATTAGCCCAACTGAAAACACACCTGCCAGCGCGATTCCGACCTTTCCGCTAATCTCTTTGCGAAATTTATTTATTGCTCCGCCAGCGCGCTTAATGCCATTTTTAAACCCTGATTCATCAAGATTAAATCTTACCGTTATATCTTCGCGTGCCATTAGTCTGTTCCTTCTGTTTGCGGTTCATTAAGTTTTTCAAGGATCGCGCTTGATATTGCTCGAAGCGATTCTGGCTCAAGTGGGTCATACTCTGGCACGGTCGCAATTCGCGCCGCCTTCTGGCACTGAAATATTTTGCTCATAGGCCATTTGCAAATCGTTTCCGGCGTGCAGCCGTATCGGCTGGCCAGCTCGTCAGTCGCGCTAACGCATCCCTCGATCGCAGGCATCTTGTTACTGCGCTGCACGCCGCTACCCTTGGTTGCTGTTTGCGGTGACTCGTCGAATGCCTCAGCTACGTGCTCATATACGGCTGTCAGGACGTCTACTAGCTCGGAGCGGCGTATTGCCCTACGGACGCGGCGCTTAGCCCACCACGCGCTCACCGTCCTACGGGAATCGTATGCTGTGCTGTTTCTCCATAGATAAGCGAACACGTCTGGCTCGCTGGGCTCGGTTGCGTTGACAAACGCGTTGCCGCTCACCTTGAGGTCAACCCAAGCTAGCATCGTCAACGGGTGTATCGAGATTCCCAATACAGACGAGACGCCGTAAACAGACGACCACGACATGAGGCGAGCCTCAATGATGCGCTCGCGCTCTGCGGTGTAATGCTCGCTGAGTTGGTTTATGGTTGGCATTATAGGTTACGAAAAACCCCCGCCCGCACTGGGCGAACGAGGGTTAAAAGCGGTTGTCGTTTGGTTACTTTACCGAGGCTGCGGGCTTCGGCGCGGGCTTTACTTCCTTCGCGAACCCTCCGTCAATGAGCTGCTGTGCAACCCCGTCGGAGATGGTGTGAACTGTGCCGACTTTTTGCCAGACTCCGCGAATGCTGCGTGTTTGTGTTAGTTCGATTGTCATAGTGTTATGCTTGGTATGCGCTTAGGAGCACGGGCACCTCGAAAGTGTCAAACGTGTCCTTGTCGCGGTTATTGGTTCCGCCAGTTGTGACGAGCGTCGAGGCAGTGCCGCTACGGTCGAAGTCGTAAGTGAAGCTTTCGCCTGCAGGCGGGCGAACGGTAGTAGTCAAGGCACGTTGCAGCGTTATAGATCCTTGGATCTTTCCGGCTGCGACCCGAATCATGAAATCAGCGGCGTCACCGTTTGCGTCGGTGCGCTCAATGACTCGGGTTTCTTCGGATGCGAGAGACACGGCGTCAACCTTGTAGGCTACGCTGTCGATAGTGACGCTTTCAAAGCCTTGGGGCAGATTAGCGACTGATGGGAATGGAATAGCCATGGTATTATGTGGTTGGTTGTGAGTTTATAAAATGCGGTGTATCCAGAATCATGATACAGGCCACGCATTTGGCAAGATTGAAAATTGACCTGCAAAGTTGAGCGTCGTGATGTCCGTGTCGGGGGCTTCAACGTCGTATTCGGCAGCCTGCGGGACGAGGAACTGCAACTCGTAGAGAGTAAGAAAGCCTTCAAGGTTACCCCCGCCGCGCGCCTGCGAGACTGAAAGCCACTTGCGGACTAAGCCGACGCGCTCTTGATGCAGCGTGTTGATGCTTGCGGTTGAGCTCTCGTCCTCTGAGTGCCTTCGTGTGCGTATAACGATTGATACGGCGCAGGCATACTGATCGTATTCCTGCGTGGTGCCGTCGGCCTTGTAGCCCACGTGCTCGCTGCTAGTGCCGACTTGGAACTGCGCGTAGATCAGGTTGTCGTCGGCGGTTTCGGTGGCTTCCGATACAGTCGTTTGGAGCGCTTTAGCCTGTAGCCATGCGCGAAACGATGCCTCCATGTTGCCCTCGAAGTTGTAAAGTTGCTGCTCGGATGTTGCTGCCATTGTGTATCCGTTTTATGGATACAGTAACGAATGTCAATGCAGATATGTAGACACAAAAAAGCCCGCCGTGTCAGGGCGGGTCAGGGCGGGTCAGTGCGGAATACTAATATGATTCTGCGCTTGGCGCGTATTTAACTTTCAAGGTTTTACGCGTGCGCTTTGCCTCGTATCCGTCAAAGTCATCACGGCGAATGACCAGCCCTTCGCCGCCTGCAGATTGCATTTTAAACATTTCCTGAAAAAGATCGTCGCGGCCGGTGCATTTGTAAAACTCTACGGGTTGCGATTTGGCTGTAGTTTTGACGGTTGCCATGCGCTTGCTCCATGTGCCGCGAGCTTGTGGAGCGTCGAATATCATAAATTTGCATGACGCCGTAAATGATCCGTATTGCACAGCGCAGCGGGCTTCGGTAAAGTTTCCGCGCCCTGCCCATATTTCGCCGTCAAGATGTTGGTCTATGGGAAGTTCGCGAGTAAACCACTTTGGAGCTGCAATAGGATTGCCGCCGCGAGTCCAGAATTGTAAGCCGTCCCAGTATGCGCGGCATCCGTCAAACTTCTCGGATACCAGCCAACCAGTGGGATCTGTGCTCTCGCGAATATCGCCGTAAAGAGTCATCTGTTTTTCGTAGATCATGGTGCAATCTCTAAATTGAGGAAACATGTGCAGGTTGTCAACCCATTGTTTTACTTAAACCCTGATTTCTTTGCAGACTGCCGAGCGAGGTATTTCATGCGCTTGACCATCGCTTTGAGCCGATTACTTGTAACCCTTCTGATGCTGCGCAGCGGAACCTGTATGCCCGCAGCGCTTGCCGAGTAGGTTGCTGTCGGGCCTTTGGAATCAACTACGATTCGCCCAGTGCCGCCAGATTTGGCGACGTGTTTTTTAACCCACACGGGCGCGCGCGTCTTGTTACCTGGGTCAAGCTTCTTTGCCGCCCCGAAAAACGACGCCTTTGCGGTGCCGATGGCACGGATGCGCCATGCGATATAGTCGTCAAGCATGTCCTCTTCTACCCACATCGTCTTGATGCTCTGCCTATAGAACGTCCGCCCCGAGGACGGTTGTCGGTGCGACTCGTGCCATTGGTGAATGTCTTGCATATCCATACCTATGCGGGCGTAGGAATAGCGGATTATGCGTCCGCCGCGCGTGCGGATTTTTTTATCAGTAAACCCTATCCCGAACGTTTTTTTGCAGAAATCAATTAGCCCGGCGTCTTTGGGTCGGCAGATATTGAGTAGGTCTTGGCTGATCGCTTCGACGCCCTGAATGTAATCAGCTTTAGTGCCGATGGACTTGCCGCCAGGGAACCGCACGAACGGCGGCGTGCGTTTGGCCATATCGATTGCGTGTAAAGCGCCTTGCTCTTGCACTAGGTCGCGCTCAACGATATTGAGTCGCCTAGCCATCTCCTTGATCTTACGGCGATAGACGCTATCATCGAGCGTGATGCCTGTTTTACCCTTAGCCATTACCGCGTTTCGCTCCCTCTTCGGTTAGCGACAGCTCTACGTGTCCGGCGTCCGTGCTCACGCTGACGACGTAGTAGGTCTTCTGTGTCTTGTGGCGGTAAACGCGGCTCTTCTGCTTGGGCACGGTTTCAAGGGACGCCATCGCGACGACAGCGCGGGCTGTCACGTTCTCGGTGTCGCCGTACTGCGTGAATCCGACCTGCATGTCAAGGCTGTCGAACGTGCAATCAACCTTTGCTGCGGTGTCGCTGCCGAAGCTGATAGTATCGTCCATCTCAGCCGAGAATTCGGGTGCGGCGATGGAAAAGAAGTCGTCAAAATCGCTCATGCGTGTAGTTGTGGACTGGATACGCTGAAATGGCAAGACGCGAAAAAGCCCCGCATTGCTGCGGGGCTGTAACTAGACGCCAGCGAAACGAGTTCACTAGCGAAAATTATGCTGTTTGCGGTGATCCGATTAAACTGATCGAGATCGGAAACGCTGGAAGGACTTACACATTGGTCAGCGAAGTTACTTTGGTTGGAATGCTCATTTTTTAGATGCTTTCTTAGTTGGTTTAATTGGACGACTGACGGCACGACTTGGAGCCTCTTTGATACGGGAATCAATCAAAGGCTCCGGATCTTTGTTTTCACTTTTGGCAATCACCGGCTCACTGTATGTATCCGCTTTCCCGATACGGATTAAAAAGCGGGCAGATGATTCGGTTGCGTCGATTACGTCGCCAATGGAAACGTGTTTACCGTCGCAAACGGTTTGCTTTGTGATTACAATTTTCATGTCGATTTTTCGGTCAATGGTTTACTGGTTGCCAGCGTCAGATGAGACGGAGAACGATGCAGCGTGGCGGACGGCAAAGTCGGTAAGTAACTGGATAGTGACTTCGATTTGCCCGGTCTTTTTGAGGCTGTAAGGATCGACAACTACGTCCATCCCATCCCAATCCGCAAACATGGCATCATTAAAGTTGCCGTAGATCACCTTGTTGTCAGGCACCTGGTTGCTGGATTGGCAAGGACGACCGACTACTTGGCCTTCGTCGATGTTGCCCTTCCAGAGCCATTGTGCCGCGCCAGACTCTTCTGAGATACCCATCCATGCGCCTGCAACTGCGGGCGATGTCAGGTAATTCAGGGAGCCGCGTGAAGCGTTTGCAGTGGCAACGTCAGTCTGGAATTCGATTGCCTTTGCACGTGTGGCAGTTGCGCCAAACGTTACGGAGCCGATACCGGTCGTGGTCATGATGCCTTTAGGCTGGCCGCTTACGCCGCTGCCTGTAATGCCCGCTAAGTCTTTTGCAATAGCCAGCACGGTCATTAGGTCGTCGCGAACAAACGCTTCAACGCCGATGCTGGACTGCGTAAGTAATTGCTTGCTGTATGCAGTATCACCAACTAGGCGCTTCGGCGTCATTCCGATCTGACCAAAGGCTTGATCAGAAGCGGTCACTTCGCCAGTTTCTGACAACCAATAAGCAGTCGCGCCGCCTTCGACGGTTGGGATAGCGATGTCACCACGCAAGCCGCTAAGGGTGCGAACACCGAGAGCAGACAGCACCGATTTATTGCGAAGCAACTCGATAAGAGAGCCGCCAAGAACGTCCGTGCCGATCGTGTATCCGCCCTTAGCTGCCACACCTGCGGAGAGGTTGCGGTTCAATTCGCGTGTGACCTTTTCAGACTGGTGCTCGCTGATGTCGGTCGGAAGAAAAAAGCCTTTGGCTTCGCGGCCGATGAGCTTTTCCATTTCGCGCGAACACTCAGCTTCGAGTCCGTCAAATGCGCCGTGCTGGCCGTCCATTGCGCGGACGGTCTGCGAGAGTGCGCGGACAACCGAAAAGCTGTCCTTTTCTTTTTTAGAAAGACCGAGCTCACGGTTTTTTGTATCAACAGGTTTGGCGTTGTGACGCTCGGTCAACACGTAGCCTTGGAATGCTTCCAGTGGCTTGTCGTTGTCGATGTGGTCGCGGACGACTGCTTCCTCAACCTGATAGCGATTAGCTAGGCTGTGGATTGCAGAGACGCGCTCACGCTCGGATTTTTGGCTACGCTCGATGTCTTTAGGATCGGTGCGGAATTCGATCACTGGCTTTGCAGTGGGTTCAGTGCGAGCGATTGGCTCGGGTGTTGCGGGTGCGGTTGGTTCCATAGGATTACAAATTTTGATGTATTGGTCGTCGGGTTGGTTGGCTGCGGTTCTGTTGACTCCGACGGAAATGTCAGCAGGGACAGTGACAAGTGATGCTTCTAGCGGTTCCCACTTGGTAGCTCTGTAGGTGTCAACCCCGTCCGACTCGGACTCTTCCAGCTTAACTTCGTGGATCTTTGCAGACACGCTCACTTCCGTGAGTATGCCGTCTTGCACATCTTGAAATTTCTCGCGCGCTAGTTCGGAGTTGCCGAATCTAGCGATCACGTAAAGTTTACGATCTTCGATATATGCCCTCGTGATTTTTCCGAGGTGCATGTTTCGGTCGTGATTAAACAGCAATGGTGACGCGGTGTTTAGGCGCTCAAGCATTACGGCATCGGTGCCGTGGTCGAGGATCGTAAACTCACCAGGGAAGTCTTGAATCGGCATTTCCGACGAAAGCGAAAGCGTGACTTCGCGAGCCTCCACGTTTAAACCGCGCTCCAGCTCGACGTGAGCGATGCGGTTTAGGTGACGCGGGATTTGTTTAATCTTACTCATTGGCTTGCTGGTGGTGTATCCAGTTTCTGGATACTTGTTAGTGATTTGTCAATCGGTTTCTCGATGCCCTTTTGAATCCGTAACTCTTCGTCTTCTGCTTGTTGGTCGTAAAGTTCAGTCAAATCATGACCTTGCTCGCTCACAATCTGGCTGTCAGATGTCCAATTGTTTTTGCGCGCAAGCTCCATAGCCTTCATGTCCTTGAGTGGGTCAACCCACTGCCAGCGGCGAGGGATAAACGAGTGCTCGGCAAACTTTTCAATTTTTGCTAATGGCAACGGTGATCCAAGCCCGCGATTCATTTTAATCATTCCCATGTCGATTGACCATTTGAGCCACGCCAGATATATCGGGCGTTTGTAAGTGGCAATCATCCAGTCCTGTATGACCTTGTAGCCGTCGCGCTCGGTGATCTTGCCGTCGCGCAGGCTGCTGTAGTTGACGCCTTCGAGGTCGTTGGCAAGCGTGTTGTAGCTCATCGTTAAGCCGGAAGCAACGCGGCGCAGCATCGCCTTACGGAATCCCTCAAATGCGGTGGTCGGGTGCTGCGGGTCCCATGATTGAAATTTTAACCCCTGCGGGATCTGGTCGAACATACCCGGCTCGGCTTCCATCGAGAAATCGGCGTTCGGGTTGCTTGGATCGGTTTGCCCGTAGTCGGTGCCGTCGCTCACGAAAAAGCCCATCTTAGCGGCGGCGGTGCGGGCGGCCACAAGTTCGGCCTCTTCGTATCCGCCGAGCATTTTAAGATGGTTCATGGCGGTGACGAGCCACGACACGCCGCGCGTCTGCTCTACGCGGTTACTGCGAAACGGCATCAGCATCTCGTCAGCCGGAATGCGTGTGCGGCGTTGGCCGCCTGTCTGCATTGTCTGGTAATAGTCGCCTGGATGGTTGATGTCTATCCAGTATGCCATCGGCATTTTCCACTCGTTCAGCTCGACGCCCATTCGTATCTCATTTCCGTTCGGCGCTTTGCCGCTGAACGTCGCGTCAAGGTGGTCAGGCTCAAGCAGTTGGATTGCGAACTTAAACTTGTTTGGAGCGCCGCGAATGATTCGGACGATCACTTCTCCATCCCGCGCGATACTTCGGATCGCTAGGCGGTCGGTGCTCTGCTCAGTTTGCTGCCCTGTGACAGTGTAATTCTCGCGCATACCCTGTTGATGCCACGCCCACTCGATAGCTTGCTTGGCGAGCGCGTCGGTCTTGCCGTCAGGGTTGCGCGGCTCGCTGCGGAGTTTGATACCTGTTCCGACAATGTTGTTCTCCAACTCAAACAAGAACTTTTCTACGTAGGTTTCGTTGCGCTCTAGGTCGCGGGCGCGCTCCCTGATAGTGGCGATGTTACCCTGTAGCTCAGCGTCTGCGCTCGTAGGCGACGAGATCCAGTCGGCAGTAAGGCGCGTATGCTGAGCGGCGTTAAACTGGCGCGTAACAGTAGGCTCTTTTTTGCGGGTGAAAGGTATGTGAAATTCCATTAGCTAACTGGTGGGAAGGTTACGGCGATGCGGCGGGTTGCCCCTCCCATTTCGGAGCGCACCTTATTTTGAAAGAATGCGATTTCTTCGCGGATAGCCATTAAGTCTTTCTTCGTGTAGGTGCGGCCGTTTACGGTTGCGCTGCTGATCGTGTTTTTTGCGAGCTTTGCGTAGGTTGCTTGCAAGTCCGCTACGATTTCCTCGGCAAATGTTCGGCGGTCAACTATCGAATCGACAGCGGCGAGGACAGTGGTGCGGGTTGTCGATACGCGTGCGGTGGTCGTTTCGCCGCTTGTTGCGATGTCCTTGACGTATCCAATAAGCTGATACGTTCCTGCCGACAACCCGCTGGTGATGGTCGGCGTCAGACGAAGATTGAAAGTGTCCAGCGTGCTTGTCGCCGTGATGACCAGCACTTCGCCGCCAGCTATCGGCGCGAGCGTGTATTCAAGCGTGTAGAGCGACGGCAAGTAGTCACTGAGGGTTTTATCCCAGTTAGATGTAAAGCCTGCCGTGAGCTCAAGCGGTTCGGTCGTTGCGGTTGCCATTGCGTATCCATAAAACGGATACAAGGCGGATTGTCAATCTTACGCTTTGGACACAAAAAAGCTTGCCGTGCTAGGGCGGGCTGTGAGCGTATTTAGAAATCAACTACAGTTGCGCCGTGAGGGCGAGTAGGTCGCGCAGTGTGAACTTGTGTGGGCGGTTGACCACGAGCTTACCGTTCTTCACCTCGTAGTCCGGCTTGTGGCCTGTCACGGGCTTCTCCTTCTTTGGCTCGGCAGCCAGCTCTTTGAGATACTGGAACTGCTCATCCTCAGAGCGGATCTTGTCGCCAGCGAAAACTTGCGCGATCTGCTTTGTACTGAGCTTTTCCAGCGGGACGCGCTTCGTAGCGTGCGCTTTGCCGAT
>Ga0136596_1001094_pt1 | contig 12679 bp, 21 predicted proteins | sample AntRauTorcE11897_FD_101387 | JGI IMG/M metagenome (GOLD analysis project Ga0136596, IMG submission 101387) | Saline lake microbial communities from Rauer Islands, Antarctica - Metagenome Torckler E11 #897 | ecosystem: Environmental > Aquatic > Non-marine Saline and Alkaline > Saline | place... | reverse complement strand
CCCACGGCGCATCCGTGCTGCGATTGTTTGAGCGGTGGTATTCGCCAACGTAGGCATCGGAGGCCAGCAAGGCCGCGTCTACCTCGATGGGCGATATCAGCCCGCATGTGGCGGCGACAAAATCCGCTATCTGCCCGGCACGGATTGGGAGGATTCCGCCCATTCCCATAGGCGCGTAAAAACCGACGCGCTGTAGAATGTAAGCCGCATCGAACAGATCGCCCTGCTCAGGCAGGATGTGGGACGCGCGATCTAGCTGTATCCACCGCGTCGGCTGGTTTTCAGCATCCGCACATTGGAGCCAAGCCAGTTGGCGCGCCCACAATATCAAGCGGTCTTTGTCGCTTTGGTCTTTTTTCCCGCTTCGGTAATCTCCAGATCGATCGCCGTGCGCAGCGTTTCCAGAGCGGCGAACAGAGCCGTCCGGTTTTCAAGGTTGCACTTGACCAGCTTGCCGCCGTCCTTGAGGTTCCATCCGTCGCACATCCGCGCCAGCAGTTCAGCCGTGCGTCCGTCGCCTTTTATCATTTCGGCGTCCAGTTCTTCTTCGGTCATATCGCTGTCACTGGCGTCGTCGTCTTTCTGACCGCGTGTGGCTTTGATATGCATCTTGCGCACGGCCTTCTTAAATCGCGTGCCATTGACCGGATGCATGGTCAGCTCTAACTGGCCGTCTGCGCCGTCTTTGAAGCCTTCCGGCTTGCACAGAAATGCCTCAAGGCTTTCGTCAATTACTGCGGGCTGGCCGGTCAGTTTTGCAAAGTCCGTCATTTGATAGTCCTATCTGGTTTTGGTTTAATAGGCCGCACCGGCTAAACCACCTCCGATGCGGCCCGTCCCTAGCGCAAGTGAGAACGAGCGCGTCGGGATGTTTAGACCGCAGCAACCTTGATGTGCTTGCGGTAGAACTCAGCGCCAACGGTGGCCATCAGCACGCTGCCGATTTGCGGGTCGGGCATGTAGGACGTGATGACCGCCAAGCGGTAGTAAACGTCGCCGTTCAAAAGCGTGAACTCCAGCGCCACGTTGGAGCCAGAGCCATCGGCATCGGCTGCGGTTTCAAGAATGACCTGGCCTGCGTCGTCAGGGTCATAACCAAACGACATATCGCCTGCGCCCGCCCGCATGATATCCGCAAACTTTTCTTCCTCGCCTGTGCTGAGGTTGTCGAACGTCGCAACGTCCTTTGTGCCGGTCATGGGCGCGGCGGCGCTGAGCTTACCGCAGGCGGTGAACGTCAGGGCCTCAAATCCCGTGTCGTCGTGTGTGGCGGGCAGAGAAGAGGAAACGCCGACTGTGACGCCCACTGAAGATTGTAGAGCCATGTTATTGGCCTCCTTACTGATTGGGTTGCCCCGGCTTACCCCCGATCAGGGAAGCGACCCGCCGGGGAGGCCGCTATGTCAGGACGGCTTGATGCCGTCGCGAAACTCTACCAAAACCTCGCCATCGGCGTCGGTCGCGTCGTGGACAATCCCGGCGTAGGTGCTGCCGTTGCTCATCTTCAGCGTCAGCTTGCTGCCCTTGCTGGGCGCTTCGCCTTTATAGATCGCCGCAGGATAGCGCTTATCGCCGCGCTGGATGCGGATAAGCCGCGCGCCGGTGACAGGCCCTTTTGGCTTTTCAGGCGTGGGGGATTGTTCCGCCGGGGCGGTTTGCTTGGTGTCTGTCATTTTTGGTGTCCTTAGCTTGCCAGTGCCGAATACTGTATGATCACAGGGACGCGCCAATCTGGCCCGTCGCGGAAGCCGCCGCGAATGTCGACCGGCTGTTCGATGGTGATTTCACCATTGGTAAAGGCGATGCGGAGTGATTGTGGGAACAGATCGCTTACCGCCTCTGCATAGTCGTTGGCAGCATCCTCGCCAGTGCCGCCGCTCACGACCACGATAACCGCCATGCTGCCCGTCTCGCGCACCACGTCGGCGGATAGGTAGTCGCCATTCCGGTTCTGAGCCGGAAATTGCACCTCAAAGAATGGCCGCGATACCGGGCCTTGCGGATCTACGTTCGGCCATGTGCCGGATAGCCCGGTGCCGCCTGTGGCCAGCCGCGCCTTGAGCGCCGTGTTGATGTCGGAACGCTTCATTGGATTTCAGCCTTTGCTTTTCTGACAGCGCCCTTGACGTAGCCCCGCCAGCCTGCCGCCGCAACATCAATCCAGAAAGTCCCAGGCACGCCGTTCGCACCGTAATGGACGTGGCGTGCGTATGGTGCCACCGTGCCGCCCCAAGCGAATGTCGCCACGTCGCCCGCTTTCATCTGCCCGGCGACTAGCACATAGCTGGCTGGGCCGCTGAGCGACGTGCTGCCATAGATGCTCGATTGCAGCGATGCTGCGAGCGCGCCAATGTCCCTCGGTATGGTGCCTTTCTGGCGCGATCCGCCGCGATTGATGCCCGGCACAATTTCGATGCTCCGCAGCATGTCGTTGGTCGCTTGGCTGACAACAGCGTTGGCAATCTTTTCGACCTTGGCGGCCCATGCAGGGAGTGTGGCGAAGCTGTAGGTAGTCACATCAACGCCCGCGCTTGCGCCAGTTCTTCCGGCGTCAGTCGCTCTTTCAGGCCCTTGATGAAGTCGATATCCGGCCTCAGCACACAACGACAATTCACGACCTCTGCTGCAGGTGCCGACTGATCCCCTGGATACATCATTGCATATCCGCCGATATTGAATGCATCGCCTTGCTGGCGGACCTGACCGTCGGCAGCCCTGTGGCTGTCGCGAGTGAATTTATCGGAGCTTGCGTCCCATTTGTTCGTTATGGCACCCGGCGCTACCTGCCCGCTATCCACCATCTGTTGCAGTCCCTCGGCCTGCGCGGCGTGCAGACTGCCCAGCAATTCGGTACGTGCAATGGCCTCGCCGCGCAGCTTTTGCAGCCGCCCGGTGTAGCGGTTTGTTGATCTGGATATTTCAGTTTTCGAAAGCGGCTTGCCGTTCTTGATAGCGCGCACAATCAGCCGATCAAACCGCTTATCGCGATCTGTGAAGGTGCTTTTCAGCTTGCCGTCGCGCCCAATCCAGAATTTCTTGATCGGCTTGCCGTCAGCATCAAACCCGACAACCCCAACGCCATTTTCAGCGGATAGCGCATCCGCCATATTCCGCACCCATGCGGCTTTCTGGCTGTCCAGCCCGACAATGCCGCCTGTCCGCACACCGCCGGGGCCAATGCGGCCCACCAGATCAAGCGCCGCTGTGCGTGGTGCCGTGCCGCGTGTGATAGCGTCCGTCAGCGCCTCGCGCACAGCGTCGAGTGTGTCTGTGGATATCTGCACAACCTTGTCGCTCGAAAACTGCCGCAGAATGCCCTCAGCCCGGAGGTTGCGGCTATCAAAGCGCCCGATGACTTTCACGCCCTGCAGTGCGCCCGCTGCTTTCACCGCTGCAATCGTGAAGTCGCCGCCCGCCAGGTGCGCGGCCCGCAGCGCCTCATCCAGAGGGCGAAAATAGCTTGCGTCAAGCCCGATAGCTTCAATTGCGGCCCATACGTTACCAGAGGCGATTGCGACCTCCAGTGCGGCCATTTGCACGTCGCTGCGAATGTTGGCCAGTGCCTGATGGAACGCCTTGCGAACGGAAGGTTCCAATTCGTCCAGCAGGTCCGTGAGGGTTTTGCGGCGTGCCATTTTAGGTCCGCGCCCATATCATATAATTAAGATCAGTGCCCCCGTCTCGCTTCGGCTCGATCCGGTATATCTGATAATCAACGCCCTGCACAGTGATCGTGTCCGACGCCGCCGGAACTACATCACCCACACTGGCCTTGAATTTCACATCAGTCGATAGAACGGCAGTATCTGCGCGGTCTGCAAAGTCAAACGAGGCATAGAGGACTGTGAAGCTGTGCGTCGTGTCCGGTCCGTAAACAGGCGCATAGTCGGGGCCTGTCTGCGCACCTTTGCGATTGATGGTGCCGATCAGCGGCCCGCTGCCGACAGCAGTCCCAGCCTCGGCGTAAGCCGCTTTAATCTCGGCTGCAATATCGGTCCCGTTGGTCATACCACGAATATCCCTGCACCATAGGCGCGGCCACCGATGAACAGCGCATCAATGGCGGGCGAGGTGGGCAGCTGAGCGTCTGCGCCGGTGCCACCTCCAACGACTTGCCACTTGATATCGCCAACGCCGACCAGAACCTTTGCGGATGCCGCCGTGAACGTCTTAGCCCAGAAGCCCGGCGCGGGTAAATCATATCCCGCCGCGATGTAGGTTGCCTCGATAACATTGGCGTCCGTCGCCTCAATGCCAAGGCGGATCACATAACGCGTGCGGATGTAATCGCTGGCACGTTGCAGGCTGGCGGTCGCGTCCGCATCGCTGGCGTCCGTTGGGGCGCTGTCGCCCCGCGCCAGAGCGTATGCGCGCCAGTCTGCAATGTTACTGTAAATCACTTGTCAGCCTTGGCAGATTTGCTGGGTGTCGGCATGGAAGTGTTGCTCCCACCGCTTTCGACCAGTGCGCCCGATACCAGCCAATGCTTGACGATTGGATTTTTCTTGTGTTGCGTCAGCGCGTCATTGCTGATTTCAAGCGTCCCGCCAGCAGGCACAACTTCGTCAGGGGACAGGCCAAGATCGCCCTTTGTGGTGTTTGTCAGCTTCATGTCATATTCCTTCGTGGTTGCGATGCCTTCATGAAAGGGGCCAGAACGCCCGGCCCCTCATAGAATGCGCCTAGACTACAGGCCGTCACCGTAGCTTACAGCCTTTGGCAGACGAATATCCAAGCCACCCAATCGGAAAACGCCGGGAATGGTGAACTGCAGGCCTTCGATCTGCACCGGCAGGAAGCGGTGAACCATTGGGATATGCATCTTCAGCACTTCCGGCGACCGCCGATAGGCAATCATCCGCGCACCACCAGCTGCGCCTTTTGTCAGCAGGCCACGCTTACCGATGATGGTAAGCTGCGCGCCGGTCTGGGCGGTGTAGATATTGGACGCCTTGATATACTCCAAGATCGTCATGCTGGTATCCGTCAGGCGGGTAGATGCGATATACTGCATCCGCTCGACCGGAAGGATCAGCGTGTCGGCCAGTTCGGTCTGATTGGTGGCGCTGGAAACGCCAATCAGAAGCGCGTTCACGTCCCGGCTGATCTGGTCAGGCGTCTTTGATGCCCAAGTCGTTGCCGATGCCGTCCCGTCCGCCGCAACCGATACCGCCGGAACGCCGGTGTAATCGTACAGGCCTTCCATGCCCTTGGTCGCATCGCCGGTCAAAGCAACGCCGTAGACCATTTCCTCATAGGCCCGGCGCGCAATACGGGCCTTTTCGCCGTCCAAGGAAACGCCCAGCATCCGGGCCTGATTGACCTCTTCGTATCCGTAGTTGTAGCCGATGCCTGCGGTGTAGACCGCACTCTCGTGCTGCGCCATGCTCATGCCGACGACAGGAATATCCTTGCCGTTGCCATTGATCCAGCCCGCTTTGCCCGCGCCATCCATCGAGTAGTAGGTGACGGACTTGGCCCACTCGCCAGCAGCCGTATCCACAGGGATCAGGCTGGCATAGTCGAATTCAGGGTAGCGGGTGGCGTAGATGCCCGCCTCGATGTGCGAGGTCTGCTTTTGGGCAAACCCCAGCGACGCCTGCATAGCGTCGTTGAATTGTTGATGCATTGTCATCTGTGTGGCCTCCTTAGCCCAGACGGATCGCGACAAGTTCGTCGGCTGCGCCGCTTGTCTCGAAGATTGCGCCGGGAATGGCGAGGTTCGATGTGCTGGTGTCGGTGAATTTGCCGGACCCGCCTGCAACGACCATGTAAACGGGCGCGCCCGCGACTACGCCGTCAAGGGCAGTCACCCATACAACACCCTTGGTCATGACCAGAGCGCTTTCACCAACGCCAAATTCATCGTTGGTGACGGATTGGTCGCGCACGGTGATGCCGCGCACAACGTCAGCCGCAGCAGTTGCCGCTTCGACTTGCTTGTCGCCTGTGCCTTGCTTGACGGCCAGACCGAAGCCAATGGCCGCCGTCTCGACTTCACGGCTGATAAGCACGTTCGGTTCGGTGTTCGCAATCATGCCGTTAAAAGCAACGGCCATGTTTGTTGCGTAGGTTGTTTGAACAGCCATGATTTAGGCCTCCTTTTTCGCGTTGGGGCCGGACTTCCAAGCGTCGGCCATGCTCGCCACGTTGGACGCATAGGCTGTGCCTGCCAGATCGGCATCGTTTGTGGCTTTGACGCCAGACTTGATGCCATCCGCGAAGGGATCTGCCGTACCAGCGTCTTCGGCCAGAATGTCGAACCGCGCGTCGATATACGCGTCCGACTTGCCTTCCACTGCATCGCCCAGCTTGGCGGTGACAACGGCCTTGCGGATTGCCGCATCGCCGAGACCAGCAGTTTTCACCTCAGGCGCGATGCCCTTGGCGACGGCCAGCAGATCGGCGCGGTCTGCAACACGTTTGTCCAGATCGGCATCGGACAGCACCTTTGCCTTTTCGGCGTCAAGTGCAGCTTCAGCCTTTGCCAGCTTTGCGTCAGCGTCGGCGATTGCCTTGGCGTGTGCGGTTTCGGCATCGGCCATTTTCTTGGCGGCGTCCGCTTTGAACGCCTCGACTTTCGGTGCATCGGCAACCGCGACTTGCGCGGCCTGATCGCCCAGCACCACAGTGAGCATGGTCATATCGTGATCCTTTACGTTGCTCTTGGGTGGACAGGGCGTAGCGCCCCAATTGGCCGCACCGTCACCGATGCGGAGTTCGTCACCGCCACGTGCTTTCGGCACAATGGCGAGGTGATTTATTTTGATTGGCCCGATCTGGATTGCATCGTATTGCGTGCCGTCCGGTGCCGTGCCGTCCTGCATAAGGATCGGCGTAGTATAGCCCATACTGATCTCTCGCGTGCCGTCCTGTACTGACTTGATCGCAGTAGCGTCCAACAGGCGAAATGGCACCTTGACGAATTCACCATCGCGGGCAATTTCGTCGCCCACATCGCCGACCGCGTGACTTTTCCAGTTATCGGCAGTGACCAATTCCGCAGGATGCCCAATCGTGACGGGCTTACCGGCGAATGTCGCCAAGCTGTCCTTACTGAACACGGCGCTTTCAGGGCGGTAGACTGTCACGGTTTCCCGATCCATCAGGCCCATTTCAGCGCCCAGATAGGTCTGGCACCCCGTGCGGGCGCATCGCACCTCCGCATGGGCGTTGCCGCTGTCGGTGATGCGCAGGCCAGAGATTGCCGCCATGTCGGTGAATTTGATATCGGTCATATTGTCACATGCTTGACGGCCCACATGACCGCCTGCTCCATATTGGTTTTTGCCAAAGACATTTCACGGCTCTGACCGATCTCGTCACACGCCGTCAGAAACGCCGCGCCCATGTCTTTCAGCATGACCATTTGCGCCTTTTCATCATCTGAAAGGACTCTGTATTTGTGACGCACTGCGTTGTTTGCAGTCCTGTCATCGGTTGCACTGTCAACTGTATCTGTCATATTTCCACGATCCTTTCTGCCCAACCCTCTTTGACTTCCTGAAAAATCTCAGGCCCCAAGATGATCGGCCCTTGATATGGCTCAATGTCGGCCAGATCGGGCGCGTCTGGATCGTATGAAATGGTGATATGAGGCTGATATTCTGAGTGATCCCAGCTTGCCCCGGCGTCTTTGATCCGCTCGTGACGCCATTTCAATTCGTCGCTGGTGAATAGCAGCACGCGCGCATCGCCGAATTGCTCCATCAGACGCGGTCCGCCGGGCGACACCTCGACTTTCGGTTGCCAGCTTTCGCCAACTTCCATCCAATCGACGGCTTCGCGGCTGAATGCGATGGTCACATGCAGATCAGACGCTGGCAACGTGGTTTTGAAGCCCTGCGCCTTTGCCCATCGGATAATCTCAGCGCCGTTCAGAACATCTCGGCGGACGTAAAGCGTGCGCGGGGCGGCGTCACCGACAACCCGTAGCGATGGTGCGGTAACCTCTTCATTGTCTGGCACGCCGCCCTCGAAATACTCCGCCACGTCAGCCTCAAGACCCGGCGCGAGGCCAGACTCTGTGAGCCCATTCACGATAGCCTTGCCGAGAGCCTCAGGCGGTAGCAGGTCCATCCCGCTAATCGCAACGAACGTCTCGGCTATGATTTTGCCGGTTTCGGCACGCTCTTTTGTCGTCGGCTGCCAGAGGGGTCGCCAATTATAAAATATATCAGCCGGTCTGCCGCCGAGCGCCGAATAGATCAGGCATTCATCCAGCACCGACATGGCGGGCTGCAATTCCAGTGCTTGCATGACCTTCACACGGTCGTAATATCCGCGCGTGTCGGCATCACCCGAAGCATTTAGCCCGCCCGGTGACATGCGGAACAGCAATGTCATGGGGATGCTGGCCGCCGCACTGGTTAGCTGCATGAAACGATCCATAATGTCCGGCAATGTGGCGAAACTGGCAGACTTTTGGCTGTAGCTGTCCTCTTTGTCGATCAGGACAGTACCGTTGATGCCTTTGCCGGTGGCCGTGAGCGTGGCACGGGCGAGCATCATATTCTCATACGCCGTGCCACCGCTGCGCAGCCCCTCATTGAACCCGTTGACGCCGATCACGTCGATCTTGGCTTCGAATACCAGACTGGCCACGTTGGCTGCTGTCGCATCCATGTTGCGCACGCTGGTGAGCACCGAATTGAGCACCGGATCACTCCACCCCTTCAAGTCAGCGGCAAATTGATCGTCGGGGATTTCATCGCCCTGCAAGATCACCAGTCGTGACGGGTGAATATCGACCGACCCGCTGTCAGTGCTCATCGTGTAATATTTCGGCTTGCCATGCTCAGGCAGGCGCGGGTCGCGCTCAATGTCGCCTGCGCTCAATTCGCGTCGGTTCAGGATCGACAGATACTTTAGACCACCCCGCCCGATACGCTTGGGATTGAGCGGCTGCAACAGGTTCTGCTCACCCGTGCCGATAAACAACGCAGCGCCGCCAAACAGACGCGCCCGCTTGCTGGCTTTCATCAGTACACCTTGCAGTCCCAGCCGGGTTTCCTCTGCCTCGATCGCGCTGATCTGATCCGCGTCCGCCTGCCATTCGCGCCATTCACGCAGGCTGTCCTCGGCAGGCATGTCGATGATCTTTTTGGCGACGGCAGACGTGCGGTACATCGCCATCAACTGCGCGTCGGACAACATGTGCTCGACGTACTCGGAGTGGCTGGCCTTGTCGCGACTGGTGCCGAGATTTGCCACGATGTTGCGAAGGCCGTCCAGTATCATATTGTGCCTTCCCATGAATTATCGTCTGCCATCATTAAATCAGTCAGCGCCCACACCAGCGCGTCAACGCGGTCGGGGCTTCCATCACCTACAAAGCCTTCGGGACCCATGCTGCACATCTGGTCTTCGAGTTCGCCAAATGCGCCGACGTGACTGATGCGCCCTTGCTCGTACAGGGCTGCAATCGGTTCGGCCCGAACAACCTTGCCGCGACTGGCCGTCACTTCTTTGTAACTCACGTTTTTATCGACTGTCCTGATGACATGCTCGACCATTGCGCCGCCATAATTCCGCTCAGCCACGACGCGATCCGCGCCGAATGTTTTGTAGGCGTCCACTGTGCGCCTACCCCATCCGTCCGGGGATAGCTTGCACGTATAGTCGCCCAGCACATAGCCGCGCCCGTCCATGCCCTTGCCTGCAATCACGATGCCGATGCTGTCGCCTGTATCTGATTCACCGCTGGTGCCGCTAGGGTCCACTGCGACCACAATACGGCGCATGTGTGGCGCTTCGTCTATTCGCGTGGTGTCGATGCCCGTCAGATTCCAGAGTGCCCCGACAAGATCCTCCAACATCTCAGCTTCGAGTTCCTGCCGACCGAGACGTGTGCCGCCGTATCGTTTTTTCAGCTTTGTCAGAAAAGCCGCAGGCAGGTTGCCAGCATTGTCGAACGTGCTGCCTCGTGTCACCACCGTGGTAGCGTCCTGCATAATCTCGCGAATTACAGGAATAGGTCGGGGCGTTGTCGTCACCATGACGCGGGGGTCGTCGCCCGCCCGCATGGTAAATGCCAACATGTCCCACAATTCACGCGCCCTGCGATATTTGGCGAGTTCATCCACCCATGCTGTGTCAAATTCGGGACCGCGCAACTGTCCGGGTTCTGTGCCGTTGTATCCGAGCGCCTGCGCACCGTTAGGCCAGACCAAACGCACCGGGCGGAATCGTGCAGTGGGTCGTTCGTCCTTGGGGTGGATGCTCAGCAATCGCGGCACCATGACTTCCTCAAGGTCTTTTTGTGTCTCGGCAATCAACGCAATCTGCATTGCGCCACTTTGCCAGCGTTCCCGCACCCAATGCGCGCCCGCCTCGGTCTTTCCAAAACCACGGCCCGCGAGGACCATCCACGTTTGCCAAACACCGTCAGGGGCGATCTGGTTTTGTCTGGCCCAGAATTTCCAGTCATATTCCAGTGCAGCAAGGTCAGCGTCACTCAGGCCCGTCAGTATCTCCGCCCGCTGTGCTTCGGGCAGCAATGCCAGCGATACGGCTGTTGATTCGTTCGCGTGCACTGACTTCCTCCACCTGCATCGGACCACCGTCCGGGCCGCTCTGTTCAACCACAGTCGTCTCACGCCATCGCGCGCGCGTCTTGAGCCAGAACATAGCCGACACGGCGCTGCGTGGGTTTTCCGAATCGGTCGCTTGCTTGTAGAGGCATTGCGCCACGGCAGCGACGGCCTTTACATGGGCCGTGTCCAATTCATCGCGATAGTGTGCGACGAGTGTCGATTTACCTATCCCCAGCACCTTTGCAATCTCATCCTGGGGGATGCCAAACGCCGACATGCTCTCAGCCGTCCGGCGCGTCTGCGCTGTCGGCTGGTGCGCGGGCCGACCGGGGCCGGGCGGTTTAGGGGCTGGCATCATTGCAAGGGAGTCCTGAATTACTGCCCACGCTCTCTTGATTACGGTCTAAAATGATACTGCGCCGACCGCGTGACTTGCGCATCAAGAGTGACGGCCCGTGGGCGTAGCCGTGTGAGATAGGCGCAAATATATATTATAGACACAGTGCGTCGAACCAGCGCCGCGCAAAATTTTCGGCATATCGCCTGTGTGCGCAGTCTTTCGGGATCGAAACCCGTGGCCACCTTGGAGGCAATCCGATCAAACGGGTCATGCCGTCCTATGGGTTGTCTGCGACACTGCATGGAATTGTGTGGGGTGTCAAGTACCCTGACGCAACATCATCGCAATGCAGTAGGCTGCGATGGGATTGACAGGCACATCGCCCGCTTCCCACCTGCGGATTGTGCGCCCGCCGTTGATGCCCATACCCCACGTCAGGGCGAGAGCGGCGCAGGAGTAGCCCAGCGTTTGCCGGGCCGCTTTGAATTCTTGCGGGGTCATTATTGCTGATCCTCAGGCTTACCCATGAAAACACCAATCGACGACTTGCCGGGGGCGCGTTTGAATGTCGGCCCGATTTCTGTTGTTGTGAACTCTTCGCCATATGCGTTTGCAATGGTGATGTAGTTTTCATTCATGTCCACAATGATACATTCCCAGACTGGGCTCATCGCGCCGTAGTTTGCTGTTACGACTGTTCCGATTTGAATGTTGCTTGTCATTGTCTTTTCCCTTCGTGGTGGGCTTCATCGCCCCTACATCTACATTAGGGCATTATGACCGGACCGTCAACACCTAATTTGCATCGCTGCGCAACACCCCCTCAGCGCCCACCGTGCCGCGCATTCCCGTCAGCGTCGTGAACCACACGCGGCCCTCTGACACCGCAGTCACGTCCACCGCGAAGCCGTGCATCGACCCGCCGGACAGCACGGCCCGGTCGCCTGCCCGCACGCGCAACATCTCCGCACGGGCGGCTGTCAATTCATCGGCAATCGTCGGCAGGCCCATCACGGCGCGGATGACGGGATATGGGATATCAATAGGCGTCTCGCCCCTGCAATAAACGCCGGTGATCGCGCGCCGCCATCGCATGATGTCCCATTGCGGCGCGGCCTCGAACCGGGCGTAGACAACGCGCGTGACGATTGGCAGGTTGCGGGTGATCCGCTTGCCGTGCCGGACGTGTGACACCTCGTGCGTCGGAAATTCCGCATGGATGCCATGCAGCGCCAGCATGTCCCTAGCGGTGGCCTCACGGCACGGGGCGACCAATAAGGCGTGCCAGACCGGCGCGGGCAGCGGTGCGCCCGTGAAGCCCCTGGGCGGCGTGTGAGGCACCGTCTGGCCTATATAGTAATCAACCACGCGTCGTCACCGGCCCGTTATTAGCGCCGTATGGATCGCGCCCGCCTGCAATTTGTATCGCCCGCTCCGCATAACCAGCCTTACGCAGGCCGTCCGGTGTTTCTCCGAGATGTAGCAGCGCCCGGCAGTCTTTGATTTGCTTGGCTTGATCGGGATTAATCATATCGTAGCCCTCCTGAATAAACGGCGCAAAATGTATGACCGTGAGAATGACAGTGCGAAAAACATGGCAGTGACTGCGATTGATCCGGCGGCGCTGTAGCCCAGTATCCAGAACGTGGCGGCCCAGCTGATCGCAAAGCCTATTGACGCGTTCGCCAGCGCTTCGAGCGCGTCAATCCCCATACCCTGCCCTCATGCTTTTGAATACCAATACCGTTGCCCGGCACGCTGCGTCAAGTTGGCGGTATTCGGCGCGGTGATCTGGATCGATGAT
>Ga0136596_1001093_pt1 | contig 12689 bp, 17 predicted proteins | sample AntRauTorcE11897_FD_101387 | JGI IMG/M metagenome (GOLD analysis project Ga0136596, IMG submission 101387) | Saline lake microbial communities from Rauer Islands, Antarctica - Metagenome Torckler E11 #897 | ecosystem: Environmental > Aquatic > Non-marine Saline and Alkaline > Saline | place... | reverse complement strand
CTTGTTCATATATAAATATTGTAACACTCTTTTAGGATGGATTTAGCACTCTGACATGAGTTAGTAAAAACCACCCTAAAAATTAATAGGGTGGTTTGGTTATGGAATCACAATGAAAAAGAAACCTGTATCCGCATCGAACTCAGAAAACCAATGGCCGGAACAATGAAGATGATTACCATGAAAATAACAATTTCGTAAACTCCTTGCAAGAAGAAAAGAGCAATCAAGACGTCCTGTGCCAACATAAGCAAGGCCGCAACATCAAATGTTTTATGTAGCTTTTTAGGAAGACTGTTTTTAATTTTATAAAACAATACCCCGCCAATAAAACCAGCGATGATTCCTATTAGCAGAAGGATAGAGAGTAGAGAAAGCGATAGACTCATAGAAGTTATTTTTTTGTGAAAGATCTAGTGATGCCTTATATTACACCTTTTAAGTAAAAACAAAAGCTGCCCTCGGGCAGCTTTTGTAAACACATCAGAACAGTGGTTAGCTCTTTCGCAAAGAACCAACAACACTAGCCAAGTAAAGACCCGAAAGACCTACCAAGATGTAGACAATATCTGAGATTGTCGCACCAGCACCAAAGATTTCATCTACCAGGTTGAAATCAAAAGCGCCAACAAGACCCCAGTTGATAGCTCCAACGACAACAAGAACAGCAACGATCCAGTCCAGTGTACTAAGTTTACTCATAATATAAGCTAAAAGAACTAATAAATTGCGTACAAATTACGCTTATTTGCATTATAGCACTTGATTTAGGAAATTTTGTAAAGACCTACCGAGTCACTTCGATAACCGCATCCTGTTCTGGCTCACAAGCCCCAACTGTGATTCGGCCAGCATCAGTCTCATTGATATAGTAGCCAGTAATACTAGCGCTTCCGCTTTGCGGATCAAAAGGGATATTAGCTAAGAATATTGGCACTAAGTCATCGGCGAGATCAATACACGAAGCATCGGTAGAAACAGCTGTACACGCATCACATCCATTCGATGACGACCCAATCATCTCAGCTGTATTAGGGTCACCGTCTAAACTTGATGGGAGATTTCCGTTATTGTCAATCACATACTGGTTAACTCCATTGAGAATAGTGACAACGTTTGATTGTCGCTGAGCGTTTCGTGTATCACCAATAATTAAAATAGATTTATTTGTACTCATAATTAATGTGCTTTTTAGTTTGTAAATAAGGCCTACATATGTAGAGAGTACGGCCAAATACGGCTAGTTGTACGGGGAAAATTAAACACAGGGCACGTTACATATGTTTTATTATAACACTAAAACAGTTCAGCACCTACCACCGCTAGATGTGCACTAATCTCAAAGCGGTACTGTGAATGTAAATATGGCTCGTTGCTTACTGTCGATGTCACTCAGATGGACATTTATGCTCCCACCCCAACTTTCAACATAAGACTTAGCAATAAACAACCCAAGGCCAGTCCCTCCAACCGTCTCGCCCTGTTTATTTTCATTGCCACGACTAAACTTATCAAAGATTTTATTGAAATCACTTGGAGTCACAGATTCAGCCACATTACTAACCATGATCTTTGCCATGCTGTCCACTTTTTCTACCTTCACTAAAACCGTGGTTTCAGTCGGTGCGTAGTCAAGTGCATTAGTTAACAAATTATCAACAACATTGTAGAAAAAACTCGGATCGACCCTCACAACAGCTGCCTCCCCTACCTCGTAAGCAGTTGAGAGAGAAATACTCTTTTTTCTCGCCAACGGCTCCAATTCAGAAATAATTTCATCAAGTCGATTAAGCAGCGTAAAGGTTTCTGGCTCACCCTCGAGACGACCCGCTTCAGCGCGGGCAACATCGAGCAGCTTGTGAGTCAACGAGTCGAGCCGTTGTACAGATGACTTTATATCACCAGAGAATTCCTCTACTGTATCCCAGTCCTGCTTTTCTAGTGCATCCATGAAGACATCCATAGTGTATTTGAGTGATGAAACTGGTGACTTCAACTGGTGCGAAGCAATCGAAATAAAGTCAGACTTAGCATCATCAAGCCTTTCAATTAAATTTAAATATCGTTCAATTATCGTATAAGAAGCTAATTTTGCAGCAAGGAAAGCAACACCACAGGCAAATAAAAATACTGCGACTGTCATAAGTTTTTCATTTGCGGTATCTGCCTGTATAACAAATGCCATCACCAAAAAAAGAAAGGGTAGGAGTGAGGATAGTAGGATCATCCAGATCCGTCCGCGAATCTTCTTCGTATGCTTTTTAACACTAACTTTTTTTGTGTTTTTATCCATAAAACTATGTTTTACTCTTCAGCGAAACTTTTGTCTGCAGGTGAAGATACCAAAGCAGTAGCGAGGCGAAGCCGACTTTTGTGAGAACATCGAGAATCATATATGCGATCGTTTCCCCCTGCACACCAACTGCTGCCACCCCTTGTGTCCCAAAGACCCAAATAAACGGATAGACAGACCATAGAATTAAAATTACCCAAGCCATTGTGAGTGCAATGGTACGCTGCTTTTGGGCTAAAGCAGACTTATTAAGATTAATCATCAAATTAATGACTACATACAACATACCGATGTAGGCTAAAGTACTTAAGACAAATAGGGTAATTTTTAGACCGCCAGTAAATAATTCAGCGCCGATGCCGGCAACCAGCATTACCATGTCAGTAACAAATAAATAGAGGAATGTTCGTAGCCGTTCCCCACTATCAGGAACGCTCACGTACGCAAGAATATAGAGAAGTATCGGTGTAGTGATGAGCCAATCGATGTATCGCACACTGTTAACCACGCCATCTCCTGTCTGAACGAACCCGATCTCAAGGCTCATAAAAACATAAGCCAAAGCAGCAACAGCTGGAACTAAAAGCATAAGCGAGAAAACACTCTGATGCGGCCTCAAATAAATAATACTCAAAATAGCCATTGAGATAGTGCTCACAATAAGTACGAAAGCATTTATTTCAAAAAGTGTCAGAATTTCAAAAGACATGAATTGTTCATACTATATCATAAATCATAACCTGCTAATTTAAGTAGAACATGTACACTGTCTTAATTAATAAATAACTCTTATAATTTCTCTTTGATATCTTTTCCAACGTGGTCGTACTGATGAATCTCGCTGTGTTCATCATCATCGTCTCCATGACCGTGTACAGCAATTGTATTAACACCAAGCATAATAATTACACCAAGCGCAAACCAACCCAGATGCTTAAAGTGACTTGCCTCCACCTTAGCCTCACGCACAGAGTGCGGAATTAGATCCTGGAAAACTACCACCAAGAACGCGCCGGCAGCAATTCCCATCAGTGGTACTTCGAGATTTGCAAATACGCCCAACAGAACAGTACTTCCAACAGCTCCGATCAGAATCGTCGAGGATACTAGGAAGTTAAGTAAAAGAGCTTTCTTTGTCGAGTATCCGGCCTGCTTTAAAACAAAAAACTCCGATACCTCCTGAACCAGCTCATGCACAAATACACTTGCGGCTGTAATGATACCCAGAGCAGGATTGACAATAAAAGCAGTTGCGACCAACACACCATCGCCAATGTTGTGGATGGCATCTCCCGCCAGGATACGCCTGGCTTCCAGCGGGGAATGAGAACCCTGCTCCCTTTCATCATCATGATGGTGGTGAAAGCTTGGCAGCAGGGCAAAGATGAGCCAGAAAATGATACCTCCAAGGAGAATCCATCCGGCACCGGCAACTATGTCTGCAGATAGATGAAGAACCTCTTGGCCCAACTGATATGAAACAACAAGAAAAACACCGGCAGAGAAGCTAACAAGATAATGCAGATTGCGGGCGATTACTTTACCCGCTCCCTTCCAAACAAAAAAGACTCCGGACAGCGAGGCAGACATAATGATCAAGACTGCGATGATAATTTCAAGCATATTTAGGATATTTAAAGTTAGAAAAAATAGTTTTAGTTGCAAATACAAGGCTACCGGCAGCGATGACACACACCGCGAACAATCACAGAGAAGTCAGTTTCGGTCGGTATCTCTGATTTGATAGCAGCTTCATCGAGAAAAATCGTCTTCACCATTTCGCAATCATTGCAGATGAAATGATTGTGGCCAGCGTGTGTATCGCACAGCTCGTACTTTGTAACATTTCCAACCTGAACACTCTGCAGCACGCCGCCTTCTTCAAGGCGCGTAAGATTGCGATAGATGGTAGACTCGTCGGCGTCTGAAATCATCTTACCAAGCTCCCTGGCTGAAAGAAGGTGATTGCTTTCGAAGGCTTTCAGGATAGCCTGCTTGTGTTTTGTAGACCGTCTCTTCATATACTCTTATTGCAAACTACTTGCAATAGTACAGGTAATTTATATTGACGCAAGCACAACTTGTCTGTTCCTGATCTGATAAACTGATAACATGACAACTTTGAGAGACCTAGAGAAAATACAGCAATTATCGCTGGAAATTTTAGCGATTAACCGAAATCATTACATACCAGGAACCAGAAGACACGAGAACGTGGCTGAGCACTCATTTTCTATGGCGCTATTATGCTCGCAAGCCAGAATTAATGCTTAAGATGAAGGGTTTTAAAAACTAAAATAAAAGACAAAAATACTTTATTCATATTCCTAGCCTTAGAAAATATCACTATACAGACTCACGTCGAAGTAGAGTTGCATTAATGGCAACAACCACAGTTGAGACAGCCATTAGCGCTGCGCCGACTGCTGGCGAGAGTACAACTCCGGCCCAGGCAAGCACTCCAGCCGCAAGTGGGAGAGCCACAATGTTGTAGCCAGCTGCCCACCATAAGTTCTGGACCATCTTCCGGTACGTCCTTCTGCCCAGTTCAATAGTTCGCAGCACATCTCCCGGATCATCATTCACAAGAATAATGTCAGCGGTCTCGGCCGCAACATCAGTACCAGACCCGATCGCTAGCCCAAGATCAGCCGTCGCTAAGGCTGGAGCATCATTAACCCCATCACCAACCATGGCAACCAGGCCGTACTTTTCTTTTGCCTGCTTTACGATATCGCTCTTTTCATCCGGAAGCACTTCAGCGTAAATCTCCTCAATTCCCAGCTCTTTAGCTACACGATTTGCCACCGGTTTACTATCTCCGGTAAGCATTATCGGCACAATCCCCTTCTCCTTGATACTTTTAACTGCTTGAATAGCACTTTCGCGTACAACATCATCAAGAATAATAGCTGCAAGTAAGCGCTCCTCTTCAAGTACGTACACCACAGTTTTACCATCAGTATTTGCTTGGATTATTTTTTCATCTTCTGGGATTGTAATATCATTCTCAGACAAAAATCCTGGGCTGACCACCCGCAACTTACGCCCGCCTACCATTCCCTCAACACCACGACCTGGTAAAGCCTGAAAATCCTCAACAGAATAATGCTCTTTAGAAGTTGCGGCTATCGCTTTACCAAGCGGATGCTCAGAATCACTCTCGAGCGAAGCTGCTAATTTTAGCACCTCATCTTTACTCTCTTCCTCAGATAGCAAGCAAAAGTCATCGACCACAAACTCACCCTTGGTTAGCGTTCCTGTTTTATCAAAAATAATGGCTGAAATATCTCCGGCTCGCTCAAATGCGGTACGATTCCGAATCAAAAGTCCACTTTTAGCCGCCAGAGAGGTTGAGATAGAAGACACGAGCGGAATCGCTAACCCAAGAGCATGCGGACAGGCAATAACAATCACGGCAATAGTTCGCTGCATGGCGTATGAGATTGGCTGTCCAGAGAAAAGAACCCAGCCGGCCAGAGTAAGAAGCCCGGCCGCCACCGCAACGTAAGCCAGATTGGCTGCTGCCTTATCGGCGAACTTCTGAGTTTGTGACTTTTGAGCCTGAGCATCTGCAACCAAGTTCATCACCTGTGATAAATAAGTATCGTCACCAACCTTCGCTATCTCTACACGGATTGATCCCGACCCATTGACCGAGCCAGCAATAACGTTGTCTCCCACCCCTCTGGTAGCAAGCTTCGACTCTCCCGTCACAGCCGACAGATCAATATCCGTTTCTCCTTTCACAACCTCACCATCTACCGGGATCTTCTCGCCCGGACGCACTAGCACGACATCACCTATATTCAGATCGCTGACCTCCACAATCTCTAGAGATCCGTCCTCTGTGACTCGGTGTGCCTCACTAGGCAGAAGCTTGGAGAGCTCGCGTAAAGCGTTCGATGCCCCCATGGTAGCTCGCATCTCAATCCAGTGACCTAAAAGCATGACATCCACCAAGGTTACCAGCTCCCACAAAAGAGCCTCACCCTGGAGTCCTAGCTGCACCGCCAGGCTGTAGCCAAAAGCCGCCGTGATACCAAGCGCAACCAGCGTCATCATTCCCGGCTGCCTTTTTTTCAACTCCTGCTTAGCTCCAAGTAAAAATGGCCAACCACCATATGTATAAATAATCACTGCTAGAGCAAATGAGAGCCAAACACCGCCCGGAATCGAGAATGAAAAACCAAGCCAACCTTGTAGGGCTGAGGACAATGCCAGTACCGGAATTGATAGAATCAATGATATCCAGAAACGGCGGCGGAAGTCATGCATCATGCCTCCGTGATGATCACCGTGATCATGTTTATCACCCTTCTCTTTTTTTATATTTTCGTGACAGTGATCCATATTAGTTACCAATTTTTACAGCAATTAATAATCTTCTTCACTACTTTGTTAACTCCAGGCTGATGACGCCAGAAAAACAGAACTGTGGACAAAAACCATATAGCCAGGACAATAAGTATCGGGATTAAAGCCGTGGCGGCAGTTACAACGAAATACCCAAGGCTTACTAAGGTGAGAAAAAAAGGAAGACGGAAAATATGGTATTTCTCTGGCAGTTTCTCCTCTAACAGATATAAGCTACCGACAATGCTTCCACCCATTAAAATACTAACTAAAACCGGATCAATGCTTGTCCCGGTGTAAAAGAGAACCAGAAGCACAATCCAAGTCGCTGATACCGCCACACACAGCGCACATACCTGCAAGGAGAGGAAGCTTCGTAGTAGAAGAACGATACCAAAGATAAGCAGGAGGCTGATTAATACCAAGGAAAGATACGTCATGACAGTAGCTGTGTAACCACTGAAGCTGTAATCAGCAGCGAGAAAGTGATGGCAATCCCTTGATAAGGCAACTGTTTGCCGCGCAGCTTTGTAATGAGTCGGCTAATGTGCGGAGCGGCAGCTACAATCAGCGCTCCGATAGCCACCCCAAAGAGATACAAATTGATCGTGTAGGTTGTGTGTAGCAAGGTTCCGTACTCACCAAATATGGATAGGTAAAGAGGTGCATAATCCCGCACCAGCGGCATAATCGGCAGCACTGTCGCCAGAAAGATCAGCAGTGTCAGTATCGACTTTTGCAAACGAAAGTACGTTTTCTTCACCAACCCTGCTAACCAGAGACTCAAGGCGAGAGCAAAGCCGCCAATCAGTATTCCAACAATAACCGAAGACACCCCAAGTGAAGCGGCCAGGATAGCTAATCCGCCAGCGGCGGCTGTGCAAAGTGGGCAGTGAGCTAACACGGCTTTAGGGACTAACCCAACCAGAAGGATAATTGCTAACCAGAGTTTTTTCATAACTGTTTATATACGCATGAACACATCACCCTTTTCTCCTTCATGGGTTATCTCGTAAATAACAAACTCACCATTCTTTGGTCCCGGCATTCCTGGTGAACCTGATGGCATTCCGGCCATTCCAATACCTTTTATATCTGGTTTTTCATCCAGAAGCTTCTGGATGGCAACCTCGGGGACATGCCCTTCAACCACGTATCCGGCTACCTCCATGGTGTGACAACTCTCCAGCTCATACGGAATTTCAAACTGCTTCTTTATACTCGCCATGTCTTCAATGTTATTAACCTCAACCGCATAATCTAAGCCTTTTAAGTATGATCCGTAAACACCGCAGCAGCCGCAGTATGGAGACTTATGTAGAGTCACTGCTGCCACCACTTCTTCGCTCGACTGGGGGGCGGAGGTCTGTGAAAGCATAAATCCTCCCACGGCAACCACCGCTGCAACCAAAATCGCAATGATGATTTTATTCTTCATATTAATTGCTGTTGTTATTAAACCATTCCTCCAACCAGAGCTGCATCTGCCCCACTTCCTGCTGCTGGTGGCTGATAATATCGCTACCGAATTCCAAGAGCTCAGAACGATCAGTTTGCTCTAAGAGCTCTTCTGCCATAGCAATTGCTCCAAGATGATGAACTATCATGCCGCGCAGAAAAGTTTCTTCGTAAGACGCTCCAGTCTTCCCTCGAAAACCAAGCATCATCTCATCCATAGCATGCTGCATAGCTCCATCCTGGCGAATAATATCGTTTTCATACATATGCTCTCCCAGCTCATTGTGCGTATGACCATCGTCATGCATAAAAGCAGATCCGTGCATCCAGCCTGCTCCAGATGCAGCATTTATACCAATAAGATAACCAACAACAAGACCAAGGATGACTCCCACAAGACCGTAGATAATGGCTGTGCTATTTTTCATATTACTTTTTCTTAGAATGCTTAAACACACTGATAATTTCCTCAACCGCCTGTGCTTCATCGCCTTGCTTCATCTGATGGATCACATGCTCAGATAAATGATTTTCTAGCATGAGATCCTCAACCCCAGACAAAGCACTGCGCACCGCCGAAGACTGATTAATGACATCTATACAGTACTTCTCAACCTCAACCATCTTCTGCAAACCCCTCACCTGCCCCTCGATGCGCTTAAGGCGGTTTGCTAACTTATGCTTTATTTCCTTGTCCATGCGTTTGAGTATATACCCCTAGGGGGTATTATGCAAATACTCGTTGTTTATCAATTCATCCGCATAACAAAAACCGCCCGAAGGCGGTCTTTTGGTTCCAACATCATCTGGTTGCGCCAGCTAGCGGACGATGTTGGAACTGCGATTAGAGCCAGCGGTGTAAAACTTACCCTCTCTTTGAATCAACCTCTTTAAACACCACATCACCATATATTTCCTCTCCGTCTTCATATGTCCAGAATAAATGATTTTCCACAACTTCAGTAGGTTCAGAAATTAAAGTATAGGGGTGATTATAACGCCTCACGCCCTCATAGCCGTCATAAACCAAGTCTAACTGTTTTTCTGTGTAGACCTCAAACCCAACTGTTAGTGTCTTTTTCGCTATACGTTCTAGATCCTCGATTACCCCTCTAGCATCCTCAAGAAAATACAAAACACCCAGGCAAACAACATGATCGTAAGAATTGCTATCTAATTTTCCCAACTCTTCTTCCAGGTAACCTAAAATAGTTGTATAGCCCCTAACTTCTGCCAAGGAGAGCATCTTTTTAGAGAAATCAATTCCTACGAAGGTAAAATCATCTCCGAGAATCTCTTTTAGAGTTCCGGTTCCACAACCAGCATCCAACAAACTACCACTTTGCACATTGTGCTTATTGTAAAATCTCTTGACTACATTAAACAAATCATAATCGACACTATTAACCATAGAATCATACTTATCGGCAAAATCGTTGAAAAACTCTTGTGCTTTTTGGTTTTTATCTAAAGCATGAATGGTTTTAACCGAGACATCACTACGTTTGTTTGTACCAACATAGTAGTTAGTGAAAGTACTGTGGTTGTCGGTTTTTAATCCCTGTACTTTATAAGGAAACTTCTTCAGAACTATCTCCATCATTCTGATGGAGTGATGTGTTGTTTGTTCATCAAACACTTCGAGGTGTCTCCACCTGGTTGCAGTGTCTATAATAGTGTATTGATAGTACTTAAGGCCCTGTATAGCTCCTGGGACATACTTTACGTCCATCTCTAAGAGTTCCCCAGGAAGTCTCTTGGCTTTGATGTATTTATATTTAATTTTCTTTCTTCTATACTTCTTCACTAATCCTTCATCTTTTAATATTTTTCCGATAGTTCTCTCTGGTACTACCAATCCTTCTTTCTTTAGTCTCCAGTGCAGCTTAAGAGCACAGAGACCAGTTCTCTTTCTTAGAGATATAACTGCTTCTTTAATACGTATTGGGGTTTCTTTGGGAGATGTCTTAGGTTGGGTGCTTCTCGGTATCAACCCTTTCATTCCATGATCTTTATACGCTCTCTTCCATCGCTTTAAACTACGTTCAGAGTGTGGACATACTTTAGCCACGTCCACTAACTTCATTTCCTTATTGATAATAGGTTTTAACCACCTCCAACGCTCTTCTTGTATTGTTTTAGCCATAGATATACACATTCTTAGATTTTACTAAAAAGGGCCAAATGTGTTTGCATATTACAGCCAGCCATGGACATATCGGGTAGACATGTGCTACATTAAATTTAGATCATCGGAAAGTCTGATGACATTTCTATGCACTTTTCACACTTAAATCAACAAGGTGCAACATTATGAAAAACACAAACGCTGATGAAGAAAGCTGCTCAGTTGAGCGATTTTCAACTGTTAGCTCTAAACACTCCTCTCCATCAACACCATCGCTAAAAGCTCACGGTGAAGGTGAGTCTGGCAGTGGTGAGGAAGATGGAGAAGGAGGATGGGACGGTGGTAGTGAGGGTGGTCAAACCTCCTGAACTACTACTCTTCCACACAAACAAATAAGCTCAGCGTGGTTTTTCTGCGCTGAGCTTTTTTTAATTTTAATATTAAAAGGAGACTCATTATGAAAAAACCACTTGAGTTTATTTTAGGAGATACTAGCCAAGAAGAATTCCTGGCTAAATACTATCAGCAGCAGGCACTGCACATTAAAGGTAAATCGGATAAATTTAAAGATCTCTTTGATTGGAGCTCTTTAAACAATGTCTTAAATTCTGTCAGACATCCACATAAAAACATTAAGATGTCACAGAACGGGACCCAGTTTAAGCCAAGTGATGCAACGGCTATTATTAGCGCCGCACAGCAAGGTGCAAGCTTAATCGTTGAGCACATTGGGAGACATGACACAAATCTTGGCTACTTCCTTAATCGGTTAACTGCCGAAATTAATGAAGAAACTAGGTTTAATATGTATCTCTCCCAACCAGATAACCAAGCCTACGACAATCACTACGATACACAAGACTTCTTTATTTTCCAGGTATCTGGATATAAAGAATGGTGTATTTACCCAGAAACGATCGAGTCCGCACTGTTTCATCAGAAAGAACACGGTAGAAAGGCGCCTCCAGAAGACTCCTTGTACCTTAACTGCACGTTAAGTCCTGGTGATGTTCTTTATGTCCCTCAGGGTCACTGGCACTATGCGATCGCCAAAAATGAGCCATCTGTGCACTTAACGCTCGCCATGTTTGTTAAAACTGGTATTGATTTCCTGAACTGGCTTGCTGATGAACTAACTGGAAATAAAAAATTCCGGAAAGCCTTACCGCTCATTTTGTCGCCTGACAAGAACTGCGACAGCGAGGGCTCAGAAGGATTTGAAAGATTGAAATCTGAGCTTGAGGAAGTCTTAGAAAAAGGTGACTTATGGAACAAATTTCTGGATTATAGATCAGCAACTAATAATGACCGGCAAGCATTCAATTTCCCCTCTCACATCTCACCACCACAAAACTATAGTGGTGACTCACTGTTTGAAAGACGTGTAAATCAAGTGCGGATTTCTGATTGTAGGGAAGCTGATAAGATAAAACTGATTTCCAGTGGCAGATTGCTAAAATTTAACAAAAGTTCCGAGGCTCTTGTTCGCTTTATGTTTACCTCACATAAATTCTCTTTTACAGGTTTGAATGAGGTTACCAGTGAAGTGACAAAAGTAGAAGTGGAAGAAATCCTCACTTTACTCACAAAAGAAGGATTCATCAGCCAAATAAAATAACCTCAGAACCTCGCTTCTAACTAGCGGGGTTCTTCTTTTTCCCAGATGTGTAAAGCGTATAGGCACCCGTACGGTACCAAGCCATCAGCAACCGATCTGCATCGATATAATAGGTATCTTCTCGACCAGACCCTGGATCATTTACAACATACTTATTACTCTTTTTTCCCCGCACCACCACGTAATGGTTGCTACTCACCTTGGGGTCAGATACCCAAGTATCATTACTCACGCATATCATAGTCAGAATATCGTTTTCAATATTATTGTCCAGTAATTTCAACGTTGGAATAGTAGTAGAATACTGACCTCCTGACTCAATGTAATCAATCCCTAGCGAAAGTTTCCGACGATAAAATTGTGCCTTATCATGATCTGGTGCCTGATCTAAAGCTTCCCTTAACGCAACTTTATCTTTCTCGGTAATGTTATCCAACTGAGTAGTGATGACACCAGGACTGTGGTGTATAAAATGTACATTATAGCCTCGCTTAACCAGATAAAGACCAACACCTTCAAGATGCACTTCGTCTTCATTTATCCACTCTTTTAAATCATCCACTAACCGCTTGTGGAGAACGTGGTCGCCGTAGTAATCCATAATCATTTCCAAACATGCCAAAGAACAAGTAAAACTTTCTTCCGGCTGCTTGTGAACGGGAATATCTAAAACTTTATTCATGAGTACATTATACAGTAGTGCGCATCAGACTACATTAAAAAAACTGCCCCAAAAGGCAGTTTTGGTTCCAACAACGTCCGGCCCGGGGATAGAAAGGTTCAAATCCTTACATACTCATACCGGAGCAAAAGAGAAAGCCGGCACAAGGCCGACT
>Ga0136596_1001086_pt1 | contig 12727 bp, 19 predicted proteins | sample AntRauTorcE11897_FD_101387 | JGI IMG/M metagenome (GOLD analysis project Ga0136596, IMG submission 101387) | Saline lake microbial communities from Rauer Islands, Antarctica - Metagenome Torckler E11 #897 | ecosystem: Environmental > Aquatic > Non-marine Saline and Alkaline > Saline | place... | reverse complement strand
TTTGGGTTATTATTAGTAATAAAGCCAGCTTTTTATTGTTATTTCTTCTCTAGTTTGTTTCTTTCTGTGTCAAGATCTCTGTTTAAAGCTCTTTCTTGACTAAACTTATTTGGAAACCTTACTTTAAGTTTCTCAATATTGTTAGTAAGTATTTGCCAAAAATCAATATCTATAACTTTACAAAAAGTGTATATACTACTTAAGTCAGTTACTTTACCTTCCAACTCTTTGTGCAAATTTAGAGCAACAACATAAGGTTTGTCCTTAAAAAGAGTCTTTGCTTCATTAAACTCTTTGTCCTTTGCTAGCCTTTTATCAATCAAGTTAACAATCTGTGAGAAAGTTGAGGAAAAACTATCTTTTTTTCCACTGAAATGTAAAGCAGCAGAAAGATACCAACAATAGTCAGCAAGCTCTTCTCCAACATTTACAATGTCCAGGTCTTTTCCATAAGCTAAAGTCTTCTTGAAAGGATCCAAGAACTCTCCTTTTTCTGTCAGTAAACCTAGATTTAGATGATGAACATTTTTTTCGTGGTCCCCCAAATCAACTAGTGTATTACTAGCTAATTCTACATAGGTTTTTAAATCGGTAATCTTTTCCATTATTTGTTGTTTAATTATTAGTGAATGTGTAAAGGCACTGAGCCTGCTTTATCTTTCATATCAATTATCATGTAGTCTATACTACGAAGCTCGAATGATGTACCAAGCTCAGTGTGATGATCATTTAAGACTTCTTCCACTTGCTTATCACTTTCTTCTTTTCTGTTGTAATCAAAGATATGTACCTCCATTACTGAATAATCCATAACTATTAACTTTTTGTTTACCATGAGAAAAATTTTTTAATGATTTTCCAGAAAGTAGGACGCTTTACCTCTAGTGTACTTTTTGGATCTATGTTAGAACTTGATGTACTAGAGTAATTCTTTGAGGAGTCTGGGTACACCATATCTTTAATAGATTTTCCTGCTGAACTTAGTCTTTGTCTCTCTCTACACAAGTCTACTAAAATTTTTGCTAAGTTACTGTAGTTAATAGTCTTACCGTTTACAGGATCAATATCTGTAACTTGAAAGTACTTGACTTTATCTTCAAAAATCAAATCAGCAGTCAAGAACTTCATCTTTCTCAACACAGTAATTTGATTGTGGGTCAAACCTGTATTAACTCTTATGGTATTTTTACCTTTTTGGTTTGCACGAACATCATTTTTTGATAGAAAATTCGTCAATCTTAATAGTCTGCTTCTAACCTCTCTGTGTACAGCTAGGTCTTTCTTAATTTTTTCTTCCATAATTAGTGTTCTATTGATTCATAATTGATTATAAAATGTTCTTCCTCTAGCATATTAAGGAACTCTGAGACTGCTATATCCCCTCCTTTGCAAAGATTCACTAAACCTTTGAAAGCAGGATTAAAACTAATATAATGCTCTTCTTTATCTTTGCAAACATTAAACTCTTCTGTAGTTTTTAAAGCACTAAAATCTCCTATTACAGATAAAGGAAGTATATCAGTAAGTTCAGATATAACATAAGAAATAAAAGAAAAAATACTGTAAAGCTCTGGGAGCTCTGTCTCTGCTTGTACATCATCAGCAGTAAACTTTAAGACAAAACCATGCAAAGGAATATCTTTCAATATCTCATCTAACTTTACTCTAGCTTCTTTGTCACTTTTATAGTGTACTTGTTCCCACAAAGTATTCAGATATTCCTTATCTTCAGAAGAGTACTTAATTCTCTGAGAGTCACTTAACTTTTTGACTACTATTTGAAATAATAGGTCTTTTCTTTTGTCTCCATCAACTACCTCAGAAGGGTTACAACAAAAGACATGGCCACCCTCTTTTTCATTTCTCATTTTAAGTATTAAAAAAGATAGTGGGTCATTGTCAGGTATGGGATCAAATCCATTGTCTGCACCAAAATAACCTCTCATAGAGGAAGATATGTTTAAGTGTGTAGTCAAAGCACTTACTCCATTCATACTTTCTAAAGCTTTACCTAAAGGATTAAGTCTCTTATCTTTAATAAAAGGAAGAGTGTCTAAATCAATCTCTACTTGTAAGGAAGTAACTTGTTTACTTCCTTGTGCTCCTGTGGAATAACCATTCGCTTTGATTATTCCTACAGCTCTTTGTGTTATTGCTGATAATTTATTCATAGATTTAAATAATAAAGTTCTTTTTTAGCTCTAGTTCTTGCAACGTATTTCAAGTTGTTCTCTTGCTTAATTTGTTCAGGAGTTGTAGCAAAAGGACTAGGAATTAGTTTTTCGTTTAAGATATAAACTATATCATTTTCTAATCCTTTGGCTTTGTGTATAGTTGACATTTCAATTGAACCAACTTCCTTACTTTTATTCATTATTTCTTTGATCTTGTCCATCAAGTTCCTTACTTTATCAGACTTCTTTAATCCTAAAGAGCTGACCAAGGTACTAAAGTTTTCTAGGTTTTCAGACAAAATAAAGAACTGAATCCTCTCTGAATCTGTTTTCTTTTCAGAAACTTGTTTTATTTTAGCTATGGTCTCTTTAGTCACAACATCTATACTACTCTGTATAAAAGGTCTCAGGAACTTAACTGTTGGCCCAAGTATATCTTCCCCTTTTATGTAAACTCTTTTTCCTGAGCCTAAGAGTTTAAAATAAAGAGAAACTATTGGAGCAGTGTTCCTACAAATAATCATAGAACTATCCTTAATCTGACTGTAATCTGTTATAGTGTCAACTGTACCATCATCTTCTTTGAATGGTGACATCACATCATATACTTGATTAGCCTGTTCAATAATTAGTTTACTAGATCTGTAACAGATATCTAAGGTTAAGCTCTGTACATTATCCCTGTTCTCAAAATACTCAAAAGAATGACTAAAGCTACCACTAAAACCATAGATAGACTGGTTTCTGTCTCCAGCAGCTACCCACTTTTTAACGTCACCTTGAGCTAGAAACTTATCTATCATCCTGTGCTGAACTATGTTCAAATCTTGGCACTCATCTATTAATAAATAGTAAGTTTTCACAGGTATTTCTATCTCTGGGTGTTTGGTGGGAATGTAGATCATATCCAGAAAATCTATCTCAATTTTTTCTCCCCTGGCTTTAAAGGTCAGTTCTTGATAAATCTCTTTGACATGGTTCCAATAAAATTCTAGCTTATTGTGCTCATCTTTTACAACCTTATTCATGGACATCATAGAGTCTAACAAACCTTGAAATGTTGTAGGCATATAAATCCTATAAACATCAAGCATGTCCATCAAACTAAATATAAAGTGCATTTTCTCTTTGTAAGACATTCTTCTCAAATCTCCTTTATGCACTTTCTGGAATATGTTTATTATGTCCCATTTCTTATTGTTGTTGATCACAGGCTTGTAATAAGTCCTAACTGACATTAGACCCAAAGAATGAAGAGTTAATGCCTTAGCGTGGCTAAAACCTTCATCTTTTATCTTTTCTGATATTTCTTGTTGAATAGACTTATTAAAAGCAAGAAATAATGTACGGTACTCACACTTTTCTACTATACCCATCAAGGTAGTAGTCTTACCACTACCAGCAACAGAATTTATAAGTATGTTTTTGTCCTCATTCTGAAAACAATTGTAAATAGCTTCTTGATTTGCACTATTGTTCATGTTCTAAAAGTTTAATAATTTGTTTTAACTCATCTACCTCATCAGAGCCAAGTCTGTCAGACCACATTATCATTGCCTCTAATCTTTTCTTTGATTCTTTGTAGTCCCCTTTCATACCTTGTCTTTTTTAATAAACATTATTTCTATAACATCAGCTATCTCACTAAAGGATAGTTGAACTGTTTGTAGTAACCCTGTTTGTTTTGCCTTACCCTTAATGTATGATGAAGCTTCTTTACCAAAAAAACGTTCTTTTACAGAATATTGGCCAAAAAGGGTATTAAGACTTGTCCCATCATTGAGGCAAGCCATTTTAAGTTGAAAAGCATAATCATAAAAAACACTAGGCATATCAAAATCCTCCTTACTATAATATCCTTCACTAAAAAGATCTTCACCTTCATCAATATTTTCTATAAGAGTCAAATTCTCTGGAACACTTAGATTAGGTTTTTTGTGAAATATACTACAAGCTACTCCTAAACAACAATAAAGATCTGGTTCAGAGGTAAACAAATTACCACTTCCTTGTGAAAACTTACCTCCTCTAAGAGCCTCTATAAAAAGCACCATCTTTGCTTGGTCTTCTGCACTCATTTCTCTTTTCATAACTAGTCTTTTGTGTCTTCAATTAATACTTCTTCTCTTATTAAAGATCTTCTTACACCTGGTCTTTTACCTTGTCCAGAAGGAATTTTATCAAATACAGCTTTTGCTTCTTCAAAAGAGTTTTCAACGACAATAAGTGTGTCTCCCATCCAAACACTGTACGCGGTTCTTAAAACTTCCATGTTCTTTTTATGATTTTAAGTTCAGTTAATATACTTCTAACTTGTTCTATTAAGTCCGGAATAGATCCATTATTATCAAGAACATAATCAAACTCAGCTCCATCTAAAGCTGTCTCTGATTCATGTTTCCCTCTTTCAAGTTCAGTTACAAATCTTTCATAATTATTAAGATCATGAACATAGGTCATTTCTGACTCAACATTATTGTAATCTATACCAAAGACAGTAACTTCTCCTTTCTCTATTAATGATGCAGCTTCTAGTTTAGTGTACTCTTTGTCAATCCATCTTTCAACTTTAATACTGATTCCTCCCCTACTTTTAACAGCTTGTAACTCATTGGGAAATCTTGTATCTGTAATTATCCACTTAGAAGCCTCTTTCCTATAAATATGATCAACTCTATCTCCATTACCTAATATTTGACCTTTCTCAAATTTCTGATAAGTAGAAAATAAAGCATTTACCCAGATATTTGGATGAATAATATCCCTACCACAATCTGTACCTAAAAGCTGAAATAAAAGTCTAGGAGTAAGTTTAATTAGAGTAGCATTAGGATAATTATTTTTATTGTCTACATAAGAGAACAAACTGTAATTGTTGTTAGAGTTAACTATTTTATAATACCACCACTCTTCTCCAAGTTCTTTTTCTTTAAACTCTCTGTCTTCTAACTGCTCTAAAGTACAATTAAGAAGTAAGCAAACCATATTCTTTATGATAGTTGCAAACTTTCTAATCTCAAAGCCAGAAAGAATTTTATGTGCAATATGTTTAGGGGAATAAGTAGTTATTTCTTGCATTCTTTTTTGAAAATCAGTAAAAGAAAGATTATTTTCTTCTTGACTATAAATCAAGTATTGAATTATCTGACCTACTGTGTCTTTACCAGTCTTAATGGCTCCGGATATCGAAAAAAGAGTAGGATTTACCATTGCACTATAAACATAGGTGCATTAGTATCTAAAGTAATTGAAATATCCATAGGATAACCCACAGGTCTTACTCTGACTCTGTTCTTGTCATCTATCCCAGTTTCAGTTACAATAGCATTCTTTTGTTCTGAGCCATCTTGTATAATAACTGTATCTCCTTTTGTGAACTTATTCATTTTTCAAGTTTTTTTAAATTAAAAAAGTGGGCTTGATGTTTACCAAGCCCACTTTTTATTTGTTTTTAAGTTTAAATTACTTCCTACTTATAAAATTTCTTATTGTAGTTCTTTCAGATAAGGGAGATTTAATTAACTTAGATGGGACAATAGATCTAATACCATTTGTAACATTATATACCTTTATGTCTGAGCCCGAAGCTTCATAGATATGAGAAGGATTTATCTCTTTAATCCCATTCTTGTACTTATAAACTTTGGCTCCTGTTTCAGTAGTTATTACCTCTTTTGAAGGATTGATACTTACTATGCCATTGCTTACTTCATAGACTTTAATTGTCTCTTGTTCATAAACAGAAGTAGTTTCTGTTTGTGCTAAACCTACTGTCATGAACAGTAGAAGAATACTAAAAATTACATTTTTCATCTTACTTTGTTTTTGTGCCTACTCTATTTAAGATTTTCGGCTTACTCTTATATCAATGTTTTAATCTCTTATTGATCTTTCTTGTATGAAACCTTTAAAGTTTCTTGACCAACCAACTTCCTCGCAAGCTATGCTTTTACCATCATAAAAAACATAAGGTCCAGCACTATCTTCCATTATAAAATCTTCTGCCTCTATCTCTCCTTTAACATTCACTAGATATTCTTGGTCAGTCATACATTTAGCAACATGCTCAAAAGGACTCCAATGCCCAGAGTCAGCTAATATCTTATATAGCTTTACATCTGCAGCAAAATCAATTTTAGGTCCAGCTCCAAGTGTCTCATAACTAATTCTAGCACATCTAGCTATTGCTATTTTGATTTTCAAATCATTAATATGTTTGTCTAAACCACCATCTTGAGAGTAAATATCATTCTTTAGGCAATAAGTCAATAACATAGCTTCATTCATATTACCACTAAAAGGAATATGATATTCCCCAGGTTTTAATTCTTTGGGGGTAGACTCATTCTTAGCATCCCACATCAATTCAGCAATAGCTTGAATATGTATATCTGCTTGAGATTTATTAGCTTCTAACCAATCTATTTCTTGTATAAACATACCATCAAACTTGTCTAAACCTGTCTCAGAAATGTATCTAAGAGCATCTTTTCTGCTTGCATGTAATATACCATCTCCTAAGTCATATTGAGGACATCTCAACTTAAAAAAGTTTTCCCATTCTGTAGCTGTAATAATTACTGTATGCCACATAAATGGTTCAAGAAGTCTATTGCAAAGTTGTTTAGTAGTTCCAATATCAGATAATTCTGATGCTTGTCTAACTGCTCTATCCCTAGCTTGTAACCAATTGTCTTTTAATTCTTCTATAGTGTCTTCATCAGTAAAGTATTCGCTCCCTTGCATTCCTTTGTGGTCTTTCTGCCAAGCAATAGGAATGAAAGGATTGTCTTTTACCATTTGTATCATCTTCTTTGCTGGTATAGCTCTACTAGAAGCTGAATTTCTGCTAAACATTCTATGAGTATTTAACTCTGCCAACATCATTCTAGGAAAAGTAATCTTCATTGTTGTAATCCTGTTTTCCCTGTGATCTACAGAATCAGCAAGTATTTCTGCTTTATACATCTTATAAATATTTTTTTGTAAAATTAATCCTGTACTTAAAAAATTAAGAAGTTAGGAGATCAAGTTCTCCCAACTTCTTAGTATAATTACTAACCGCGATCCTTTTGGATCTGTTTTCTTGCTTCAGAAGACAAGTTCTTAAGGTCCATAAGGGCCTTTCTTGATCTGGTAGCAGAAACTTTCACACCTTTGTTGTAAAAAGCTTCTGCTTGCTCTTTAGCTTCTGTTGCATTTGTAATAATTTCATCAAAAACCTTGAATACATCTTTCATAATTCTACTTTTTTTTAAAGTTAAAAAATTCTTCTTCTTTTTGTGGAGGGTAATCATATTGAATACCTGTCCCAATAATATCACTTGAAGTGAGTGAAGTATTATAGTCTGTTTTTACTCTTTTAATGTGATCTTGTCCAGCTTGTCTAGTTTTTTTAAGGACTCCTAATGCTTTACTATGTATATCTACATCAAAGTATTTCTCAAGTTCTTGTTTAGTGTACATTTCATTATACTTACCCAACAAAAACTTATCATAAGCTCCCTCTAAAGAATCAGGGAAGTCTATAATAAGAAGTTGCAAAGGGTAGTTGTGATCTTTGTATGGTACACAATCTACATAGTACTCTTGATTGGAAAACCAATCAATTACACTACTTGTATGAGCTGGCCTTATGGCTGCATCAAACAGTATATAAATAGACTTCTTACCAAGAATTACATTCAAATCTTCCAAATCTTCATCATAGATACCAAATTTCAGAATCTTAAGGTTAGATATCTTTGTTGTAAAAGTTTTACCATATTCAATTAGTGCTGGCACTAAGTAAATAGAAGTCCTATTTTCAACAAATTTACCAATCGTCGTTTTCTGTATTTGGCTCATATCCATCAAGTGATATTTGTAAAGGTTTACCCTTTGATTCAACAATTACTCTTTCCATTTCCATACCATGTTCCTGATAAAATCTATAGTTTTCCATAAGTTTTTCTATTCCAGGAAGATATTTAGTTCCCTGGTAAGCCATGGTCATAGTTTCATCAGTAACTTCAAAGTCTAAAGGCTTTCCAAAGTTTGTAGTAGACTCTACTACAAATATAAACCTTTCTGGTTTTACACCAAAATGAGCCTTAGCTGCTTCAGTGTACCAAAAAGCTTGTATGTAGTATTTGAAAACTCTAAAAGATTTTGGAAAATAATAAGTGTCTCCCACGGTAGTTTTTAAGTCTATAGGAGTAACTTTTATTATCTTTCCTTCATCATCTTTTTCTACAACCACAATGTCTAGCAGAGCCTTACACTCAACCTCTTTGTAAGTAAAGAAAATAGGTAATTGATAGTAAATATCTATATTAGGATTGCCATCAAAAAACTGTTGGTCAAAGTATTTCTTAGTTCTGGGGTTTGTTTGCAAGCTTAAGACTATGTTCTCACAATTTGCAAACTCACTTTTTGATAGAACAACTTTACCTTGAGATTCTATCATAGATCTAAAATAATCATTGTGCTCAACAATTTTTTTGATCACTGTGTCCTCTTTCCACTTGCCACCATATTTCTCTGAGCTAGCTCCCCCCAAAATAAGAAGGTGATAGTCATCAAGAACCCCTGTCCAAGAAACAAAAGATTCTGGTTTCTTTTCACTAGTGAGGTCAAAACCTAACAAATACTGTGCGTAAGCTTTTTCCAGCTTTTCATAGACTATTGTTATTATGTTGACTATAGCATCTGAAGGACTTTTATCTGAAGAACGCACATAAAAATTGTCTTTAAACTCATCTGCTTTGCTGGTTAACAAAGCATCTACAGCTTTACCTATTCTTATGAAGTCTTTACTCGAATCCAGTTCCTTGTGTATTTCAGACATACTCCCTTCTAACTTCTTTAGAAAAGATTGAGATAGCCCTGGTGCTGCTCTATAGTCTTCTTCTTCCTTTTTTGTTCCAATATATAGCATTAGCTTTCTTTTTTAGTTGATTTATCTAGCTCAGTGATCATTATGTGCTTTAAAAAGTACTTCAATGTCATTGATACTACAATTTTAAACTCTGAACTAAGACTCCCTTTAAACTCTTTTAAGCTTAAGTATTTGAGATTCTTGTTCTTAGTTTTATTGTTAAAAATATCAAATTGAACCAAAGACATGTAGACCATTTCGTCTTCACTTACTCTTTTCTTGCCAGTTATGCCTTGTTTGTAATGAAACAATAAGCAAGGATAGTCATTAACCTGATCATCTTCTGGAAACATTGTTTTTATACAAGTCTCCATTGAAAACAACTCTTTTCCAGCATTCAAACCTTTTTGAATACCTGCTTTAACCTGAATATTAAAAGGAATACCTACAAGATCAATTTTAGCATTGTCATGTTTCTTGCTAGCAAACCTAGCTGTCTCACAAAAGTCATATCCTAGCTCCCTAAAGAGCTTTACATAATGCCTTTCTGCATTAGAGCCTTTCCGTTTATTTGTTGCTCCTCTTCCCATATTACGATATTATATTAAACTTAATTATCTAACACTCCATGCTAAAAAGGTAAAGGAATTGAGTCTGGATCTGTTTCTGTTGAAACAAGATCTGTGACCTCAAACTTATCTTCTAGCATCTGCACAATAAACTCTTCTTTTTCTTTTGGGGATTTTATAAAAAGAGTAGAAGAGCTAAAGGTGTTCTTTTCCATTTCTTGAGAGGTTGTTACTAATACCTCTACACCTTTTTCTTGAAGTTGCGGAATGTACTCTTTATTAAGTCTTCTATAAATACTTTTAGAATCTTCATGTTCCATAAATTCCTTTGACACTAAAAGAGTACAGTTTGATAATACTTCTTCACTACTCATAGTGTCATATACTGGATCTGAGGAACTCCAAGAAGGGTCATAGTGTAAAAGTTTCTTAGAAGAAAAAACTGAAAGCATTTTTTCAGTGGAGTAAACTAAAAGCAAGCAAGGAGTAACCGTTTCTGGAATAGAGTGAACATGTCTTTCTCTCCTAAAAATAGAATTTGAACCTATTAAATAATTAGTAGCTTCATCATTTGTGCGAAAAATGTAACTATAAGGAGAAGCAAAACTGTGTATTATCCTTTTTATAGAGTTAGGGCACACAAGGTTTTTGTATTCTTCCTGTCTTGAAATATCATTTTTCCAGGTCAAGAACCTTTTACTCCCTACAACCCAACTATAAATAATAACTGCCGGAATATACTTGTTATACAAAGGGTTACAAATATTTGAAATACTATTCCCTCTAGTAGAATACATACTTGAGTTTGATGTTATTTTAAAAATGTCGTCTCTCATAACTCTTTATTTAAATGCATGAAAGGAGCATAAAACTCTGTCTTAAAAGGTATCTCTCTGATCTTATGTCCAAGATTAATATTAGCTATATGATTTGTAAGACAATCTGTAATGAAGGAACCAATCATTGCTGCTGTGTGACTTGTTTGCTTAAAAGTACAAGGAGCATCCTCTACCTCCGAATCTTCAAAAAGACTCTCTCTGTACCTTTCTATAGCAGACTCATCTGAGTGGCCCACACAAAAAACTTGTAACTGTTCAGCTTCTAGTCTACCATCAATAAAAAGAGCATTTTTATCACTTGATTCTTCTTCACAGTAAGCAAGGAAAGCTTCAAATAAGGTTTTCCTTGCTTTCATGTTGTCAAAAGCTGATATGACAAAGGGATTAAAAACTATAAAACTTTCATCTATTCTAGCAGTGTACGTATTTATGTAACTGCCAGGAGAGAAAGTTGATAGCATATTAGACAAAGCAGAAACCTTATGCTTACCTCTAGCAGAGGTCTCAAATAATTGACCTGCTAAATTGTGCTCTTCAACTTTATCATCATCCCAAATATTAAGATGATACCCTATCCTACCCAGAAAGAAAGCAGTCCAAGAACCTATTCCTCCACAACCTCCAATAGTTATTCCTATTACTCTATCAGGAAACCAACCTAACCCACTAAACCTTGTTCTATTATCCATTTACTGTTTTTTTTAAATTGTTAATAGTTCCATCTAAAACGTTAGAAATCATTACTAAATAAGTAGTTCCCATTGGACAGTTCTCATTTATATAAAAAGCCATACCATTTGCTTCCTTCAGAAAATCTAAGCCTTCTTTTGTACACTTAGTAATTAATGTAGCTACAAAATCCTTAGCTGTAGTCTCTACTTCGCAGTTAAACTCATCTAAGATTTCCTCAGTAGCTTGTAGTAATTCTTCATCTTCAAAGCTTTCCCAGTTCTTTAAGTATGTTTCTATGTTAGAACAAACTGCAAAAACTTCTTTATAAGGGTCTTGAGCAAAAAAACTTTCCTTTTCATTGTCTAGATAATCCATGTAAGGCCAAGAAAAATTATCAAGTTCTCTTTTTTGTTGAGTATGGGCACTTTTCTTAGGGAAACGAGAAGCTTGCTTGTTTGCTTTTCTTGATCCACCTTTCCAAAAGTTTCCTCCTCCAGTTGATGCAACTTTAGTAGGCTTGTCTTTCATTATCCTGTTAAAGAAACTCAAGAAAATAGGGTCTACTTTATTTACAGTCCCCGGAATTTTTATATCACAGTCGTAAACCTTGATACCACTCTTTACAGCAGTCAAGTCTTCTTTACCTACAACTATTTTTTCCCCAGAAATAGAAAGAGCATACATTGGAACTCCTTTAGTTACAACTTGAGCTGTAGAGTGCTGAGCAACTTTAGCCACAAACTCCATCTTATTGTTACAAATAAGAGAAAGATACTGATTGTAATTTTTACAACTAGACAATAACTCATCTTGATCTGTACCAGAAAAGAATACTCCCATGTTATTATGACTGTGGATAAGACCTTGCTGCCAAGTAAGTACCTCTTCTCCAAGTTCTTCCATTTTAGACATCATGTATTCTGGAAACCTTTCATCAGACTCAAAAGATGTATAAGTTCCTGTACCTTTATCTAAAGGAAGAATATCTTTAAGTTCAATTTCACATTTACCAGAAGACAATTCTTTTTTAATAGTATAGAATAAAGTCCCTGACCATTCTACCTGTGAAATATTTGTGCAGAGGTACTTAATTTTCTCATATACCTTGTCTGTTATAATCAATGAGACTTTTTCTTTTTTCAATAAGTCTGTTGTTTTGTCTTTTATTAACGTATTCATTAATTTTAATTTTAAGGTTAGTAATTATTTTAGAGTAAAGTTCTTCATTATCAAGAGTAAAAGAAGTAAGAGGTATTCTTTCCATGGGTGTGCTTTGTTGTTCCATAGTAAATGGATAAAGACTACCACAAAAAATAAGTTTAGAAGTACTTAACTCTTTCTTATAAACGGTATCATTTCCCCCAGCAACATTCTCTGCTTCATACTTTAGATAGTTTTCTTTGGTGTAAATCGTTGAAGAACTGGGCTCCTTGTAAACAAGAATACTGTCTGTTACAAGAGTTAACATAAGCATCTTTAAATACTCTTTTGTATCTTCTGTTAAACACATTTCTATCTTTCCACTGTTGTAAATAAAATCACAAGGCTTTAAAGCACCAATAAATAATTCTAGGTTTTCTTGGACAACTCTATCATAAGAAGCAGAAAAGTCTT
>Ga0136596_1001085_pt1 | contig 12729 bp, 11 predicted proteins | sample AntRauTorcE11897_FD_101387 | JGI IMG/M metagenome (GOLD analysis project Ga0136596, IMG submission 101387) | Saline lake microbial communities from Rauer Islands, Antarctica - Metagenome Torckler E11 #897 | ecosystem: Environmental > Aquatic > Non-marine Saline and Alkaline > Saline | place... | reverse complement strand
TGGAGACGGTGTTTGTCCCTGACGGCGAGCAGCCCGACGACGCCGACAAGGTGGCGGTGCACGGGCGGCTGTTCGAGAAAGACGGCAGCGAACTGTTCGCGTTCGTCGACCTGTTTACCGTCGGCGAGGACGGGATTGTCGACCTCAGAACATTCACGAACTGACCGACTGCATCGGCCCGAACGCCGACGCTCGTTCGATGGCCGTCGGACACGTTTCGGTCTCTCGATGGATGTCAGCCAGGGGTACCCGCGATATCTCCCGTCAAGCGGGTATGTCACGGTCCCTCGGCCCGTTCGCCGATAGCCGAACCGTCCAGGAGTCCAACGGCGGCTACACAGTCTCGATCCTGAAAGAGATCGCCGAGCGGTACGACCTAGAGCAGGGCGACTAGGTGTTCTGGACCGACTCCCCCGACGGTGAGCAGCCGGAGTTTCTGCCGCCGGAAGAGTACTGAGTAGGGCTGAAGAACTGACTCTCCCGTAACCGCGCCGCGCTCGGCGGTCGCTGGCGCTTCCGATATCGTTATTCTATGACAGGCTCCCAACAATAATCTAGTTGAATTGAGGGACATTTGGAGGCAACAATGGCTGGATGGTCACTCCGATGCCTCGCCTCATTTCAACCTCTTGTTGTTGGATTCGAATGAGTGGCCAAATCCTGACGGGGCAGGTGGGCTTGCTACACATGGGGACAAAGGGGATGGTGCCCCACGGGGTGGGGTTCTACTAGACGGCGTTTCTCTTGGTTTCCACAGCACTACGGCAGACCGTTACGGCACTGCTGGAGACTCTGTCGAAGGAAAAATTCGTGGTGCAATCCATGAGATTGGCCATAATCTCAATATGGTTCACAAAAATGGGTTACGGTACAACGACTTCCCAGGCGGTAACCGAATTACTCGTGCCACTCCGATGGGATGTAGTGCTGATACTGGGTGGGAAACGACATGTAATACTGACTGCACGCAGTATGACACAAGCCAGTGGGATCATTACTACGGAGACTGCGAAGCTTCAAATATTAAGTTGTGAGTTCATAGAAAGGACTTAATATATCGCGGCCACCTCACTTGTATGGTTGAAGATCATCATAGGAGGCGGTTTCTGCGGTTGATTCCAGCGAGTTTTGGCATGGTCTTCGCAGGATGTACATCCGACCGTCCTTCCACCCAGACGGATTCCACCCCCCAGTCTCCGACCAGGATATCATCTCCGTCTCCAACCCCTACACCAGAGCCATCTCCCAGCCCTACAGCGTCACCAACCTCTGAGCCGGTCGGGACTGGGGGTAATCCCGCTGACCTTGTAGTACTAAACCAAACAGAAACAGCTCAATCAGTAATGATTACTGTTGAGGATAATGAAGGCTCCTCAATATATGCTAATAAAATAGAACTTGACGCAGGAACAAGAAAGCGACTCGATTTTATCTCACAAAATAGTTCGGGCACGATCCTAATTACCGCCCGACTTTCTAGCGGGGCTGAAACGACGTACAAATGGGACTTGAACGAGGAACCCGCTGACGGGTGGGTGTCATTATATATTGAATCCAATGACACACTTCGGATGACCTACGCCATCGCATAATATCTTTACAAGCTCGACGACTGGGAGGCAGAGGTGGGTTTATTCCTTCTCGCCAGCCCCAAGCGCGCTCTCGCCCACCGGTTCGTGGCCCTCGACGACCTCCTGTCCGCCCATGTAGGGCTGGAGCGCCTCGGGCACGTCGACGGTGCCGTCCTCGTTCTGATAGTATTCCAGAATCGCCACCAGCACGCGCGGTACGGCGACGCCCGAGCCGTTGAGCGTGTGGAGGTACTCCGCGCTTTCGTGGCGCTCGGGGCGGTACTGGATGCCCGCTCGGCGGGCCTGGAAATCCTCGAAGTTCGAGACCGAGGAGACCTCGAGCCAGCGGCCGCCCACCTCGGGCCCGTCCGCCATCTCGTCGCCGGGTGCCCAGACCTCGATGTCGTATTTCTTGGCCTGTGTGAACCCGAGGTCGCCCGTACACATCTCGAGGATGCGGTAGGGGAGGTCGAGCCGCCGGAGCACCTCCTCGGCTTCGTCGACGAGCCCCTCCAAGCGATCGTCGCTCTCCTCCGGCCGGACGAAGTTCACCAGTTCCACCTTGTTGAACTGGTGAACCCGGACGATACCCCGGGTCTCAGTGCCGTGTTCGCCCGCCTCCTGCCGGAAGTTGGGCGAGTAGGCTTGATACTTCAGCGGCAGGTCGTCGTCCAGCAGGATGTCGCCGCGGTGCATGTTGGTGACGGGGACCTCCGCCGTCGGCAGGAGCCAGAGGTCGTCGTCGTCGTACTCCTCGTGGTGTTCGCCCTCGATACGGTAGGCGTCCTCGGTGAATTTGGGGAACTGCCCCGTCCCCTCCATCGATTTGCTGTTGACCGGGAGCGGCGGGAAGATGTCGCGGTAGCCCTGTTCGCGGTGGACATCGAGGAAGAACTGGATGAGCGCGTGCTCCAGGCGCGCACCCTCGCCCTTGGCGAAGTAGTAGCCGCCGCCGCTGACCTTCGCACCGCGCTCGAAGTCGAGGATGTCGAGCTCCTCGCCCAGGTCGTAGTGGGGCGTCACGTCGTCGGGCAGGTCGCGCAGGTCCTCGAACCCCTCGCGCCGGCGCTCGACGTTCTCGTCTTCATCGGCGCCCACGGGCACGTCCTCCTGGGGAATCATCGGCAGGCGCATCATCGCCGTCTCGAGTTCGGCTGCGAGTTCGTCGGCGCGCTCCTCGACCGCCTGCAGGCGCGTTTTGAGTTCGCCCGAGCGATCGATGGCTGCCTGGGCCTCCTCCTCCTTACCCTCCTGTTTGAGCTGGCCGATGCTTCGGCTGACCTCGTTGCGCTCGTGGCGGAGTTCATCACCCTCGGCTTTGAGGTCGCGCCACTCGTCGTACACCTCGAGCACCTCGTCGAAGTCGACGTCGTCGACCCCCTTCTTCTCGAGCGCCTCGCGGATCCGTTCGGGCTCCTCGCGAAGCGTCTGGCGGCTGAGCATGGGCGGATTTTCTCGGTGGCTTCGGAAAACCGTATCGGGTCCGTGCGAAGTGGTCCCGGAGGTCAGTCCTTCGCTGCGAAGAAGACGTCCAGTCCGTTGCGCGTGATCCGGATGTCGATGGTTCCGGGGCCAGTCACCGAAATCTCCTCGACCGTCGCGTAGCTGCCCGTTTCGACGTCCACCTCGACGGCGAGGCTGCCGCCAGCGGGCGCCGCGGGCACGACGTCCTGAATAAGCGCACGCGACCCCGGCGGGACGGTCCCCTCGTAGTCCACTTCGGGCGTTCCCTCGGCGGTCCGCTTGAGGGGGTACGCACTCACGACGACGTTCTGCTCGCTGTTGCTCCGGTTCTCGATAGCGAGTTCTGGTTGGTCGTTGTTGAGGCCTGTACAGCCAGCGAGCGCCAGCAGAGTCGGGAGCGGGAGGAAGGCACGGCGCGTAATCGCCATTATCGGGGATGGGTGGTCGTGGGAGAAAACGGTTACCACCGAGGTCGGGACAACGTCGCGAACGGATGTGAGCGGCGGCAAACCGACCTCGCTATGCGAGTCGGGGAACGGAGTGACCCGACGAGCGCGCGGTGTGGGCACTGGCTGGGACAACGTCGCGAACGGATGTGAGCGACGGCAAACCGACCTCGCTATGCGAGTCGGGGAACGGAGTGACCCGACGAGCGCGCGGTGTGGGCACTGGCTGGGACAACGTCGCGAACGGATGTGAGCGACGGCAAACCGACCTCGTGATGCGAGCCAGGGCGAGCGCGTTGCGCTCGCTGGCAGCCGGCCGTAGGCCGGCGACGGGGAACAGAGTGACCCGACGAGCGCGCAGTTCGGTCACTGGGTTTGACAACGCGTCATACGTAAGCGAGCCTGGAAAAGAAAAACGCTCCGCGAACCGCGAGCAGCACCCCGACCGCGTTACTCGCGCGGGTGGGCCCACTCCATCGCTTCCCGAACCGAATCGCTGCGGCCGATGAAGGTGATGCGGTCGCCTTGCTGGAGCGTGAAGTTGTCGTCCGGCACGAACGCCTCCTGGTCTCGCGAGACGAGCGCGATCAGACAGCTGTCGGGCAGTTCCGGTCCAATCTCCCCGATCGTCTTCCCCACGAGCAACTCGGAGGTGACCTCAATTTCCTGAACGTCGCCCGAGCGACCGATTTCGCCCATCCAGTCGGCCAGCGCAGGCCGCTCGATGAAGTTGTCGATAGCCTGGGCCGTCGCCAGCGACGAGGAGATGGTTTTGACCCCCAGCTCCTCGAACGCGTCGACGTTATCGGGGTTGTTCGCCCGGGCGATCACGCGCTCCGGGGAGAACTTCGACTGGGAAAGCTGCGAGACCAGCAGGTTCGCGTCGTCGTCGCCGGTGGCGGCGACGATGATCTTAGCGTTGTCGGCACCCGCAGAGCGCAGCACATCGGTGTCCGTCCCGTCCCCGTGGTGGCCGGTGAACCCCTCGTCACGGACGGTCTGGATGGTCTCCTGGTCAGTCTCGACGATGACCACGTTTTCGCCCCGGTCTGCGAGGCGAGCGGCGAGCGCGCGGCCCACCCTCCCGCCTCCAACAATAATGACTCGCATGGGTATGACGTTGAGTTTTTCCGCGATTCGGCGGGCCAGCCCCGCCTCGAAGACGACCGTCAGCAGGATGGTGAGGAACACCGTCCCCACCAGCACGTCGGCGGCCTCGTCCATCCCCGCCGAGCGAAGTTCGATGGCGAACAGCGTTGCGACCGACGCCGGGATGATGCCGCGCGGCCCGACGAAGCTCATGAACAGTTTCTCCTCGCGGGTGAACCGGTCGCCGATGCTGGAGACGAACACCAGCAGCGGCCGCAGAACCAACGCGATGAACGCAACGACCGCCAGCCCGCCGATGCCGAGTTTCAGCAGCACCGAGAACTCGATTAGCGCCGCCAGTGTGATGAAGACAAAAGAGAGGACGATGAGCGTGATGTCGCCTTTGAACGCCGAGATGTCCTCCTCGTATGGGAGGTCAGCGTTACCCAGCAGCATCCCCGCGACGGCGACGGCGGCGACACCAGCCTCACTCGCCAGCGTGTTCGCGCCCGCGAACGCGACCAGTGCCCCAGCGAGCACCAGCAGCCGGGCGTTCTGTGGTGCGTTCCCCGGCGAGAGGTCGATATACTGGAGCGCGTAGTAGACGGCCGCCGCGACCCCGACGCCGAACAGCAGGCCGAACGCCAGCCGCTCGGCGAGGAGGAACCCGAACGTAATCAGCCCCCCCTCCCCCTCCAGCAGGATGAGTTCGAAGATGGCGACCGCCGTGATGGCGGCGGTCACGTCGTTGACGATCCCTTCCGTGTCGAGCGCGGCCCCGACCCGGTCACGGACCGGAACGACCTCGAGGATGGGTGCGATGACCGTCGGCCCAGTTGCCACGAGCAGTGAGCCAACGAGGAACGAGACGTCCCACGCAGCCCCGAGGAAGAAGCGCACCGCGGCGGCAGTCCCCACGAGCGCGATGAGTGCCCCCACCGTCACCAGCTGGAGCGTCGCCTTCGGCGCTTCTCGCAGCTTGTCGATGCGGAGGTGGAACGCCCCCTCGAAGACAATGATGGCGACCGAGAGCCCGACAATGGCCGGTAGCGCGGTCCCGAACTCCGCAGGGTTCAGGATACCGGTCACCTCCGGCCCGAGAATGATGCCGGCCGCGATGAGGAAGACGACGCTCGGCACCTGGAAGCGGTCCGAGAGGACCTGCGCGACCACACCGACGCCGATGATGCCGGCGACGATGGGGATGAGGATGGCGCCCTCGCCGGTCGCCATCTACTCGCCCCCGTGAGCCGTCGGCTGTTCGTTGCGCGTCACGCCTCGGCATTGATGATGCCGGGCCTTAAAAATGGCTACTGCGGCGCCCGCTACAGTTCGGTGTAGATGTCGTCGACCTCCTCGTTCCAGTGCTCGAGGATGTTGCGGCGTTTCTTTTTCATCGTCGGCGTCAGCAGGTCATTCTCCTCGGTGAACTCATCCGGAACGAGGCGGAACTGTTTGATGCGCTCGTGCGTCTCGAACGGTTCGTTGACCCGTTCGACCTCCGTCTTGAGACGGTCACGCACGCGCTCGTCGCGGCAGAGTGCCGCGTCGTCCGCGGGCAGGTCGACACCCTCGCTCTCGGCCCACGCTCGGACTGCCTCGGCGTCGGGGACGATTAGGGCGCCGACGAACTTCCGTGAGTCACCGATCACCATCGCCTGTGTGATAAGTTCGTTCTCGGCGAACGCGTCCTCGATTGGCCCCGGCGGCACCATCTTCCCCGTCGAGAGCTTCATGATCTCCTTGGCGCGCTCCCGAAATCGGATGTAGCCGTCGGGCTGGATTTCGACCACGTCGCCGGTTCTGAACCAGGAGTCGCCGCCGTCGTCACTCTCCTCGAACGCCCTTGCGGTGTCATCCGGCTTCGCCCAGTAGCCGTCAGTGACGTTCGGCCCGCGAACCAGCAGTTCGCCGGTGTCGCCTCGGGTGTCCTCGTCCACCACACCGACGGACGCGTCGATTTTCGTCTCCACGTCGACCACTCGCGGGCCAATCGTGCCCGGTTGGGCACCCTCGTAGGGGTTGACGCTGAGGACGGGCGAAGTCTCGGTCAGGCCGTAGCCTTCGAGGATGGGGATGCCCATTCCGTGGAAGAGCCGGCAGAGACTCTCAGAGAGACTGCCCCCGCCGGAGACGAAGAAGTCGACGTTCCCGCCGACTGCCTCGCGCACCTGTTCGAACACCAGTTTGTCTGCGACGTTGTGTTTGGTCGAGAGCACCATCCCCGGCTCGTCCGCTTTCGCGTACGCCCGGGCCACGTCAGTCGACCAGTTGAAGATGCGCTCTTTGATTGGTGACTCACTCGCCTGCTCGCGCACCGCAGCGTAAAGTTTCTCGTAGACTCGCGGGACACTCGTGGTGGTCGTCGGGCGAACGAGTTGGAAGTCGTCCCGGAGCGTGTCGGAGCTCTCGGCGTAGGCGACAGTCCCACCGACGGCGAACTGGAGGAAATGTCCAGCCAGCCGCTCGAAGACGTGTGCAAGGGGGAGGAACGAGAGCGCCACGGAGTCGGCGTCTGTCGTTGGCACGTCGGGGGCTCTGTCCGGCCGCGGACCGAACCGCCGGTAACACTGGTTCACGTTCGACCGAAAGTTCCAGTGGGTGAGCTGGACCCCCTTCGGCTTCCCAGTGGTGCCGGAGGTGTAGATGAGACTCGCAAGATCCTCAGGGTCGCGCTCGTCCAGCCAGCCGTGGTAGGCAGCCTCGTCGAAGGCTTCAGCGCCCATCGCGTGGAGGTCTCCAAGCGTGTAAATGTCGTCACGGTCCCGTACTGCCCCTGCCGCCCCGCTGCCGTCGGGCGGTTGGTCCATCACCACGACGAACTCCAGGTCGAGTTCGTCCTCGACGGCGAGCACCTTGTGGAGTACGTCGCCGTTCTCGACGACGACGCCCTCGGCGCCCGCGTCCCCAAGCAGATACTCGGTCTTAATCTCTGAGGAGCCCTTGTAGACGGTGGTGACGACGCCACCGGCCGCGAGAATGGCGAAGTCAGAGTGGGCCCACTCCATCCGGGTGTCGGAGAATATGCTGACCCGGTCGCCCGCACCGACACCGAGTTCGCGGAAGCCGGCAGCGAGCGTTCGGACGACATCGCGCATCCCGTCGTACGTGATGTCGGCGTAATCGCCGTCAGGGGCGCCCGGGATGACGCCGTCGGCGACGAGCGAACGTTCGTAGATCCCCCCTTTGTAGCGCTGTGCGACGTCCCCCTCGTTCCGCTCGGCAGCCGCCTCGAACATCCGAGGCAGCGTCTCCCCGCCGATGACGGGACTTTCGAGCGCCCGTTCGGCTTCGTGAATATCCATACCCTAGGCTTATCGTGGGTGCCGACATAAAACTCTGTCAACTGTTCGTCCGTTGTCGGGGATGGTCTGCGTAGGTGACGGGTCGCGGCGGCGCCGGTTACAGAGATTCAAGGAGAATGCCTGACCCTTTAGGGTCAGGATGAATCCGACACTACCTTTCACACTCCACCGTCGATGGCACGGCAGGATATTCCACGCTAATCCGAACCATTATGTAATCCCATCAATATAAGTTACGTATGGCGAAACAGGTCGTCACCCGCACATACACTGCTTCCATCAGGAACCAGCCACAAGTGCAAGACGACCTTGACGCCCTCGGGTTCGCCGCTTCAAAACTCTGGAACGTCGGACGGTGGACAATCAGTCGTGTCTGGGATGAAATCGACTACATCCCTGAACACGACGAACTCACCGCCTACCTCAAGTCGCACGAACGCTATGATGACCTGCATTCTCAGTCAAGTTCGTTCGAAAGACGGAGTCTTTCGTGATGCCAAAAATCAGAGATTTTTGAACACAGCGAGTCCTTCAAGAACTCGCTGAAGCGTTCAACGGCTGGTACGGCAAACGACGCAACGGAGACACGAAAGCAAACCCGCCCGGATACCGCAAACACAACGACGAACACCCGCGAAGCACGGTCACGTTCAAAGCCGCTGGCTTCAAACTCGACACCAAGTACAACCGGGTTCGACTCAGCAAAGGCTCGAACCTCAAGGAGTATTGGTCGGATTTCACCCTCTGTGAGTACCAGACCCGGCCCGATGTTGACCTTTCCACCGTGGAGAGCGTTCAACAAGTCCGAGTGGTTTGGGCTGGTGGCGAGTGGGAACTGCACTTCGTGTGCAAGGTCGAAATTGACGTGACAGAAGCGCCCGGTGAGAAGACGGTAGGAGTTGACCTCGGCATCAACAACTTCGCCGCACTCGCCTACGAGGACGGCCACAGCGAACTGTACCCGTTGAACTGCTTGAAGCAGGACGACTACTACTTCAGCAAGCGCATCGCTCGCTGTGACGACTCCGACTCCGAACAGGCCACACGGTTGAACCAGAAGAAATCGAGCCGTCGTACCCACTACTTCCACACCCTCTCGAAACACATCGTCCAGCGGTGTGTTGACGAGGATGTTGGAACAATTGTGGTGGGTGACCTATCCGGCATCCGTGAAAATGAGGGGCATGGCGAGTCGAAGAACTGGGGCAAGCACGGCAATCTCGACTTGCACTCGTGGGCGTTCGACCGCTTCACCTCGATGCTCGAATACAAGGCCGAGATGGAAGGAATCACGGTTGAACGAGTATCCGAACGTGATACGTCGAAATCGTGTTCGTGTTGTGGTCAGAAGCGTGATGCGAACCGTGTTGAACGCGGGTTGTACGTCTGCGATTCGTGTGAGATGGTGGCGAATGCGGATGTGAATGGTGCTGAGAACATTCGACTGAAAGTATCTCCGAGTCCCGTCACGGATGACGGTGATAGGAGTAACGGCTGGTTGGCACAGCCATCGACGTTCTTGTTTGACAAGGAAACTGGTGCCTTCGCACCTCAAGAACAGGTCACGTCGTAAACCACAATATCCCAACCCAGCGGTGCGGTGCCGTGGGATTCCCGCGTGTTCACGCGCGGGAGGATGTCAAGCTTCGTGGTCGAGGAACGCCAGCACACCCGCGACGTTCAGTCGGACTTCGTCCGCCGCTTTCCTGTCGCCCCACGTCCCGGCACCGGTCATCTCCTCGGCGTGGGAGACGAAATGCTCGACGACCGCCTCGTCATCGTCGAGTTCCCCGCGCTTGCGCCGGACGGCCTCGACCCACTCGACGAGCGTGCGCTTGTAGTCGCTCAGCAGCGCTTCGTCGAACTCGCGCGGCCCGAAGTGGCCGAAGGCGAGCGTCTCAGGTTCGAGGTCGACGATCGTGGACACGTCGCGCCGGGCTTGGTCCAGGTCAAACTGCGGCGGCGGGCTGGTCTCCCGGATATCGTCCTCGTCGGGGACGTAGATGCCCGCGGCGTCGCCGGTGAAGACGATGCCGTCGTCGGGTTCGTGGAACACGTGCTGGTGGGGTGCGTGGCCGGGCGCCTCGTGGGCGGTAAGCGTGCGGTCACCGAGGTCGATTTCGTCGCCGTCAGCAATACCCTCGATTCGGTCCTCCGGGACGGGCACGGGCTCGGCGTAGTACTGCCACTGGTCGCCGACGGCGCTCTTGGTGCCGGCGACGAGGCGCTCTGGGTCGACGAGGTGGCGCACGCCGCGCTCGTGGATGCGGACCTCGGCGTCGGGGTGGTCCTCAAGCAGCCGGCCCGCGCCGCCAGCGTGGTCGAGGTGGACGTGGGTCGGGACGACCAGTTCGAGGTCGATATCGAGTTCGTCGAGTGCGCCGGAGACGGCGTCGTAGTCACCGCCCGTGCCGGTGTCGATGATGGCCGGACGCTCGGCGTCGATGATGTAGACGGAGCCGTAGGACTCGACGTCGTACATGCCGGTGTCGACGTAGTAGACGTCCGCGGTTCCCGTGACTGGGTGTGCGTCGCCGATAGTCATGTGTTGGTGGGTGTGGGGCGCGTGCAAAACGGTTCGTGTTCGCGACGGTACGAAATCGGCTCGTGACTTCGATTCTGGCGGGGTAGCCGTGGTTTGGGTCCGACCGCTACCGCCGCCGCGGCCGCGAACAGTACGACGACCGCGGAGTTCCCTTGGCCTTGGATGACCCGCACAGCACCGCGATGGGCTTCCCCGCATCCTCCCCACGCAGTCACCGACATTTGGTGACTGCGAGCGTCCACCGCTACAGCACTACCGAGGCTGTTGGCGCAAAGCGTGAGCACCTCCGTGTGCGAATCGAGCGCGCGAGGTCCTCGTGAGCAGGGCGGGATCTTCGATCCCGCTAGCAGCCGGCGAAGCCGGCGATGCAACGAACGAGGGCACGGGAGAGCGCTGCTCTCCCGGGGGACGACTGAGCGAGCCTGCGAACGAAGGAGTCGGCTGGGGAGGAGTGTGGGCTGAGCGGTCCGGGTTCTCCGAGGTCTAGGGAACTCCGCGGTACTGTCCGTGGTCGCGGAAAGAGTAGTTTACCCATCACAGAACCACGCCAACAAAAAATCGCCTACCGATACAGAGAACGGAAGCTACTCCATCAAGAACTCGATCGCCGCACCCTGCCCGAAGCCGACACAGAGCGTCGCCAACCCTCGACTATCGCCCCGCTTCTGCATCTCGTGCAGGAGCGTCACTGGGAGGCGCGCGCCGCTCGCGCCCAGCGGGTGGCCGATGGCGATGGCGCCGCCGTTGACGTTGAACTGGTCGTCCGAAATCCCCAGTTCCTCCTGTGCATAGACACACTGGGAGGCGAACGCCTCGTTGAGCTCGACGAGGTCGTACTCCTCGATGTCGGTCCCGGCGCGCTCGAGCAGCCCCTTCGTTGCGGGGACCGGCCCGATACCCATCACCGTCGGGTCGACACCGACGACTTCGTTGGTACCAATCTCCGCGACGATGTCGAGGTCGTTCTCCTCGGCGAACGCCTCAGAGGTGACCATCACGAGCGAGGCGCCGTCGGATATCTGACTGGAGTTCCCCGCCGTTACTGTGCCGTCGCCCGTGAACGCCGACGGGAGGCCGGAGAGCTTCTCTGCCGTGGTTCCCGGGCGGATCCCCTCGTCTGCCTCGACAACGCCATCCTCCGTTTCGATGGGGAGGATTTCGTCGTCGAAGCGGCCCGACTCAGTCGCCTCGACGGCTCGCTGCTGGCTGCGGGCGGCGTACTCGTCCTGCTCCTCGCGGGAGACGCCGTACTCCTCGGCCACCTTCTCGGCGGTCATTCCCATCTGGAGTTGGAAGATGTTGTACTGCTCGCCGAGCTCCGGGTGGAGCGCCTGGTAGGAATCCCCGTCCATCGGGACCCGCGACATGCTCTCCATGCCGCCGGCGATGATGCAGTCGCGGTTGCCCGCCGCGATGGCGTCGCTCGCGGAGATGACCGCCTGCATCGAGGAGGCACACCAGCGGTTGATGGTGGTCCCTGGCGTCCCCTCACCTAGCGAGGAAAGCAGCGCAATGACCCGCGCGACGTTGTTGTCCTGCTCGCCACGCTGCTGGGCGACGCCCCACATCAGGTCGTCGACCTGCTCGGGCGAGAGGTCCGTCTCCCCCAGCGCGTTTTCGATGAGGGCGACCGAGAGGTCCTCGCCGCGCGTGTCGGCGAAGACGCCGCCATCTTTGCCCTGCGGCGTCCGCGTTGCGTGTACGACGACTGGTGTCGACATACCTCACTGTGGGTGCGGTGGCGGGATAAATCCGGCCGAACTGGCGGTGCGTGGTTCCGGGTTGTTCCGAACGTGTCCAGCTAAAAGCAGCGCTTTTTGCCGGGTCTGAAACCGTATTCCCCGGCCAACGCCGCGAGTACATATGAGCCACCAGGGCGGCCTCGAACGACTCGTTCTCTCCGGCGACCCCGAACAGCGGGGGCGCACCCACGGCGAGGCGTTCGCCGACGAGATTGCGGCGAACGTCGAGCGCTACCTCGACGTGTTCGAGCATTACGGCGCCGACCGCGACACTGTCTACGACCAGGCCGAACAGTTCGTCGGGGTCATTGAGGACGCCAACGCCGACTACTTCACCGAGATGGAGAGCGTCGCCGCGGGCGCCGACGTGGACCTGCTGGACGTGACGGTGCTCAACGCTCGCTGGGAAGTGATGTACAGCGCCTACGCCGAAGCCGCGGAGGCGACCGAGGAGGACGCAGCACCCGACGGCTGTACAGCGTTCGGGGCCCAGCCAGAGATCACGGCCGAGGGGCGCACCCTCATCGGGCAGAACTGGGACTGGATTCCGAATATCGACACCTTCCT
>Ga0136596_1001083_pt1 | contig 12741 bp, 7 predicted proteins | sample AntRauTorcE11897_FD_101387 | JGI IMG/M metagenome (GOLD analysis project Ga0136596, IMG submission 101387) | Saline lake microbial communities from Rauer Islands, Antarctica - Metagenome Torckler E11 #897 | ecosystem: Environmental > Aquatic > Non-marine Saline and Alkaline > Saline | place... | reverse complement strand
GGTCGACTATTCTCGGACGATGCGGGCGATGTTTACTACAAGTTTCACCGCCACTACGTCATTCGGTATCCCAAAGACACCATGCCGTGGCCCTATGCGATGGATCTAGACGGTGACGATTGATCTAGGACAGTGTGCATAAATTTCGAGAATACCTTGTGCTACTTTAGTTGGATGACCCAGACTCACTAGCGGGGGTCCGTGGGTCGGGTCCAAGGAGCGGGCGGTTGCTCGACTTGTCGGTGCGGCCTAAAATGTGACGCCCAAAGAACAGGTGGTAGACTACCCATGTGCGCCTAAGACCTAAAAGAACAGGTATTTTGATGCGGCTATACCAGAAAAGATATCAACCCCTCGTCAAGCTCGCCGGCACCAAGATCTCGAAAAACCCCCAGCAGTGGGGCGCCGAGGTGCTCAAAGCCCTGGCGAGCCAGCACCCCTATGTCGACGAGAGTGATGTCGACATCAAGGTCAACTACATGGACCCCGAGGAAAAGCGGGCGTTCGGCGTAGTGATTGTGGCGGGGCGCGCGGCGGTGGTCTTCTCCATCGGGCCGAGCGAGCAGACCGGCCAGATCGAGCTCGACCCGCTCGACGTGATGTTCGTGCCCAACAAAGACGGAGACGACGGCCAATTTCGCCACCTCAGCGAATTCTCATTTCGAGACGCCATCGACCAGGGAGGGGTCGGCGATGTCTTCCCCAAAGGCGACGGCGAGAGCTACAGCCAATTGCCACCCTCGAACGAGTACATCGGGGACATGACCGGTGATGTGACTCCGCTGGAGTGGTCGAGCTACGACAGCATGGGTGGCGGAAACGCCATGCGCACCGCCGGCAGCGGACTCCTTAGCTGCATGCTTCGCGACCGCACCGAGGTCACCACGCTTAGTGATCTCTTGGATTCCCACCACGGCATCGGCCGGGCGGCCAAGAGGCTCGGGCTTCGCGACTCGCTGGACAATCTTTTGCCCGAGGGCGACGAAACAGAAGACCCATTCGACACTTCTCCGGTCGTCCAGATCCGAAAAGACGATCACAACCACCTGTTTGTGGACTTCGATGGCGGCGAGACCCAACCTATCAGCGCCATCGAGCTCAAAGAGCTCTTGCACGAAGAATTCAAACCGATGATGCGTGAGGTCATGGATCGTGGGTGGGCGTTCGTGCGCAATTTCCCGACCGTCCGCAGCCCCGAAGTCCCGATGTTCAACACGCTACCGACCCCCATCGAGGAGGGCGGGTGGCACAGGGTCGTGACCAAATCAGACAAACCTGTCGACGGGCTCGTGTGCACCCAGATGCTCGATTTCGACGGCGGGCGCCTCCCCAGGCAAAAAGTCATCTGCGCGGATGGAAAATTCGACGAGGGCAAGGTCGCGTTGGGGTCGCTTGCTGGCGAGGGCAAGCTCCCCGTCGGCACGCCCCGATCTGGCACGCTCGGCTGCTTTCTCGACGAGTCGTCCGGGTTTGTGGCGACTCCGAATATCCGCATCACCAAGACCATCACGCTACCCGACGACGGCACTGTGCTCGTGGGTACGCGCATGGACACGATGCAGCCGATCGGTCTGGTGCTTGTCGACAACCTGCTCAAACCCCAGAAGGTCGAGAGTGGGCACTACGACCAGCGTCTCATCCCGGACAACGCCTACTACTTCCCGGCGAACCTGACGTTTTTGGAGCTCAAAGACGAAAGCGCAGGCGTGGTCGACGCCACCGAGCGCGACGGCATCTCGGCCAAAAGCGACAAGCGCCCGAAGGCGACCATGCGCAAAAACGCCGGGTGGTACCACCTCGCCGGCAAAGTGCGTGGCGGACACGTCAACACAGGCCAGGTCCTCGAGGGCGAAATGCGCCTCAAGCTCGCCTCGCTCGGCGCCGACGACCACGCCATCGAGCGGATCTGCGAGATGGGTGACGGCCAGATGGAGCTTCGCGGCCTTCGCAGGTCTCGGATGAAACTAGCCAGTCAAGACGGCCTCCCACGAATTAGTGCCGAGGTCACGAACAGCGTGGTACGCGCGCTCAAAAAGTGCGCCAACGACGCGATGGAGGGCTATAACGAGGCCATGCAGGCCGAAAAGCCCGACCCGATGGAAGACCCGCAGGCGCTCGATGCGATTTTGAGCCTGCAGTTTGTCTCCGACGAAAACCTCGAAGAGATCTCCGAGGCTGACAACCTCTTCGAGATGGTCGAGGACAAGCTCGCTCGTATGCTTCTGGCGGCCCGCCAGGGCGAAGTCTCGATCCATGAGAAGGGTGTTCAGCGAGCCCTCAAAGGCATCGGAGAGGCGCGCAAGAGCATCAAGACGCTCAACATCGAACTCGAATCGAGGGAGCATCAATGAGAGGTCTGATCAAATGTGCGCTTTTGAACCCGGCCCAGAATGTGGATCCCCCAAAGCCCACCAATCCTCCGAAGGCGGAGGCGTCGTCGACCAGCAAAGAACGAAAAGATCTCATCAAGGATATCGGCAAAAACACCCGCAAGGGCGAGACCAAGCCGAACGTGATCGAGCAAGGTGAATATGGACCGTAAGCTCAATAGCATCATCCCCCGGGTGCCAAACTGGCGCTGGGTGATGTACCACGCGCTGCTCGGCCGCGACCACCCCGACCTCACTGACAAAAACTTCAAAATCGCAGCGCGCAGGCTCAAGGAGGAGGCCAGCTCCAAGCGTGCCCCGTTTGATGTACTCGAGCTGACCTGCGTGCTCGAGTACGAGCGTGACCTAAAACGCGGCAATGAGCCCGACCCCGACCTTGACCGCGCGCTCAGACTCCCCGAAGAAAAAGCCATCTCGGGCGTCATCGAGGCCATGCTCAAAGAGCACTGCGAGACCCAGTGGGTCGTCGATGCGCTGTACTACAAGTTCAAAGAGGCGATTTCTGAGGAGACGATAGGGCTATACAAAAAGCTGTTCTGCGACACCGACCGCCTCAGCGCCTACGACATCGCTTCGGCCGACCCAAAAGGGCATACGCAGCCTGTGGTGAGCGGCCCCTGGCGCGACAAGCACCTGGCCCACCGCGCCGGCGCCGACATCGACATCGACCCGGAGGCGATGCTCGAAGATATCATGAAGGATGGGTTCTTTCGGGCCAAAGAGCTGCAACGCTTCGGCATGGCGGCCGACGACACGGTCATCAAGTACCAAAAAAACGTGATGTCGGCCTACAAGACCCTCAAAGACAACGAGACCGGCCAGACTGCCGACTTGCCAGACATCTTCAAACGCACCATCATATACTCAGAGCAAACTGCCACTGACGCCAATGAGCTCGACGGGTACGACCCTCTCGAGGCGAGCGGCCACGAGGAGAAAGACGATGTCTGATGACTTTTTTGCGGGACTGCCAGCCCTGGAGGAGGAGTCTGAGGCGGATGCCAACGCATCTGACGACCCCTCAGAGCCCGATGACATGTTCACCCAGATGCGCCAGGAAGGCGACGACAAGCCCACTCTCGAAGACCAGCTGTCGGCGAGGGCGTTGCCGGGCGATAGCGTCTTCGACGCCCCTGATGTCACGCCGTCGGCCAGCCGGTGGAAAGTCATCGGCAACCTCAAATTTTAGAGCCGGCCGTATCGAAGTTCGCGATCACATAGCAGTACAGTGCGGCGTGGAACGCGTCGTCGTTCTCGCCTTCGGCCTTCAAGTACCTGAGGTTGTCGTGGCGGTCGACTTCAGCGCGCACGTTCAAAAAGTCTTCTGAGAACTCATCAAAGAACTCTTCCTGGCGGGGCATGACGATGTGGCGCTTGCGGATGCGCTCGATGAAGGCCGACACTGCGTTGGATTTGTTCAGCGTCAGACACGGCACCTCTTTGTTCTTGGTCTTCCAGGTGTAGTCGGCCGACTTCGCCGAGCTCGAGTAGTAGCAGGCCGTGACCCGATTATCCCCGTACCCCTCGGCGATCTGGCTGTTCATGCCAAATCCCATGCCGTGGTCGCAGTGGACCCTGGCGACCCTCCAGGTCTTGAGTGTCTGCAAAATCTTCGGGATGCAGTACTGGGGGTGGGCCGCGTCACCCTTGAATTTTTTCAGATACAGAAAACGAAACTTCCCCTTGTAGAACTGCCCGAGCGTCAAGACGGTCGCTGCAGGCCCCCGCCCCCAGTCGATGCCAGCATAGATCGGCGCGCGCATGTACGACGACGGCGGGTCCTCGACAATTTTGTGCGCCCCACAGATGCGCCGGAGCATGGCTTCTGTGATCGGAACATCGGCGGTGTCGGCCGACATGCCTAAGACCTCATTTAAGAATTTCGGCCGGGGATAGTCCTCGAACTTCTTGAGGATGCTGTCCCACTTGTTCTGGTTGGGCACCCAGATGCCACCCCTGAGCTTCATGTACGAGATTTTGCAGTGCATCTGATGGACGTGGAATCCGGCCATCTTGGAGGCGCGGTTGTGACGAATCCACTGACCGTTGTCGACGTCCAGAATCTTGCCGCAGTGGTGACAGATCGGCCCGTGCTTTCCGATGTTTTTGATGCCCAGATTCACATACTTCGAGCACCCACCACAGGTGATGACCCATTCTCGCTGGTCGCTCTTTTTCCACAGTCCGTGGATCGGATTGACCAGTGACTTCGGCGTGCCGGTGTACAACAGCTTCTCGTGCTCCGAGGTGAACATCGCCTCGTTGATGACCGGCTCGATCTCGTCGAGCGTCTGGTCCTGGACCTCGTCGTAGTGGACCATGTCGACGGTCAGACCACGACAGGCGTCCGGGTTGTGCTTGGCCCACTTCAGGTAGTACTTCGACTCGGTGTTGGCGAACTTCTTCTCGAAGACGTTGTTGGGCACCCCGATGATGTTGTCGAACCCAGGCGAGCCGGCGATCATTGGGGCGACTTTATCCCAGCTATATTTGGAGGTCTGGTCTTGCTCGGGGGCGGCGTACAGGACGTTGAAGCGCCGATGGTTTGCCATAAGCATCAGCGAGAACGCCGAGCCGAAGGTCGACTTTCCCACCTGGCGACTCATCTTGCAGACGCGCCGCTGGGCCTGGGTGTCGAACATCGCCGGCATCCAGCGACGGCCGTTGTAGGTCATCTTCTCGCGCGGGGCGACGTTGATGCCGTTGGCGGCCCACTCGGATAGATAGGCGGCCGGATACTCTTCGGCTGCGCTCATGTAACCCTCTTCATGTCCTGCTTCTTCTCAGTCGATCGCGGATTCTCGTTGGGGTCGAAGTTCGGATTGCCGCCCAGGCGTACGCCTCCCTGCGACGAACCCTCTTCTTCCTCATCACTGTGGATGTACTGGTAGCCGGCGCCGGGCGAGCCGATGCGCTTTCGCTTGCGCTGCACGCCGGACTGGATTTTGCGCTGACGGAGCTTGCGCTTACGGGAAATCTCGTCTTTGTTTTCCTGGTAGTACCGACGCGCGCGCTCTTTTTCTGCGGGCGTCGAGCGCTCGGCGATCTTCTCAATCATCTGGTCGACGCTCATGCGCGCCTCAAAGATCGCGTCGAGCTCGACGGGCTCGAAGGTGAAGCCGGCGGCCTTTTCGATGTCGACCAGGCACGCGATCGCGCTGGCTTCGGTCGGCCAGGGGAGCATGCTGAAATACGCCGAGCTCATCTTATCCATCGCCTCAAGGCCCGGACCGACAAGATTCGATCCCGGCCCAAGCGCCAGATCGGCGAACGGGGAGCCGGAGGTGCGGGAGCTTGAAAACCCCTGCGGCCCGCCCTCCTCGATGGTCGTCTTGATACGGCTCAGCGCCATACGCTGCGCCCAGTCGTCACCCTTGTGGGGATTTTGTTGGGCGCCAGGAAGCACGCTCTTGTAGGTGACCTGGCGGCCTGTGGGGTTTTGATTGTTCCACGCCTTGACCTGAGGGAGCTTGGCGTAGTCGCCGGGCACCCACTTTTCTGAGTCCCCCGAATCTTGGACGCGCACCTTGTCGGTCAGTGACTTGACGGTGACTTCGTAGTTTTTCTTCGACAGATTCACCCCAGCCGACGAGAACGTCTGGTGCAGATCGTCGCGCATCTGGGTCTGCACGTCATTGATGCCGCGAAGGCGCAGCACGTCCTGGGACTGAGTGACACCCGTCGACAGCGGATCACCCTTTTTGACGCGCTCGCCAATTTTGACTTTGACGTCGAGCTTCTGGGGGATTTTGTGGTCTTTGCCGCTCACGACCACCACCTTGCCGCCGTATCCAGACGACTTGATCTTTTGGACCGGCCCGCTCACTTCGGCGAGGACGGCCTTGCCCTTGATATTCTCGGGCATCTGCAGAATCTGCTGGGCGCGATCGAAGGCGTTGGAGAGGCCAGTTTCTGCGGTGGCGACGCCGCCCGTGTGGAAGGATTTCATGGGAAGCTGCGTTGCGCGCTCGGTCAAGGCCTGCACCTCCGAGATGCCCACATTCTTGCCAACCATAGGGAAGCTGCCCGTCTCATCGTAGCCAAAGCACTTCGCGCACACTCCCTGTGTCGATTCGCAGGTTAGAATTGAGCGCACCTTCACCTTCGGCTTTTTGAGCTTCTCGATGCTCGAGAGCACGGAGTCGTCGATGACGGTGCCGCGCGTCGTCGAGCCGACCGAGTCGGCGAGCACGCGGTCTTTGAGGTGGCCATCAACCTTCTCGTAGCGCCCCTCTTTGGTCCCGCAGTCCTTCTCGGTGACTTTCATGTCGGCCGCCGAGTTGGTCAGCTCTTTGGCGAGATACCCCGGCCCCGCGACCGACTGGGTCTTATCGATCATGCCTTTTCGCTGGGAGTACAGGTGCGCAAAATAGTCCGACGAGCTCAGGCCTTCGGCGTAGTTGCCGCGCACTGGCTCCTCCATCGTCTCTTGACGATGGTTGAGCATGAGCCCCAGGCTTCCGACGAGCTGTTTGACCTGGTCGGGGTTTCCGCGCGCACCGGCCTCGACCATATCCGAGATGTTGTTCGATTTGCCGGCGTCATTGCCTTTGATTTTGATCGACTTGTCTTTGACGTATTTGTCGACCTCGCCATACAGGTCGATGACCTTCTTTTTTCGGTCTTCGTCGGACAGGCGTCGATCGCCGCGCACGCTCTGCACCTGACGGTCGGCGTCGGCGTACAGCTTGTCGCGCTCTCGTGACAGCTTCGCCGAATCCTTCATATCCGAGAGCAAAAAGCTCGAGCCGGAGGTGTAGGCGTAGCTTTTGGCAATCTTCTTCCAGGCGCCCAACGTGTCTTTGAACGCGCCGTCCCCCTCCTCTTTCTGGATACGCTTGAAGAAATCCTTGATTTTGCCGTTGTCGAGCCGGGCGTTGTAGTCGCGAAGCTTCTCGGGCACGGCCGCCATGACCTTGCACCGGCCGGCGGTGGTCTTGCCGATTCCGCTGATTCGCACGGTGTCGGTCCAGTCGATGCGCTCGGTGTCCGCAGCCTTGATCGCCTCTTCAGGAGAGTCGTAGGTGTTCGATTTGGCCGCGCCCTTGCGGGTGATTTTGAACAGGCCGAGCACGTACTCGTGGCTCAACCCGGGGTTCATCTCCTCGCGGTTGCGGCCGGGCAGGTACATATTTTTCGACGGCAGCAGGTCTTCGGCTTCCTTGTTGGCTTCCTCGGTCGCTGGCACGTGAATGCCGAACGTATCTCCGTCGAAGTCGGCGTTGAACCCGCCGAGCACTTCGACCGGCAGCTTCACAGCATGGCCCGGGATAAGCTTGGGCTTGAACGCCATAATGGAGAATTTGTGCAAGGTCGGCGCGCGATTCGCCATCACATGACGGTCGCCCATGGCGCGCTGCAGCGCGTCGTTGCCGAGCTTGGTGCGGTCCTCGATCTCTTGTTCGGCCTGCAGGGGTGTGAGCCCCTGACCTCGAAGCTCGCGCTTGATGTGGGGCTTGAAAATCTTCCAGGCCATCTGCTCGGGCACCCCGATCTGATCCATGTCGAGGTCCGGGTCCGGCCCAACCACAGCCGTGCCGGAGGTGTCCTGGCGGCGCTTCAAAAGCCTTTTTTGGAAATACCCCGACTTCGGATTCGTACCGGCGACCGTCTCGGCCAGGCCCTTGACGTTTTCGTCTTGGACGAGCCCCATCGACATCCCCATCGAACCACTGAAGCCATCAAACAGGGATTTTCGGACCTTGTCGCGCTGTTTTTGCAGCCCCTTCTTGCCCTTGAGCGCCTTGAGCTGGTTGTTCATCAGAATCGTCGAGCGGTAGTGCTCGTTGACGTCGGCGACCGAGATGTCTCCGGTGCCGGGCAGCTCGATGACCGGCCGAAACTTCGGCGGCATGACCGGGATGGTGTCGACAACCATCTCGTCGAGACCCACACCCTTCTCTTTGAAGTTTTTGAGTGTGCGCGCCTCGCGGTGCATCTTATTGAGCTTGGAGCCGCTCGCTTTGGGCGCCTTCTCCTTGATCTCTTTGAGGCGCTTGTCGGGGTCGATGGACTTCAGCAGTTTTCGCAGGCCCTCGCCGCCGGTGGTTGCGCCCGGCTTGTCGGCCGCGACGAGCTTGCCGCCGACGACACCCTTCTTGCCGCCGACCAGATCGTTGATCTCGTGGCCTCTGAGCTTGGTGACATCCCTGATCGCCTTCAAAAACGTCGGGTGCGGCAAAGGTTCTGCGAGCTCGATGTGTGACCACTTCGTGCCCTCGAGTCCGCCGGTGGTCTCCAGGTCGAACAGTCCGCCCTTCTCTTCTTTGAGGTCTTTGGCCCGCAGGGCAGTCGCGTCTTTGATTTCTCCGTTGGAGATGTCGCGCACATGGCGGTCCAGAAACGGCGCCATCTTCACATCTCCCTTATCGTCCTCTTCGAGGTTCACGCCCATGCCGCGAAGCATCGAGACGAACTTCTTGCTCGAGTTCGGCATATTCGGCTTCGGTAGTGCCGTGCCGTTTTCAATCGCGCGCCAGTGCTCGATCGATTTGTCACCCTTGAAGGTGTACATCTCTTTTAAGTTCGCATCGGCGCCGTGGGCGAGCAGTGCATACATCTCCCCAAGACCGATGGACCGGCCGCCCTTACCCTTGCCCTGGGAGGGCTGGCCAGAGAGCGAATAGGCCTCGCCGGGCCCCGCGCCGCGGGCGCTAAGCTTCTTGTCGACCTTGTGCTCGAGCTTGAGCGTGTAGTGGTCGCCGACGAGCACGCCCTCGATGTGCTTGTCTTCGGTGGGGTCGTAGATCGTACTGTGGTCTTTTAAGCCCCGCTCTTTGAGCTCGTCCAAAATCTCTTTGGAGTGGTTCTTCCCAAAGGGCTTGGAGACGTAGGGCTTGCCGTCGTGGTTGGCGATATTCGAGGCGGTGACCTCCATGATTTGGCCGGTGTTCATCCGGCTGATGACCCCGTTGGGGTTGAGTAGGAGCTCGAGGGGCTCTTCGTCCTCGCCGCGAGGCATCTCGCCGTCGTCGATGATCGTGGTAATCGTGCCTTTGTTTCCATGACGCCCAACGAGCTTGTCGCCGACTTTCGCCCGCTCTTCGGTCTTGACGACCACCAGTACGTCGTCGTTTCGGGGATGAACCTCTTCGACCACGCCTTCTGTTGCCTTGTCCCAGACGATCGAGCCGTCGCGAAAATCCTGGGTCAGAAGGCGGCTGATGTTTTTGAGCTGCTTCGAGGCCGTATCCTCTTCGACCTTGCGCATCTTGACGACCAGCGGGTCACCCTTTTTGATGCGCTGGCCCTTTTTGACCACGCCGTCGTCGTCGAGCTTGCTGAGCTGATCGGCGGTATACAGCGATGGGAAGTAGGCCTGGTACTTCTTTTTGCTCAAGACCTCGTTGTCGCCCACCGGCACCGTTTTCTGATAGGCGTGCATCGAGGTGAGTTTTTTGGCCGCCGTCTCGCTGACGACCACGCCGTCCTCGTGGTTCAAACCCTTGTATGGCACATACGCCGTTTTGAGGTTCGTCCCCAGCGCGAGCTCACCGTCTTTGGTGTAGTTCGTATCCCCCAGCGCCTGGCCTTTGGTCACCCGATCACCCTTGGAGACGGTGATTTCGGTGTCCTGGAAGTTGTGGTCATTGAGCCAGAAGCTTTTTGGGAAATTGACCTTGTGGGACTTTCCGTCCGCATCCCGGATGACGAGGTTATCCTCCTCGAGCTTGACCACCTTGCCGTCGACCGGGGCTTTGGGGACGCTGAACTTCCCCATGAGCTGCTCGACGGTGGCGCCGGAGTGTTCGTCGATGGCGGCCTGGACTTTGGGCACTTCGCGGTGGACGAGCGATTTCGCCTGCGACTGCATCTTCGAGGCCGTCATCCCGCGGGTGCCGTTGTTGTGTGACAAAAACGGCATCCCCAGCGAGTTGTACCCGAACATGTCGGTGGTGCGACGCATCGCAAAGCGCACCTCGTGGGGCGAGACGCGACTGATTTCTCCCTTGTGGCTGACCTTGATCTTACCGTCATCGTCGGGCTCGAGACGGCCATCTTCCTCCTTGTAGTACTCTGCGAAGGCTGTCGGCTTCATGTACATCTCGCGCGGAGTCACCTCGACCTGTTCGCCTTTTTTGACGTCCCAGACCTTCTTGACGAGGTCCTTCCCGCGTTTTTTGACGCCCTTCGCCAGATGCAGACTTGTCCCCAGGCTTTGCCCCTCGGGGGTGTGCATCGGGTCGATGAAGTTCAGATGCGACGGATCGACCGCGCGCGTCTCGCGGCTGACCGCGTGGCGTGTCTCGATGCCACCCTCACCCATGGAAGTGATCTCCGAAAAGGAGGCCATCAGGTCCATGGGGTTGTTCTGCTTGGGGATCCTGGCGAGAGATGTCTGGGTAAACGTCGAGTCGAGTGGCCCCTGGAAAAGCCGCTTCTGGACGACGTCACTGACCTTGTCGAATTTCTGCAGGTTCCGTTGCAGGGTGCGCGCGATCTTCGAGCGGTACTGGCGGTGGTTGAGCCGCTCGATGGCGAAATCGCTCAGGTCGAACACCGCGTTGTGGATGAGCGACTCGCGGTTGTCCTCTTCGGACTCGCCGCGGGAGACCTCGAGGATCTTTTTCGTGATGACCATGAACAGGTCGGCCGACACCCGCGAGGCTTCCCGGCCGAGTGTCATCTCGACGTTTTGCGGGTCGAGCTCGCTGTTCTCCTCGAAGTAGTTCAGCAGCCAGCGCCTCAGCGTCGGCACATCTTTTTTGTCGACGTCTTCGTCGCCGTCGTAATGCAGAGAGTCGTAAAGCTTTTTGAGCGCCCCGAGCTCGTTGCCGGCCCCCCGCGCGCCCTTGTTGGTGCGGTAGACCTCGTCGCCCCACACCCGCCGGATGCGCTGGCGATCGATGCCAAGTCCGACCAGCAGGGCCAGGAGGTTGATCTTTTTGCCCGTATCGAGCACGAAGTCGCCCTGCTCGCGAAGCTGGAGGCGAAGGTTTTTACCCTTCGACGAGTTGATCCACGCCTCGATCGTGCCGTCTGGTTTTTCACGGGTGTACACGCCCGGAAGCAGGCGCTTTTGGAGCGGGAAGCTGTACTCGTTGCCCTCGACGATGTAGGTGCCGCGGGTGGTCACCTGCGGCAGGTCGAGCAACGTGACGGTCGCTGTGTCCTCGGTCTTGTTGTCGACTTTGAGCTCGAGTGTCGCGCGCACGGGTTTTTTGTAGGAGATGCCCTGAATTTTGGCACTCTTTTGTGACCGAAGGTCGTCGTGCGACTCGGTCGAGGGCATATCGATGCGCTTGACGACCAACTCGCGGTCGCCCTGTTTGATGTTGAGCGTGTCTCGAAGGTAGTCCTCGAGGTTCTCGAGCAGATTTTTGTGCGTGTTGTACGGAAGGGACACCGATGGCCTCCTCAGAAATAAGAGTCGGCCATCAGTGTATCGAAGATCGCGGGGATTTCAGGTTTTTGCTACTTGGGTATGTTGGGCTTTACTCGCTTGCTGTTAGGCTTGTACTTCCGCTCTGATTTGATTGTAGACTTTAATGCATTCTTCCATTTTGCTCTCTCAGCTAAATGATCCGAAAGCCTATTGTGCCCAGCTGGCTTTTCGCTTGATCTTCCAGCTACACGCTTCCTCTCAGGCGGGGTGCTATTTCTATTTTTGGGGAACACCATATTGTTGCCATACGGGGCATTGGCGGGACTATTTCGGCTGCCAGACAGGATGCGGGATTTTGACTCAGACTTGAGCCCTCCCCACATTTTCTGCCATTTGTTCTTTGCGGACTTACCCATCGATGCCACTTTCATCAAACCATTCATGCCGTATCCTTTTTATTCACAAGCCATGCATTAATATTTTTGACTATCCAGTGATCGCCCGCCCAAGGCCGGCGGCGCCTGCACCAAAAACCGCGCCCGGCACAATACCGACACCACCACTGAACTCCTCAGAAATAAGAGTCGGCCATCAGTGTATCGAAGATCGCGGGGATTTCAGGTTTTTGCTACTCTCGCCCATAGGGCGATTTTAGGACTTCTATGTGTTTTTGTTGATCTTCACCGGCTTGACCACAGATACGTCGTGGGTGCCGGGGACAAACTTACCTTTGTTCCGACCGCCCTTTGTGATTCTTTTGGTGGTGCTGTCTATCTTTTTGTCAAGCCGTTCACCCCACCTCTTACTGACCCTCTTTGGGAGGTTGCCGGGATGCCCCTTCTTTTTCTTATTCACTAACTTCTTGCGGTTCTTCTTGTGTTCAGACAGAGACTTTTGACTCCTGCCTGTGACGTGAGTTACATCAGTTCTGGGTGACTTGGGGTTGGCCTTGGACCTTTCTCCGCTTGACGCATACCTCGACCCCGACCCACTACTAGCGCCTGCCGGAATCTTTGCTCGGCCAGC
>Ga0136596_1001076_pt1 | contig 12772 bp, 7 predicted proteins | sample AntRauTorcE11897_FD_101387 | JGI IMG/M metagenome (GOLD analysis project Ga0136596, IMG submission 101387) | Saline lake microbial communities from Rauer Islands, Antarctica - Metagenome Torckler E11 #897 | ecosystem: Environmental > Aquatic > Non-marine Saline and Alkaline > Saline | place... | reverse complement strand
ATTTCACACTGAATACAGTGGTATGAAGTTCGGGATGTTCTTCCTGGCAGAATACATGCACGTATTTATTGGCAGTGTACTTATCACCACATTCTTTTTCGGAAGTTATCACCTGCCCTTTGCCGGTTACTGGCTTCCCGAATTAAGCCCGATGATAAAAGGAGTTCTTGACGTCTCCGTATTCATGGGTAAAGTGATCTTCTGGTGCTTCGTGTTTATCTGGGTACGATGGACGATCCCACGTTTCAAGTACAATCAAGTTATGAAACTTGGCTGGGGTCGATTGCTCCCCCTTAGCATCCTGAACTTTATGTTGATCGCTGCCGGAATGTATGCTTATACGCATTTATTCTAAGCACCAATTATTTTCGATTTAAATTTTAAAGCCGGCTTTTTTGCCGGCTTTTTTATTATCAGTCATTCTGATCCGCCAGCCGGCGGAGAAGAATCTTGCTTATTCAATGAAATGAGCAAGACATGAACAACAAAACCAGCCACTTCATCTGTCCTGACGTATTCCAACAACCATGCTTCACTATAGGCAAGGTTCATCGCTTCCGCTCTGAATGACTGAGGTTGGGATAGGTTTCTTAATTCGAAATAAATCAGGTCATTCTGAGGATACTTCCGAAGAATCTTGCCTATTTAGGAAAGAATTTTGGATCTAATCAAAAAACCTTCCACAGCCCCTTACCATTCAATGCAAAATTCCTATCTATGAAAAAGTAAGCTCTTTCGCTTTCGTTCTGGATCACTTGGATTCTAAATAGCTACTAACGAATAAACTAATAGCTAGCTACCAAAGCATCGCATGAACTGCCTAATCTGAAGATGCGATTACCTCTTGCCATGCACTTCTATATTTTCATGCAGGTTCTACACCTGACATCACCCCAAATAAACGGAGCTTGTTATGAAAACACTCAAAACATTTTTGATAGTCTTAAGCCTACTGATGATCACATCATGCACTGTGTATGATAATAACGTAGAAGGTGAGGCTGATACCGTCTATTCAAGTATCATCACCATAAGAGCAAATGATTTTATTCCGGAAGATGAATTCATTTCCGTAGCCGAATATGGATGGGATAACCTGGATGAAGAAATGGTGGATTATGGAATGGTTTTAGGCTATCTCCGTTTTGAGGGAACTACTGCATGGCAAGCTCTTCCCTTTTCGGTTCCTTTCCAGGATGACCTTGTAAACCTTAGGTACTATTTTGATATCGATAATTTCAGTTTGGTAATTGAAGGGGAAAATGCAGACAACAACCAGGTAAATGCTAATATGTTTGACCGGGATGTATTAAGAGTAATAGCAATCCCTCCTTCTGTAATTGTAAAAGGTAAAGGCATTGATTACAGGAACTATCAACAGGTTATCGAGTTATACGGAATAGATAATTAGGATATTCTTGTAACAACGGTACCTTACAAGTATCCTTATAATATCAATCCAAACAATTAAATAACTGCTATGAATTCTATGAGCAAAAAACTTGGTCTATTATCATTACTTGTACTCTTTACCTACTCCATTCAGGCTCAGTCTATTCCTGAGACCGGTGATGTAGGTATCAGAGCTAACTTTACGGGGCAAGCAAGTATAGAAGTTCCTTATATGTTAAATGAGAGCTTATCTCTTGCTCCTTATCTAAGCCTAAACTCCACAGAAGATCAGACTACAAATTTCACACTCGGTGTACGCCCAAGGTATTATCTGAGTTCATCCAATGCTTTTGCTACCTATGCAGCAGGAACTTTGGGTATCTCTAATACCTCTTTCAGCAATGCTAACACATCCATAACTGACTTCAATCTTGGCGTTGGCTATGGAGCAGAGTATTTCTTTTCTGATCACTTTAGCATCAGTGGTGATGCAAACCTCAACGCTCGCTTTGGTGACAGTGCCAGTAATTTTTCTACAGTTACACGAATATCAGCTTCTATATACTTTTAATATAGCTGACATATCTCGTTTCAAAAAAAGCCACCTAAACAGTGGCTTTTTTTGTTGTCAGTCTCCAAGCATTAATATATTTTAATCTTTTTTAAATTGTGTCACATTGGGACGGTTTAACTAAACGTTGGTAAATAACAATTTTCCGGGATCAGGTAATGGTCAGTTTTACAAAAGTCCATAACGCGTAAATTTTATTAGCATATATGACAGATCGGCAAAAGATCATAAAAATATTTAAAGCTTCCCCTACCCCCACTTCTATTGTCTTAGCAGATGATCCTGAATTTACATTTTTACAGGTGAATGATGCTTATTGTAAAATGACTCAAAGAAGCGAAGAAGAACTTATAGGTAATTCTTTGTTCAAGTCATTCCCGCCAAATCCTGATGAAGAAAAGCCCACAGGTGTAGATCGTCTTATCAGCTCATTTCGCAAAGTCATTGAGACCGGTGAGGAAGACGAAATGAATAAGATCCGATATGACTTGATAATGGAAGACGACAAATATAAGGAGCTCTATTTTCAAGTTGTTAACACGCCGGTTTTCGATGATAATGGGAAGGTAGAATTTATTGTAAACTCGGCTACAAATATTACCGAACACACCTTGAATGAAAGGCATCATGAAATGATGCTTAACAATGCCGAAGATAGTTTTGTACTTATAGACCTTGATAAGAATATTCTAAGCTTTAATGAAGCCTACGCAGAAAAAGCGAAAGATATTTTTGGGGATTCACCAAAGGTTGGTTTATCCATTATGAAACTTGCTCTTCCTGAAAGAGTTAAAAAAGTTAATAAGATACTTGATAAGGTTTTTAGTGGTGAAATTGTAAGAGCGGATCTTTCAATGACCAATCAAGATGGAAAGGAGCGGTTTTTTCACTCTACATATCGACCGGCTTATAATGAGTCTGGAGATATTTATGGAGCTCTTTTTTCCATCTATGAAAAAACTGAAGAACACAAAGCAAAAAGAAATTTAGAAGAAAATGAAGCCCGCTATCGAACACTTATAGAAAATGGCAGTGACGTTATTTTTGTCCTTTCCTCCGAAGCAAAACCCACCTATATCTCTCCTTCTATAGAAAATGTTTTGGGGTACACCCAGGAAGAAGCCTATAATATGGATCTGATGGAAGTTGTTCATCCGGACGATATCAGCATCATTCAAACTGAGTTGGAAAAGTGCATGGGAAAACCGGGTGAACCTATAAAAGTTACTCCTGCCCGGATGATGCATAAAGACAGCACATATAGATGGTGCGAGGGAACCATCACAAATATGCTACACGACCCTGCGATAAACGGTATTGTAGATAACTTCAGAGACATTACAGACCGGATAGAAGCTGAACAGGAAATCCTTGAATCAAAAGACCAATACCAGTCTTTAGTACAAACTATAGATGGAGTGGTTTGGGAAGCTGAGCCTGATACACTGAATTTAACTTATATTAGCCCTCAGGCCTCGTCATTGCTTGGACATGATCCTGAAGAGTGGAAATCCATACATGGCTTTTGGGAAGATCATATCCATCCCGAAGATCAGGATACTATATTAACTCAGTTTAACAAGTTAGTCAAAGCCGGTAAAAATCATGAACTCGAGTACAGATTCAGAACAGGAAATGGAAATTATATATGGGTTCGTGATGTAATTACTGTTATTAGTGAAAATGATAAGCCAAAGATTATCCGGGGAGTTATAATAGATATAAATGAAACTATAGAAGCTCAAAAACAAGTAAGTAAAACGGAGGAAAAATATCGAAATGTAGTTGAGCACAGTACGAATATGTTCTACCATCACGATCTTACTGGCACATTAACCTATATTAGCCCCCAAAGCACCGAGTTTCTTGGATATACTCCAGAAGAAGTCAAACTCAAATGGACACAGTTCTTAACCAATCACCCCATCAATAAAGAGGGTGAAAAATTAACACAAAAAGCTATTGAAACAGGCGAAGTTCAGCCTCCTTACGAACTTCAGTTACATACCGCAGATAACAGGATCATATGGGTAAAAGTGAACGAAGCCCCACTGATAAAAGACGGTGAGGTAGTAGGCATCGTAGGTTCTTTATCTGACATCACGGATCGTAAAAAATATGAAAAACAGCTTAAGCAAAGTCTTGAACGATATGATTATGTGAGTAAAGTTTCTCGGGATGCCATTTATGACTGGGACATTACCAACAATAAGATCCACTGGGGCGAAGGCTTTACGACCCTGTTTGGACACCGTTCAGGAGAAGACAAGTACCCTTTAAAAAGCTGGTCTAAATTAGTGCATTCTGATGATATAGGGGAAACAGAGAGAGACCTTAAGTTCACTTTAGAAGACCCATCAATGAATAGTTGGTCCTATGAATATCGGTTGAAAAAAGCTCAAGGCGGCTATGCTTACGTGATTGAAAAAGGATATATCATTCGAAATGATGACGGCCAAGCTATCCGAATGATCGGTGCATTAAGGGATATTACGGAGTCAAAACAGGTAGAACTCCAAAATGAGATCAACCGTGAAATTGCCGACTATTTTAAAGTACAAGACCGGCTAAAACCAATTCTTACTAAAGTGATTTCCTTTTTAACTGAATATGGTAAGTTTGAAACTGCTGAAATTTGGTTAACCAATAATGATAAAACCCATCAAAATTTAATCACCAGCTATTCAAAAAATAAAGCCGGTGAAACTTTTTATGATCACAGTAAAGAGGTCATAAAATTCAAAAAAGGTGAAGGGTTGCCCGGTACTATATGGGAATCTAAAGAAATTCAGGTATGGGATGATATAGACAGCAGAAAGACATTCATCAGAAGAGATGCCGCAAAAAAAGCCGGCTTAAGATCTGCTTTTGGGATCCCACTATTTCACAATAATGAACTGTCCGGTGTTCTTTTGTTAAGCAGTGAATTGGGAGCAAATTTAAGACGGGAGGTATTAACTCTTTTTGAAGGGCTTCAAGACTTTCTTGGGAGTGAGATAAAGAGAAAGCAGCAGGAAGAAGAATTCAAGTTACTCTTTGAAAGTGCCCCTGAAATTTTAGCTATAGTCCACCCTGATGGTCATTTTGTTAAAGTTAATCAAGCTTTCTGCAACTTGCTGGGATATACTGAAGGTGAACTTACCTCTCAGCCATTTGACAATTTCATCTATTCTGAGGACTTAAGGGAAACAAAGGAAGAATTTACCAAAACAATTACCAGCAATGAAAACTCTCATAATTATATAAATCGTTACGAAACAAAAGCCGGAGAGCTTGTATGGATCTCTTGGTATTCTTCTGATGTATTTGGAGAAGATGGATTTATGTTCGCTTACGGGCGTGACGTAACCGAGACAAAAGAAGCAGGCTTAAAACTTGAAGAAGCTTATAAAGAGAAAGTAGACATCCTTGAAAGTATTGATGATGGATTTTTTACGCTAAATAAAAACTGGACGGTAACCTACTGGAACAAAGCCGCTGAAAGACTGCTTCACACACCCAAACAAGATATAGTTGGGCAAAACCTTTGGGATGTATTTGAAGATGCTGTTGATCTTCCCTCCTATACCAATTACCACCGTACCATGCACGAGGGTATAAATGTAGACTTTGAGGATTATTATGAATCCCTCAACAAATGGTTTAGTATAAGCTCCTACCCCGCCCCGGAAGGCATTTCTGTGTTCTTTAAAAATATAACTGAACAAAAAGTTGCTCGGAAAAAGCTTGAAGAACTTAATGCTCAACTAAAACAACGAGCCAACGAACTCACTGCTTCTAATGCAGAACTCGAACAATTCGCCTATGTTGCCTCTCATGACCTTCAGGAACCGTTACGAATGGTAACGAGTTTTCTCACCCAGCTCGAGAAAAAATATAAAGATCAGCTTGATGAAAAGGCAGCATCATATATCCATTATGCGGTAGATGGAGCTCAACGAATGCGTCAGATCATTCTGGATCTGTTGAATTATTCAAGACTAAACCAAGACAAATCGGTTCGTGAAGAATGTGACCTGAATAAACTGTTTGAAGACGCCAAAGCCCTGGAGCAATCACATATCAAGGAGACAAAGGCTATGATCATTATCGATCAGCTTCCGGTATTAAAGGTAAACCCTGGTGCCATAAAACAAGTATTCCAAAATCTGCTTAATAACGCATTAAAATATCATACTCCCGGAAATTCTCCTCAGATCCATGTATCTGCCAAAGAACTCGATTCCCACTGGCAGTTTAGCTTCAAAGACAACGGCATAGGCATTAACAAAGAATTTCAACATAATATATTCCAGCTATTTCAGCGCTTACACACTCGAGAAAATTACTCGGGAACCGGGATCGGTTTAGCTATCGGCAAAAAGATCATAGAAAGGCATGGCGGTGATATTTGGGTGGAATCAGATGAGGGAAAAGGAAGCACCTTCTTTTTTACCCTTAATAAAAATTTGTGACAAACTATTAATATGGCATCAATGAAATCATATTGGCTTAAATATAAAGAGCTGATCACTCGAAACTGTACGGATGAGCTGGTTGCTGATACCTCCCTAACCTACTGGCAGAATCGGCTTTTTGCGGCTTCTGTTATTTACCTGATCCCTTATAGCCTTTTGTCTGTGGTACCTGGAATATATATGGCCTATGTTAACGACCTAAAAGGCCTGATTTTTGTGGACTTTGTAGCTATGGTATCAGTTCTATCTATAGCCTTTTTCCCAAAAATCAACGTATTCACTCGGAAGTTGGTCTTCAATGGTGCTCTTTACATAATTTCGGTCGCCCTTCTCTTATACCTCGGTTTACAAGGCCCAGGCTTGCTCTACCTTTTAGCCATTACCATTTTTGTAATTCTAAGCCTCGATAAAAAATATGGCTACTTCACTCTAGCTTTAAATTGTATAACCTGTATTGGCATTGGAGTAATACTACATTACGAATGGATAGATTTTGGGATCTTTTCTCAATATGCCCTTGATTCATGGATCGCAGTTTCAGTAAACCTGATCTTTCTTAGCGCGGTAGCAGTCATTTTAATTCCTATTCTGTTTCATGGATTGCAATCCACTATAATTCAGGAAAATAATCTCAGGGCTGAAATTGAAAGTCAACAGGGTCAACTAAAAGAATCCATATCACTCCTGAATTCAAAAAATGAAGAACTGGAGCGTTTTGCATATACGATTTCTCATGATCTGAAAGAACCCCTGCGAATGATCAGCAGTTTTATGCAACTGCTTGAAAAAAAATACGGCCCCAAATTAGATAAAAAAGCACATCAGTATATACACTTTGCGGTGGACGGGGCTCACCGGATGAGCAACTCTATTGATGAGCTCATGGAATACTCACGGGTAGGAAGGTTATATAATGAATATGAGCCTGTTGATGTAAACATGGTGATCAGTGAAATCATACGATCTATTAAAGCAGATGTGGACAATAGTGAAGCCAAGATCACCTACTCAACCATGCCCACGCTGAATGTTGTTCCTGTTACTTTTAAAATGTTGATACAAAATCTTTTGACCAATGCACTTAAATATCAGAGTGATGAACAGACTCCGGTTATTGAAATTGACGCTAAAGAATTGGACACTCATTGGCAGTTTTTGATCAAGGATAACGGAATTGGGATATCAAAAGAACATCAGGAAGATATCTTTGAGATCTTTAGAAGACTCCATTCTCGCGAAAAATATCAGGGAACCGGAATGGGACTTGCTATCTCAAAAAAAATCGTGGAACAGCATGGTGGGGAAATTTGGGTGGACTCTGAAGAAGGAAAAGGAAGTATTTTTTATTTTACCTTAAAAAAGTAAATATTGTAGTTGTTCGTACATAAAATATCTTTACGAACATTCTAAGTATTGGGGCACAAAGTAAACTTAAAAAAGAGCGATGTTATGATGGCTAAAAATATACATATTCTACTTGTAGAAGATAATGAGGGTGATATCGTTTTAACTACAGAGGCACTTGATGAAGGAAAAGTCAAGAATTCTATTTCAGTGGTACGGGATGGCTGGGAAGCTATTCAATACCTGGAACAAAATGAGGGTTTTGAAGATGCTCAAAGTCCGGATTTAGTTCTTCTTGATATCAACCTCCCAAAAATGAATGGTCACGAAGTCTTAAAATATATTAAAAGCAGTGATGACCTAAAGCATATTCCCGTTATCATGCTTACCACTTCTTCCGATGAAATAGATGTAATGAAATCCTACGAAAATCATTCAAATTGCTACATTACCAAACCTGTTGATATTAGTAATTTTCTCGAGGTGATAGCTTCCATAGAAAATTTCTGGATATCTATTGTACAATTACCATCAAAAAATAAATAAGGCATTTTATTATAATGGCGGCTATTCAAAAAGATCTAAGAATACTGGTAGTTGAAGATAACCCCGGAGACTTTGTTCTTATTGGGGAATATCTGAATGATGCCCTTCCGTCACCCGAAATTATACATGTTACTACCTTTAAAGAAGCTGCTGATGCCCTCAAGGAAAACCTTATAGATGTACTATTACTGGACCTTTCTCTCCCTGATAAGAGCGGTGAGAATTTGGTTAAAAGTATAACAGAAATATCATCAGCAATTCCGATTGTAGTTTTAACCGGTTATGAAAATCAGGAATTCGGATTAAAGACCCTTAGTATGGGCGTTTCCGATTATCTCTTGAAGGACGAAATAAGTCCTTTTGTTCTCGGAAAAGTAATCGCCTACAGTATGGAGCGAAACAGGATCAGACAGTCACTTCAGGCGTCTGAAAGTAAGTACCGGGATATCTTTAACCTCTCCCCTCAGCCAATGTTCTTGATCGATGTGGAGAAGCGTACTATAGCTGATGTAAATGAAGCTACAGTCCGGCAGTATGGGTACACTAAAGAGGAATTTATTGGACTTCATCTAACAGATATCAGACCCGAGGAATCAGTTCCTGATTTTCAGGAAAAGATCAAAAAGATTGATGAAAATACCAGCGGGTACTACCACTCAAAAGTTAAACATCAAAGAAAAGATGGAGAGGTTTTTGATGTTGAGCTCAGTACCAGTGAGATCACTATTGATGGAAGACGCATGCGTATGGCTTTGGCGGAAGATATCACCGAGAAGGTAAAAGCAGAAAAGAACGTCAGGCAAAAAAGTGACCTTCTGGCTGCAAACGCAAAAGTGACAGGGGCTCTAATAAAAAATGAGAATTGGCTGGAAGCCTTGTCCAAGACTTTTGATCTGGTTGGACAAGCTGTTGAAGTAGAACGGGTTTATTACTTTCAAACTCATCCAGATCCTGAAACCGGTGAAAATTTAATCAGTCAGCGTATTGAATGGTCCTGTGATCAGGTAGAACCTCAAATGGATAATCCAGAGATCCAAAACATAAAGATCGAAGATTATGAGGAGCATTTTCCGAAGCTTCAGAAAAATAATGTTTACCAAGCCATTGTAAAAGATATCGAAGATGAACGGCTTAAATCGATACTTGAAGAACAAGATATCATATCTATTCTGCACATCCCTGTATTTGTAAATGGTATATTTCACGGCTTCATAGGATTTGACGATTGCACTACTGAGCGAATTTGGAACCAAGAAGAAATTCAATATTTAAGAACCATAGCATCCAACATTTCAAATGCCATTCAGCTCCGTATCTCAACGGAAGAAAAAGAAATGAGTGAACGGAGATTTAAAGCTTTGGTTCAGGAAGGCTCTGATCTAATCGGGATACTGGACAATGAATTCAGATTTACGTACGTCAGTCCTTCAGTTGGCAAAGACTTTAGTAGTTATGTTGGGCAAAAGGCTATTGAATTGGTCCATCCCGATGATGCTAAGCGGGTAAAAGAAAACCTTTCTGATCTTAAAACAGAAAAACGAGTATTTATAGAAGCTTATAGGCTCAGTGATAGTAAAGGAAACTACTATTGGGTTGAAACCATTCTTACCAACCTTCTAGATGAACCGGCTGTGGAAGGATATGTAGCCAATTCCAGAAATGTAACAGAACATATTCGAAGAGAGGAAAAACTAAGGAAATTATCACTTGTTGCCTCAAAAACCAACGACACTGTAATCATAAGTGGGCCGGAAGGCAGAATTACCTGGGTCAATGATGCATTTGAGAAATTAACCGGATACTCATTTTCTGAAGTCAAAGGCCTTAAACCCGGGGACTTTTTACAAGGTGAGGATAGCGATCCCAAGGTCATTGAGCGACTTTCAGAAGCCATGCGAAAAAAAGCACCTATAGAAGAAACTATTCTGAATTACTCCAAATCAGGAGAAAGATACTGGCTGAATATGCGGATAGATCCCATTTTCGACGATGAAGGGAATTGTAAAAACTTCATTGCCATCGAGCGTGATGTAACTGAAAAAATTGAACAGGAGCGTGAACTAAAGAAAAGCTTTGAACGCTTGAATATTGTAAATAAAGCAACCAGCGATACTATCTGGGATTTTGATATTATTGATGACAATATGATCTACAATAGTAACCTTCAAACAATGTTCGGTTATGACAAAACCGAGATTCATAATGTTAAGGCATGGTGGCGTGATAAAGTCCACCCGGAAGACTTTAAGTTGTATAAAAAGACTTTAGATAAAGTTTTAAAAAGTGACAACGAACGTTTTCAAATGGAATATCGCTTTCAGGCAGCTGATGGTACCTATAAGCATATTTTTGATCGTGCATATATTATAAAAGACGAAAGCGGGAAGCCCATACGCATGATCGGTGCCATGCAGGACATAACACACGAAATTGAGGAACAAGAACAACTAAAATTATTAGAATCTGTAGTTACCAATACAAATGAAAGCGTTGTTATAACCGAGGCAGAACCGTCTGATCTCCCCGGGAGAAAGATCATATTTGTGAATAAAGCCTTCACAGAATTTACAGGATATGATAAAGAATTTGCAATAGGCCGAACCCTTAGTTTCTTAAATGGCCCTAATACTAGTCAGGAAGAGCGGTTGAAATTAAGAACTGCTATGCAGAAGTATGAACCCGCTGAAGCAGAGTTGCTTAATTACAAAAAAAATGGGGAGGAATTCTGGATCAGTATCTCCATGGTTCCGGTGACCGACAATAAAGGAAGGTACACTCATTGGGTATCTATAGGTCGTGATGTAACTGAGGAAAGAAAATACCAATCCCGAATAAAGACCTCTCTTTCTGAGAAAGAAACATTGCTTGCTGAAATTCACCACCGGGTTAAAAATAACCTTGCTGTAGTTTCCGGAATGATGCAACTTCAGGCATTTGAATCCAAGAATTTGAATCTGCAAGAAAAATTGAATGACAGTGTGGTTCGAATTAAAACAATGGCTTCTGTCCACGAACTGCTGTATCAGTCGAACAGTTTTTCTCAGCTTGATTTTTCTGATACACTCACAAAATTAGTAGAAAATATTTCTGCAACACTTCAAAAAGATGGAGAGATCAAACTTGATATAGACTGCGAACATATAAAGCTTAATATTAATCAGGCTATTCCCGCTGCTCTGATTGTAAATGAAGTGTTAACTAATGCGTATAAGCATGCTTTTAAGGAAAAAAGCGAAGGAATTATAGAATTTAAAGTCACTGAAAATGATCAACTTGTTAGTATACAGATCACTGACAATGGCGTTGGTATTCCTGATAAAAAACTTTCTACCGGTGGGTCGCTTGGTCTCCATCTTATAACCGCTCTTACCGACCAAATTGAAGGCGAAAGTGAATACAAAAACTTCGGTAATGGCACTTTGTTTACACTAGAATTTAAACGGCAGGATGAAAAAATCGGATCAAGCAATGCGAAACTATTATAAGGAGCAATGTATTCATCCCGATGACCTATTTATCATATTTAAGATCCCTTTTATACACTCCATAACTTCATAAAGATCAGAAACCATAGTTAGGCTTCATGTCGACTATACTGTTCTTATTAGTTATTTACATTCATAAAGAAAAAGCTACAATTAACTGGCCAATTGATGAAAATAAATGAGAAATTGAACTCTTCTCCCTTTGGTGTTGCCTACCACAAGATCATTCTTGACTCAGAGGGAATGCCGGTCGACTATAAATTCTTAGAGATTAATGAAACCTATGAAATGCTCACCGGGCTTAGTTCTAATGAGATTGTTGGAAAAAGAGCCTCACAGTTTTCAGAGAGAATACCATCATTCAAAAAGAACCTTGAGGTTTTTGGAAATGTAGCTCAGACACAGAATCCACAAACAATTCAGCAGGATCATTCCGGATATGACACATCACTTGAAATACATGTTTGGTCAGATGAAAAAGACTTTTTTGGGACACTTTACATTGATAACAGCAAGTTCAAAAAAACAAAAGAAGACGAGAGATCTAAAAATGAATTCCTCAAAATTTTTGAAGATGTTCCGCACAGTATTTTTATAGTAGAGCAAACCAAGAACAAGAAATTTCGGGTAAATAATTTTAATAAAACACAGCTTCAATATCTCAATATAACGAGGGATGAAGTTGAAGGGAAACTTATTGAAGACATCTTCCCTGAAGATTTTGCTAAGCATATCAACTCAGTATACACGGAATGTCTCAATAAAGGAGAACAGATCAGTTATGAAGAAGATCTTGAGCTCCCTGGTCGCGGTCACAGATATTATCTCACAACGCTAACTCCGATTAAAAATAACTTGGGTGAATTTACCGGGATCGCCGGTAGCTCTGTTGATATAACTAAACGGAAAGTGGCAGAAATTGAGCTTAAAAAAAGTGAGGCTATACAAGCTAAAATGGTATCTAATATTGGTGATGT